>Ga0114918_10005153_pt1 | contig 11240 bp, 11 predicted proteins | sample LantaG_FD_87015 | JGI IMG/M metagenome (GOLD analysis project Ga0114918, IMG submission 87015) | Deep subsurface microbial communities from Baltic Sea to uncover new lineages of life (NeLLi) - Landsort_02402 metaG | ecosystem: Environmental > Aquatic > Marine > Oceanic > Sediment | place... | reverse complement strand
TTTTTTTTTCCTCTTCTCGAACGAAAAACTTTTCACAAAAACTCACTTTTCTTCTCTCTCACTCTCTCTTCCAAAAAAACAAAAACAAAAACAAAATGTCAAGCCACCCGGACCCCAACCTCACCTACGCCCACGACCTCGTCGCCCGCATGGGCCTGACCCCCAAGGGCGAGATCGCGGAGGAGACCGGAGAGGGAGGAGGCGGCGACGGCGGCGGGGGCGCGACCGTGCCGGACTTTGGCGCCGCCGCTGACGGCGACGCGGACCGCAACATGGTCCTGGGAAACCGCTTCTTCGTCACGCCCTCCGACTCCGTGGCCATCATCGCCGCCTGGGCGCAGCGCTGCATCCCCTACTTTAAGAAGACCGGGCTCAAGGGCGTCGCGCGGTCGATGCCGACCTCGGGGGCCCTCGACAGGGTCGCCGAGAAGCTCGGGGTCCCCTTCTTCGAGGTCCCGACGGGCTGGAAGTTCTTCGGCAACCTGATGGACGCGGGCAAGTGCTCCGTCTGCGGCGAGGAGTCGTTTGGCACGGGGAGCGACCACGTCCGCGAGAAGGACGGGCTGTGGGCGGTGCTCGCCTGGCTCTCCATCCTGGCCGAGGCGAACAAGAGCTCCAGCGTGGGGCAGCTGGTGGGCGTGGGAGACGTCGTCAGGGAGCACTGGTCGCTCTATGGCCGCAACTTCTACACCCGCTACGACTACGAGGGCGTCGACTCGGCCGCCGCCGAAAAGGTGATGGACACCCTCAAGTCGAAGACGAAAGACGTCACGCAGGTCAAGAGCTTCGTGGTGAAGACCGCGGACGTCTTCGAGTACGTCGACCCCGTCGACGGGTCCGTTTCCAAGAACCAGGGCGTGCGGTTCCTGTTCACGGACGGGTCGAGGGCGATCTTCAGGCTGTCCGGGACGGGGTCCGCCGGGGCGACGATCAGGATGTGAGTTTTTGTTGGGTTGATGGTTTTTTTGGGTGGGGTCCTTTTTTTCGCTTCTCCCCCCCCCTCATCAGCCATCCTCCGTTTCATTTTTGCCTCGCTGCTCTCTCTTCCTCTTTCTTCCCTTTCCCATCTCCCCCTCTCTCGCTCGCTCACGGGCTTCCCTTCGCCGCACCTTAAACCCCCTTTCCAAAACAATAACAATGATTTTTATAAAAAAAACGGACAACAGCTACATCGAGAAGTACGTCGCCGCCGACGCCGACCCGGCGGCGCTGAGGGAGCACCCGGCCACTGCTCTGGCCCCGCTCGTGCACGTCGCTCTGGCTCTGTCGGACGTGGCCAAGCTCACTGGGCGGAAGGAGCCGACGGTGATCACGTGAAAAAAGGGGAGGAGGAGAGAGAGAGAGAAAAGTGGTTGAAAGCAGGGTTCTTTCAGTTGTCTTTTTCGGGTTTTTTTTCTTCGTTTTCTTTTAAGTTCGAGTTGCTACAAGAGTGTGATGACGATGATGATGGTTTTTACAAGATTACTACTACTGCGCTCTTCTTCAGCCGAGCGCGGCCTCGGCAGCCGCCATCGGATCTGGAGCAGCAGCACCAACGGAAGAAGAGGGACGCTGCTGTTCCCTCGCTGCCGCCTCCGCCGCCGCAGCTCCCCCTCCTCCTCCCCCTCCCCCGACCTCCCGCCTCTTGAACGCAGCGCTCGCGCCCAAATTGTCCGCCTCAGCCCGCTCGTTCCACGCGTCCTCGTCGGCCCAGACCGCTTCCCGCTTATTCCCTCCACCGCCGATCCGAGATTGGAACTGGTTGACGCGCAGCGTGCGGCCGAAGAGCTCCGCGGAGTCCATGTTGAGGGCCGCCGCGGCCGCGTCGGCGGCCTCCTCGAACTCGACGAAGCCGAAGCCACGGTGCGAGCCCGTGGCATTGTCTATGGGTATGGAGACGTCCTGTTGCGTTTTTGATTGGTTGGGGGCGGGGGGGGGGAGGAGGGGGAGGGGGGGGAAAAAGAGGAGGAGGAAGGAGGTCGAGCAAAGCGAGCGAGCGAGCGGCAACGACGGCGTTGATGATGGAGAATCGCGTTCGTCTGGGACCTCTCTGATCTCCAAATCGATATCTGTGCATTGAAATCGACGCCGCACATCTGTTGCCTCCACTCCAGGCGCAAGGATTGACTCAAAATTGGAACAGCCCCCCACAAAAGCGGAAGAAGATTGCGACGTCAAATTTACCTTGATCTCGCCGAACGGGATGAACGCCGCATGCAGCGCCGCCTCGTTGACGCCGTCCGAGAGCCCTCCGACGTAGAGCGTGGCCTTGGCGCCCTGCGGGCGCGCCGAGGAGCCGCCGACGAGCGTGGACTGCATGCTCTCTAGGGAAAGGGAGACAGAGCAGAGAGAGATGAGAGAGTGGAAACGAAACGAAGAAAGAGGAGAGAGAAAAAGTGATGGGAGAAGACGAAGACAACCTCCTCACTCTCCTTTTCCATCTTCCTCCTCTCTTTTCCTTCCGCGACCAGCCAACTTGGAGGAACCACCTCCCCTTATGGAACCGCCCTTCTCTCGCTTCGTCAGACCGATTGATTGATTTTTGGGGTGCGAAAATTGACAAATTTTGGATTAAATAACAAGGACAAAAACAAAAAGTAGAGGAAGACGAGGCAAAAAAAACCAAAATTTTAATCACCAGCACAACTCTCTCTCCCTTCCTCCCTCCTTCCGAATTCACTCGCGCGCCCCGGTCAAGCTCCCGACGAACGCATCCGCCGCGGGCGAGAAGAACTCGGCGAACGGCGCCGGCTGCAGCGCGCCCGGGCCGCCGCCCGAGGCGGCAGAGTCCTCGGCGGTCGTCGCCTGGTACTGGTACTTCTTGGAGCGGCGCATCCGGACCTCCTTGTCCTTGCGCTTGGCCTTGTCCTGGGAGTTTTCGAACTGACGCCGCCTCTTGGCCTGGGTGGTTGGTTGCGGGGGTGGTGGGGAAGAGGGAGAAGAGAAGAGAAAGAGGGTGAGGTTTTTTTGAGGTTTTTTTTTTTTTTTTGAGGTCGAGAGGAACGAGAGAGCCAGCGGCGGCGGCCGCCGCCTTTTGCTTTTGTTTCTCGCCCAAAAAACTCGTCATCGTTGCTGCAACACTTACCTCCATCACGACGTTGGTGTTCCCCGCCGAGCGGCGGAACCGCTTGACGGCCATCTCGGGGGCCTCCTCGGTCCCGACCTCGACCTGTTTTGAGAGACAGAGAGAGAATGTGTGCAAATAAAGAGGGAGGAATGCGAGAGGGGTGAGAAACAAAAACAAAACACGTCGGAGGAAGGTCTTGGTCGTCGCCGAGCCAACTGAAGAAGAAGATACGCTCGCTTCTTCTCCTCTCGATTCGCGGGTCTCGTGCGCCTCCGCTGGAGCTTCAATCGACCAGTTTTCCCTCCGGGTAGAAGCTTTGCGATCGGAACAACCGTACCTCGAGGTGGAGGACCTCGCCCTTCTTGGCTGCCACGGGGGCGAGGCGGACGATGCGGGCGGCGGCGGCGACGCGCGGGGCCGCCGCCGGCGCGAGGGACGCGCGGCGGGCGAGCAGGGCTGCAGACATTTGAAACGTCTCGCTTGCTTTCTTTTGATAGAAAAGAAGAAGCTCTCGCGCGCAGGGGAGAAAGCGAGAAGCGAGGACTGGAGAGAGGGAGGAGAAGAAAGAAAAGGGAAAAGTGAAAAAAACAGATCTGGAAATCGAAATTTCTCTCCGAGAGACTCTCAGAGTCTCTCTTTTTTCTTTCCGTTCACTTTTTTCCCCTTCCAAACTCTCTCTCTCGCTTGTGCTCTCTCGTTTTTCTTCCACGTCCTCCCTCGTCCCTCGCAGCGCGCCACCGCAGCAGCAGCCAGCATGCACCCCTTCCTCCTCGAGCAGCCGGCCTTACCCGCGTCTGCTCCGGCTAAGCATGAGAACAAAATGAGCGTCAGCGAGGACGGCACCTCTGCCGCTGCCTGTACAACCGCCGCCGCCGCCGCCGAAAAGGCCGCAAACGCCAACTCCCTCAACATCGCCGCGCTCGCCCTCACCCCGCGCTCCGAGGCTGCCGCGGCCGCGGCTGCGAGGGCCGCCGCCTCGGCTCACCTCTCTCCTGCCGCCACCGCCGCAAACGCCGCCGCAAACGCCGCCCCTCTGTCTCCTCCTCCTCCTCCTCCTCCTCCTCCGCTGCCGCCGCCGCCGCCCCCTCGCAAAATCCGGCTCCGGATCGAGGCGCGCCTCCGCGCCTCGCACCCGGCCTCGGCCTCGCCCTCGCTCCGCCGCGACCTAGAGCGCCAGCTCTCGCTGCTCCTCCGCGACCGCAGCTGGGTCTACCGCGACTGCGCCGCGGTCTCACTCTCCGGGGCCCCCCCGCAGCTGCTCGCCGCGCTCGAGACGTGCGCCGTCGTCGACACTACGGTCGAGCGGGCCTGCCCTCCGGGGACGGTGCTGCTCTTCTGGCAGGTAGAGCTCCGCGTCGCCTGCTACTCTGTCAGCAGCGAGCCCCCGGCGGTGCCTCCGAGCCTCGAGGACGAGGGGGGGCAGGGAGGACCCGGAGAGGGAGCGGGAGCGCCGCCCTACAGAGAGACGGTGCTCCCCCACGCGTCGCTCGAGGGCGCGCTCGAGGCGCTTGCGCTGCCCCCGGGGCACAAGTCCCGAGTGCTCCGCCGCCTCGGCGCGGCGCTGGCGCTCGGCGGCGCCGGCGTTGATCCGAGGCTGGTGCCCTCGGGGAGGCTTGCCTTGCTTCTGGGACCGCCTGGGACAGGGAAGACGAGCCTCTGCCGCGCCGCGGCGCAGCGGCTGGCGGTGAGTTTTTGTGAGGTTCTTTTTATCTCGTAAAAAAGGAAGAACCGAAAATGGAGGGAAAAAACTCAAAAACCCGGGGGGGGAAAAACGGACGAACCGCGCAGGTCCGCCTCTGCTTTTCGGGCGACAATGGCGGCGGAGGCTCTGCTCCGGCCTCGAACTCGATCTCCTCGCGCTTCCCCGGGGGTGCGCTGCTGCTCGAGGTCTCCGCCCCGGCCCTCTTCTCCAAGTGGTTCTCGGAGTCGGGAAGGGCCGTCGCGAGGCTCTTCGAGCGCATTGCCTCCCTGGCCAGCGACGAGCAAGCTCTGGTGTTTGTGCTCATAGACGAGGTGGAGTCGCTCGCTGGCTCTCGCGTGTCTTCCTCTTCCTCCTCTGCTTCTTCGGGAGGGGACCCGGGAGATGCGATGAGGGCCGTGAACGCGCTGCTGACAGGTGCGCGCTCGGAATCGTTTCGCTCTTTTCGGGTTTTCTTTCTCTCGAGAGGTTTTCTCTTTCTCTCTCGGCGAAACTTCTTCAAAAAAAACGAAAAAAATGAAAAAAACGAAACATCGAAAACAGGCCTCGACGCCCTGCGCGACTCCGCGCCGGGGACGTGCGTCTTCTGCACGTCCAACCTGGGAGGGTAAAGAAAGAAGAGAGCGGGTCATTTTACAGAGAGAGAGAGAGAAAGAACTTTGAAGGGAGAAGAAGAAGGAAGAAACTCACTTTTTCTTCTTTCCTCTTTCGACCTCGACCCCTGACTTCGGCTTCAAAAAAAAAACAAGAATGCTCGACGCCGCCTTCGTCGACCGCGCCGACGTCGTCCTCCACCTCGGACCCCCGCCCGCCTCGGCGCGCTACTCCATGCTCGCCGCCTCCATCGCGGAGCTCTCCAGGGCGCGGGTCGTCCGCGGGGTCGAGGTCGCTTCGTCTTCTCCGCCTTCTCCCTCGCCTTCGTCCTCTGCTTCCGCGCTGCTCCCCCTGTCGCTCCGCGAGGAGGACTTCTCCCCTCCCTCCTCCTCCCGCCGCCTCCTCCTCCCGCCGCTCGCCGCCCGCCTCGCGGAGATCTCCCTCGCCACGGAGGGCCTGTCTGGAAGGGCCCTGCGCAGGCTTCCCTTCGCGGCGCTCTCGGACGCCATCGGCCTCTACGGACTCGAGGAGGCTTCTTCTTCTTTTTCTTCTTCTTCTTCTGCTGCTGCTGCTGCTGCTTCTTCTTCCGCTTCTTCTGCTGCTTCCGCCGCCGCCTCGGACGACTCTTCCGCCGGGATCGACGCCCTTGTCTTCATGGAGGCTCTGGCGGCTGCTGCGGAGGGCGAGAGGTCTTCGCATGGGGACCTCTGAGAGAGAAAAGAGAGAGAAAACAATACTTGAACTTTTTCCGTTTTTGTTTTCACACTTTTTTTTTCAACTTCGAGTAAAAAAACACACGAAAAACTCATTTCTTCTTCACGAGGACAGCAACGTACCGGTCCCCCTCCCTCGCTGTCGGCATCGACTCCTCGCCCTCTCCGATCTCCATGTCCCCGAGCTCCGCGGCGACCGCGAACCCCGCCACCCTCGCGAGCGCCCTGACCTCCGCCGGGGTGAACAGCCGCTGCTTCACTTCCTCCCTCCCGACCTCCCTCCCGGCCTCGCCGCTGCCGTCCTCGCTCGCCTCGGAGACGACGACGGTGCGGCGGAGCACTTGAGACACGGGGTCAAAGTCGTCGTCGGGGAGGCCGTACTCGACTATCAGCGCCGGGGAGGAAGGAGAGGAGGCCTTCCTCCTCGAGATCTGGCCGATCCTCCTCTTTTGCTCGGGCTCGGGGTTGCTTTCGGCGAATCCGCCCCCGTCTCCGTTCTCCTTTCGCCAGGCTCCGGCGGGGACGTCCCAGGCGTCCCCGGCCAGCAGGGTTCCGTCGAAGAGGTCCCCAGCCGCGGGGAGCTCCAGGACGAGGATCCCCCCCGGGACCAGGGCGCCCGAGGCGGCGCGGAGGGCACACAGGGCCGGGTCGGCGGCGCCGGGGTCGGAGGCGGGGAGCGCGTGCGCGAGCGTGCCGAGGGCGCAGAGCGCCAGCTGCACCCTCTCCGAGATCTCAAACCCCCGGGTCATGTCGGCCTCGATCGCCTGCCTCAGGGGGCACCCGGCCTCCTCGGCCGCCCTGGCTGCCGCGGAGAGCATCTCGGGGCTGGAGTCGAGGGCGAACAGAGAGAGCGGGGCGGGGGCGGGGGACGCGCGGAGGAGGAGCCGGGCGAGCGCGGCGCCGTGCCGGCCGGTCCCGCAGCCGACGTCGAGGAACGAGGAGAGCCCTTCGCCCTCGCCGCCCTCCCCGTAGAGCTCCCACGCGTGGACGAGGAACCGCGCCTCGGCGTCGAAGTCGCGGAAGGCGAAGACGGCGTCGTAGAGGCGCGGGTGGGAGTAGAGGGAGAAGGAGGCGGGAGGAGGCGAGGCGGCGGCGGCGGCAGTCGTCAAAGAAGGAGAAGCTGTCGTCGGCCTCGACAGCGACATGCGCCTCCTCTCCGTCGTCCTCGAGGCGGCTGCGACGCTTCTGCTGCTGCCGGTCAGGAAGACAGTCCAGCTTCTCGACACGCCTGCGACATAGAGCCTGCGGGCGCCTAGCGCCGAGAGCGAGGAGGCGGCTCGCATTTGATAGTAAGAAATGGTGGCACTTGGCAGTGCGTCGAGTTGGGGGGGGAAAAGAATGGTGGATGCCTGTCTTGCTCCACTCTGCGTTTTTTTCTCTCTCATCTTCGCAACTCTCTGTTATTCTCCCTCGCGCCCTCTTGCTTTTCCCTCGCCCTCTTCTTTAGGGAGGCGAGAGAGAGGGCTCGGGAAGAGGCTTGCGCGAAGAGGAGCAGGAGAAGAAAGTTCTCAGAGAGGCTGCGAAGGAAAGAAAGGGCGGGTCTTGACTTCCATCCACCGTCGTCGTCGTCGGTTTTCTTCTCCGTCTCCTTCTTCTTATTCTTCTTCTTCTTCTCTTTTTACTTCGCCATGTCGGACGGCAAGTACTTCACGACGACCAAGAAAGGTAAGCTAAGCACGCGATCTCGACGCTCCGTTCGGGATTGGATAGGAGCGAGGGGGAGAGGAAGAGGCCGGAGAAGTCTTCGGTCCTCTTCTTCGTTGTCGCCGTCATCGCTCCATCGATCGATCGGCGAGAAGAACCGATGGTCTCGTCGCCTTTCCTTGTCTCTCCCGTCGCCGCCCCTTCTTGGAACGCTTTCGCTCTCTCTTTCTGGCGTCTCGGGGAACTCGCGCGTTCTTGTCTCGTCCGGAAGGAGAGAAAGAGAGCGCTGGAGGCCTGCTTGTGCTTTCTTACTTCTCGGGGGCGAGCGAGCGAGGAAGCACCGGCCGAGCGGGCACGAACCCTTTCCCCTCCTTTTCCTTCTCCCTTCGACCTCGACCTCCCCCTGACTCCTCCCCCCCACGCCCACCGACTATTCCCGCTTCCCCTTCTTCTTCTTCCCCGATGAATCCGCGCGAACGAAACCATACTTCCTCAACAGGCGAGATCGCCGAGCTGAAAGAGGACCTCCGCTCCCCGGACCGCTCCCGCGCCAAGGAGGCCGTCAAGAAGGTCATCGCGGCGATGACTGTCGGCAAGGACGTCTCGATGCTCTTCCCCGACGTCGCCAACCGCGCGCAGACCGACGACCTCGAGCTCAAGAAGCTGGTCTACCTCTACCTGATCAACTACGCCAAGACGCAGCCCGACCTCGCGATCATGGCCGTCAACACGTTCGTCAAGGACGCGCAGGACCCGAACCCGCTCGTGCGGGCGCTGGCGGTGAGGACAATGGGCTGCATCCGCGTCGACAAGATCGTCGAGTACCTCTGCGACCCGCTGGCGAGGGCGCTGAAGGTGAGTTGTCCCCTTGTTGGAGAGAGAGGGAAGCAAAAGAGAAGAAAGAGAGACCCGTGACGAAGACCAAAAGATCCATGCTTTATTCAACGTAGAGAAGCGAGGTTTCTCGCGGTGTGCATTTTTACGATCGATAGGACTGAGGTCTCACTTTTCTCTTGCGCTGCGTCGGCTGGGCCCGCCCATTTTGCTGTGTGGAGGAGGGAGGGGGGGGGGGGGGGGGGGGGGGGGGGGGGGGGGTAATGCGAACCTCGACCAAGAAAAGAAACCGAACGAAAAACTCACCTCGAAATTCTGACCAAAAACAAACTCCAAATTTCAGGACGACGACCCCTACGTCCGCAAGACCGCGGCCATCTGCGTCGCCAAGCTCTACGACCTCGCCCCCGATGCCGTCGCCGACCGCGGCTTTTTGGACTCCCTGAAGGACTTGTTGGGCGATGCCAACCCGATGGTTGTCGCCAACGCCGTCGCGGCGCTGACCGAGATCGGCGACGGCGACGCTTCGACCTCCGCCTCGACGTCTCCCGGCGGCGGCCTCGACCTGGCCCCCGCAGCCCGCGCCAAGCTCCTCCGCGCGCTGAACGAGTGCACCGAGTGGGGCCAGGTCTTCATCCTCGACGCCCTGGGCTCCTCGTCGCGGGCGTTCTCTGACGCCGCCGACGCCGAGGCCGTCGCCGAGCGCGTCGCGCCGAGGCTGCAGCACGCCAACTGCGCCGTCGTGCTCGCCGCGGCCAAGGTGCTGCTGCGCTGCGCCGAGGCGCTCCCCGCGCCCGCCGCGGCGGCGCTGAGGCGCAAGCTCGCCCCCCCGCTGGTGACGCTGCTGAGCGCGGAGCCCGAGGTGCAGTACGTGGCCCTGCGCAACATGCAGCTGATCGCCGCGGCCGACGCCGACGCCGCCGCGAGCGCGGCGGGCGCGAGCGCCGCCGCCTCGACGTCAGATGCCGCCGCCGCCGCTCCGTACCAGCCCACGCTCGCGCACGAGGTTCGCGCCTTCTTCTGCAAGTACAACGACCCCAGCTACGTCAAGATGGAGAAGCTCGACCTCGTCGTCGCGCTGGCCAGCGAGCGCTCCTGCGACCAGGTGCTCCTCGAGCTGCGTGAGTACGCGACCGAGGTCGACGTCGAGTTCGTGCGCAAGGCCGTGCGCGCCGTCGGCGCGCTCGCCGTGCGGCTCGAGCCGGCGGCGGAGCGCTGCGTGGGCGTCCTGCTCGAGCTGGTGCGCACGCGCGTGCCCTACGTCGTCCAGGAGGCCGTCGTCGTCGTGCGCGACGTGCTGCGGAGGTACCCGGGCCGCTACGAGGGCGTCATCGCCGACCTCTGCTCGCAGCTCGAGTCGCTCGACGAGCCCGGTGCGCGGGCCGCGATGGCCTGGATCGTCGGGGAGTACGCCGACCGCATCGACAACGCCGACGAGCTGCTCGAGGCCTTCCTGGACTCGTTCCCCGAGGAGCCGGCGCCCGTGCAGCTGGCGCTGGTGACCGCCGCGGTGAAGCTGTTCCTGAAGAAGCCGGGCCCGAGCTCGCAGCGGCTGATCCAGCTCGTGCTGACCTACGCGACCGGCGAAGCGGACGACCCCGACCTGCGCGACCGCGCGTTCATCTACTGGCGGCTGCTGTCGAGCGACCCGGAGGCGGCGAGGGACGTCGTGCTGGCGGAGAAGCCGACGATCTCGTCCTCGAGCGCCGGCGGGGCCTCGTCGGCCTCGTCCGCCGCCGCCTCCTCCGTCGACCCGGAGCTCGCCCGCGCGCTGCTGCCGCAGCTCGGGTCGCTCGCGAGCGTCTACCACCGCCCGGCCGCGGCGTTCGTCTCCAGGGAGGCGAGGCCCGCCGTCGCGAGGGCGGAGGACCTGGCGGCGGCGAGGGCCGAGGCCGCGGCGGGAGCCGGGGGCGACGGCGGGGACGCGGGCGGGAGCGGCGGCGGGCCGGTGCCTGCCCCGGCGGCCGCCGCGGGCGTGCCTCCAGACCTGCTCGGCGACCTTCTGGACCTCGGAGACGACTCCGCGCCGGCGGCGACGGCGACGGCGGCTCCGAGCGCTGCCGCTGCGGACGACCTCCTCGGCGGGCTCGGCGGGCTCGGGCTCTCTGCCGCTGCTGCTCCTGCGGCTGCTGCAGCCGCTCCTTTCGACCCCTTTGGAGCCGCAGCTCCCGCCGCTGCTGCCCCTGCTTCCCCTCCCCTCCGCGTCGTCTTGCCGGCGGACAAGGGCAAGGGCCTCTCGATCGCCGCGGCGCTCCTCCGGACGGGACCCCAAACGGCGACCTACCGCCTCCGGCTCTCCAACGCGACGCAGGCGACCGTCGACGGGCTTTTGATTCAGTTCAACAAAAACGCCGCGGGGCTCGCGCCGCTGGCGCCCGCGATCCCGCTGCCGGCGCCCGGGGGCCTCGCGGCCGGCTCCGGCGGCGCAGGCGTCGAGGTCGACGTGCCGCTGTCGGCGGGCGTCTCGGCGCAGACCGATTCCTCAAAAGGGCAGCTGCTGCAGGTCGCTGTGAGGACCAACCAGCTCGGGGTGTTCTACTTCGACGACGCGGTGCCCGTCGGGTTTTAGGGAAAAGAAACTGGAGGAGAGGAGTGGAAGAGAGCAAAAGAGAGAGGGGAAGAAATGCGTTTTTTGAATTTGATAAAGAAAGTTGATTTTTCTTTTCTTTTTTTGCCTCGAGAGTAAAACAGCAATTATCATCATTAGAGG
>Ga0114918_10005152_pt1 | contig 11240 bp, 24 predicted proteins | sample LantaG_FD_87015 | JGI IMG/M metagenome (GOLD analysis project Ga0114918, IMG submission 87015) | Deep subsurface microbial communities from Baltic Sea to uncover new lineages of life (NeLLi) - Landsort_02402 metaG | ecosystem: Environmental > Aquatic > Marine > Oceanic > Sediment | place... | reverse complement strand
CTTAAATTTGTAATTTCTTGAATTAATCGTTCCACTACATTTGTCATTGCAGCCATTCTTTTTTCTAAAGCGTCAACTCTACTTTGTTTTTGTGTTTTCATTTTTTTTATTTAAATATTATACAAGTAAATTAAATAACCCAGGGTTACATTAATATTTACTATTACTAAATTCCATTGCTTAGCAACCCAAACTTGGGGTATAGCTAAAATACCGCCTATTACATAAGTAATACCTCCAATAGTATTCGGCAATAAGTAAGGTGAAATCATTATAAAAGCAGCGCCCATATATCCTAATCTATTAGATAATCTTTCAACAGCTGTTAATCTTCTATCTTGTACTAATGATCTCATAAAACGTTGTTTAAATCTATATTCGCATTTTAAACACGTTTTTTTATTTTCTCTAAATTTAATTAGAGCTTTATCTTTTAAACACTTATTGCATTTTCTCATCCCCAAATGTCTTCAAAGTCTTCTCCTTCGTTAGCTTTTGAATAATCAGTCGACCTAACAGCAAAAAAATCAGTATGAGTGTGCCCCCCGGTAAGATGATAGAACCAGTCAAGATTGCTCGCTGCTTGTTTGTCATATTCAAAGTGTTCCCCGTTGTTGACGTAACCAAGTTCTTTAATTTTTTCATTGAGACGTTTTCTAATAAATTGTTTGAGATCGTAGGATTTAATTCCAGTAATATCTCCTGCTTCAAACATTTTGTTAATGTATCTTTCTTCGGCAGTAAGCATTGCTTCTGCGGCTTCATATATTTCATCTTTGCAATCACTTAATAAAGAAGGTATTTCTTCACACATGTGTCTGAATAACCGACAACCCATTTTTGAATGTAAAGATTCATCTCTTACAGACCATTTCATTTGTTGTCCAATACCCTTTAATAGATTACGCATTTGAAAACTATAAAGAACAGCAAAAGCAGAATAAAGACTAACCCCCTCTGCAAACGCACTAAATATTGCTAATGATCTGCCTATACTAATAGGATCATTACCATCATAAGCAACAAGATTATCAAATCTAGCGGCCGTTGCGGGCTCGTGTAAAAACGCTTCAAAGTTTTCAAGACCCAATGTTTCATTTAAATAACTATATGCTACAGCGTGAATTGTTTCTTGTGAACCAAACATCATTGCCATTTGTTGTATTTCATGTTTTGGAAACCAAGATACGACTTTCTGCGTCCAGTAATCTGATACCGCACATTCTGTCTGCGCAAAACCTAATAGAATATTACCTACTAAATTTTTTTCTTCTTTAGTAAGATTTTCATTCCAGTCTTTTACATCGCCGGACATAGATATTTCAGTATGCAACCAAAAAGCTTGAGCTTGTTTTAGCCAGCCCTCTGTATAGTATTCAGGGAATTCAAAAGGTTTGTATGGTATTCTTTCTTTAAATAAGCTCATAATTTATTTAATCTATTTTTTAAAAATTTCTAAGACCATATCTATAAAAGGTAAATATAACACATATAAAATTGAATCTTTTTCTACATACGTTCTAATTCCTAACAATATTCCTGGATATAAACCTATACTTAATTCCCAGCTATTTTCCTTGGGCTCTATATCTTTTTGCATAATTTTTGCTTGTTTTTAATTTAGAGGTTTTGCTCTTTGCATGTACCCCGGGTCGTTTTACTTTTGGTTTTCTTTTATAATTGTTTGATATTACTTTTGCCATAGCATTTTATATTATATTTATCGTGTAACTCTTCTAATTCTTTATATAATAATTTTCCTCTGGTTTCTATGCTCCATTTAATAAACTTATCAATGTGCCTTTCCGCGTATTTATTCCTGGCTATTTTCTTACCTTGTTCAGGATCAATTTTATTGTTGTGTTGCATTCTTTTGTTTCTCTAAAATGATCCTTATAGTATCGTCAATTTCTTTTTGATTCTGTGGTTTATACAAAGTATACTCTGGAAATTGTTCTGTAATTAATTTTTTAAATAATTTCCATCGCATGGGAAATGATTCATTAGCCCTGCCTTTGGTTTCAATAATAAAATTATCACCTATAAAATCTGGCGTATACTTAATAGGTAGTATTCTTTTACCCCCTCTATTTTTATATTCGCCTTTACCATTAGATTGTCTTTCAAATACTTCATTTTCAAAATGAAATCCATTTAACAATACAAATGTTTCCCCCTCATATTTAGCTCTAATATTTGCTTTTTTTAAAGCCATGTACATATATCTTTCAAGCCCCGATGCAAAATTAATTCCATCATATGAAACTTTTTTTGAAATAACTGGGCCACGTTTTCTTTTTTTATATGGTCGTTTCCTAATCATTTTCATATTTTTTTAATAAAGCTTCTTGCAGCTCTACACTTGCTGTTTCTTTAAGCTTTTGAAGATATAGCGTAGCATCCATTAATTCTTCTTGTAAATGATTAATCCAAGCAAATATATCTGAAGGATCACTATCAAGTGTTACACCGTATTTTTTAAAACCTACATCTGATCTAGATATAAATTTATCTACTACACGTTCAACAACTGGGTCCCTAAATTCAATTTCTTTCTTATTCATCTTTAACAAATGTACCGTTAATCATTCTACCAGTTCTATTAGATATTTCATCATAAGCAGACTTAATACAAGTTTCAATATCGGTACCGATAAGGTGGGCAAGATTAGTAAGAACAACAACGCTATCACCAATAGCATCAATAATACCTGCTTTATCATTCTTAAGTAAGGACTGGGATAATTCTCCTGATTCTTCATATAATTTAATTAATTGTGTTTTTGGATCTCCATTTTTATATAAACCTCTTTCATCCGCCCATTCTCTAATATTATTAAAAATATCTAACTGTTCAACAGGAGTATGCTCGGGATTTAAAAAAGCTTCATAATAAGCTTTATTGTAAATATAACTTTTTTTATCGTTATACATGGATTTTTTTGAATTAACTGTAATCCATTTAATTGTTTCTGGGCTTATAACAAATTCCCCCTGGGAAGTCGCCCATTTTTGGTTCATGTGTCCCATTAACCATCCGCTTAATAAAGCACGTTGTACGGGAAATGTAGTAGTTTGTTCTGTAACGTTTATTTTCATTTTATTTAATTTTAAATGGTATAAATTTTTATACTTTTGTCTATCAACTTTATAGCCGTAAGACTTTTGAAGTTCTATCTCCTTGTCAGATATATAATTTATATCTTCACTAGAATCAAGAACTTCATATTCACCTGGTCTATACCCTTGTACAGCCGTTACACGCTTATTAAGATCACACGTAACACCTATTTTTTTACCGGGAATGTGATAAATAAAATACATAATTTTAAGTTGATAACGGAGCCGGAATTGGCTTGTGTGGATTATAATTTACTAGCTTAATATCTCTATGACCTGGCAAATAAACATAATCGCCTAAGTCTTCTTTTAAAACTATACCTTTTGCTAATTCTACAATTGGCAATTCTTTAAAATCCCTTGATAGCTGTTCTTTAGCTTGGTCTATATGGTTATTGTATAAATGACAATCACCTAAAGATGCGGTAAGTATACCAGGTTTATAATCTGATCCCTTAGCTAACATAAGTAAAAGCAAACCATATATTGCAAAATCATAAGGTAAACCAAGAAATATATCAGCTGATCTTTGATTCCACATTAAATCTAGTTTTCCGTTGTTTATATATATCTGAAAGCTATAATGACAAGGAGGAAGTGCCATATCATCCATATCAACGGGATTCCAAAGGCTTGCCATAATGCGCCGCGAGGTTGGTTCTTGTTTAATCTGCTTGAGTAATTGTACAAGTTGATCAACACCATTAAAGTTCCTAAGTTGCTTCCCGTAAATAGGGCCAAGCGTACCGTCGGTTCTGCCTGATCGCTTATAATCAGCATCCCAGTAATTAACACCGTGATCGCGCAAGTAATCAATGTCAGTGCGTCCCTGTAATATCCATAATAATTCCGTAACTGCATGGTTAAAATATATTTTTTTAGTTGTTAATAACGGGAAGCCCAGCTCCATATTGTGTCTGAGCATTCTACCAAAAACAGATCTCGTTCCTGTACCTGTTCTATCCTTTTTAGGTACTCCACCGTAGAGTACTCCTGATAATAATCCTCTATATTCATCTTGTACGCTTATCATAATAAAATTTCATAGTTTTATATATTTCTGGCCATATTTCTTTACTATTATAAGATAAAGGAGATCTGTGAGCTTTTTCGCCTTTTTGATATGGACCTAATCTTATTTCTATTTTCCATTTGTCTGGTTGTAAACCGCGTGTTGTTGGTACGGGAGATATTCTAATATTATTGTTAATACAATAATTAAACCATTTTTGTTCCTCTAAAGATAACGCTTCTGCGTATTCCATAAGCCCTTTGTAGGACTTTTTTTTCAACCCACTTCCCATGGCATTACCTCATCTTTATTTGTTTCGGGATATATAGGTATAAAACAACCCGATTTATATTCCCATCTAAAATGCGCTTCAGCCCCATTTTCCCCTAAGTTTTGGAATTTGACTTTGAGCACTTTGGCTTTAACAGTTTTATTATCATAATCGCGGTGAACGAGTAAACCATGATAAGACGCATCATACCATTCCCCCCCACCTTTAATGTTGTACATAGTTGGTTCTTCAATTTTTCCATCTTTATCTTTATACATTTTTGTAGGATGAGCTACTACTATAACTAATACATCGTATTTTTTTGCAAAAATTTCAATCTTAGTAAGATATTCCATTGTATATCTATTAACGTCTTCCGTTTTGCAATCTACATCCCTAATTTTATTAAATGGATCAATGACTAAGCATTTAATACCTTTTCTTTTTACAAGTTCCGCGCCTTTTCTTAAAACAGATTCTAAAGTATAGCGTTCCATATCAATAAAAAAGAAATTGTCATTAACATGTGCGGCTATAGCTTTCCATGTATCTCCCCCAATATCCTCTTTAGTCGGCATGTCTTGCCATACTTTGCGCATTAATTTATGAGCATGTAAAAAAGTGGGTGCGTTTTCGGGTGAAGCAAAAGCAGTTTTCCATTGATAGTTTTGGTTGTAACCTACAACCATTTGATCCACAAAATCAGATTTACCACTGCTTGGTATACCAGTAACAGTAATAAACTGACCAGTATAAGTGCTGAAAATATCGTCGAAATTACTAAGCCCAATTTGGTAACCTCGTTTGAAACCATTTCTAACAAAATCCGTAATCTCCCCTTCAATATCATTAAAGGTTGTAACATTTTCAAGCGGAACAGCTTTTGCTTGTCTAATAATGTCCGATAATTTTTGTTTTCCATACTTTAATAAATATTCATTAGCATCCTTACAATCATCAAAATCAACAATATAACAAGACTCTGCACCTAATCTTCTAATAAGTTCTTGTTGTAAAGCTTGACCTGCTTCATCTTTATCGGTTGCTAATATTATTTTTTCTTTACCTTCAAAGTAATCAATGCAATTATCTAAATAATCTAAATTGTTATTATTTATGGTTGCACCGTTGGGAACAGAAATAACATTGCGTATACCAGCTTCATGAAAAGATAAAACATCCATTTCGCCTTCCACAATAACGCAAGTATTATAACCAACAATACTATTAATGTTATAAAAAACTTTTTCGGCCCCTTTATATAACTTAAAATTCTTTCTACCATCTCTATATTTTATATTAATTAACTCATTACCTATAAAATAATTAAATTGAATAGTATTTTCTTTTTGACCGGTTTGCGGCATCCATTCTACACTTTCAGATATTCTTAAATCCTTTAATGTATTCTTAGTAATGCCTCTTAAATTAAACCACTGTTCTACTTTTGTATTTTCTACAGGAGCAATATTTACTTCAGTAGGTTTTACATATTCTTTTTCGCTATTTCCTTTTCGCTGATAAGTATGTAACTGAAAAGTGGTATTACAATTGTGGCAAGTACCCAACCCTGTTTGCCAATCATAAGAAGCACATTTTGCTTTTTGATTGCTAGCCTTCCTATCAAAAGAACACAGGGGACAAATCCCCTGCGCTTTTCCTTCTTCAAGATCATATTGGTTAAAATTTTCAATTAAATAACCATTTATTTCTTGAGTGTTTATCTGCATTAGTTTTCTTTTAGTATTATGTTATTATTTTCATCATAATAAATGTAAATCCATTTATTATCTATTACATCATACATTTTGCTAGAAGGGTAGGTCATCTGCTACGGGTTGAGGTTGAGGAGCGGCTTGAAAACCTGCTTGGTCATTTCTCGGTGCTGCAGCTACATTGTTTCCATTGGTCCATACAACTTTAACATTGCCTAAATAAACTTTAGCTGCTTTACTTTCTCTTTCTTCTTTAGATTGAGATACCATTACAGGACCATTATTCCCATAATTATCTAATTCATCATTAAGAGTAATAGTTATGGGTAAGTATTTACCCTTTTTACCATCAATGATTTTGTCTTTTGGGATCTTAGTAAGATCGATACTTGTGTTTAAAATAGTTGCCATATAAAAAAAATTAAAGTGTTTCGTTTAAAAAAAATTGTTTAGAGTCAAAATTAGGTGTTTTATACCATAAATTAAATACTTCCGAGGCTTTGTCAACTTTTTCACTACCTCTTTCTAAAAATTGCGGAGAGCAATCACATATTTTTATTCTATGAGAATTTTTATCCATTACTATAAATATCATATCAAACCCAAATAATTTTTGATATATATATGCTTGGCTGTCGTAATTATAACGCTTTGTACTGTACTTAAAATTATCTATATCATTTGTTGTTTTCAAATCAATTACTAAATGCTCATCATAGTTTATTATGTCAGCTTTTGCTTTCCAATCAAGATCATTTATTTTGCCTATTGCAGGTACTTCATGTAATATATTACTACCTCTTATTAAAGAGTCAATAAATTTATTACTTAGTAGCTTATCTGTCATTAAGTTTATCTTATCGGCTTCTTCTTGTAATAAACATAATTCTCCACCAGATATTTCTTTATACTTTTTGGTGTTTCTACTGCTGCTTTCTATTACTCTAAAGTTTTTAACTTTATCTGGTTCTAATATAATAGTGTGAAAGTAGCCGCCTATAAGCATAGCCGAGGTTTTATCTGTTGGTTTATATAAATCCTCAGGATTATTTAACAATGTACTTATGTTAGAATTACTTAAAAATTTTTGACCAAATTCGCCATAGTAATGTTCATCTTCCTCTAGCTTATCTAATATTTCTTTTTTATTCATTTATAAAGTGCTAAGTTCTTTTTCAATTTCAGGTGTTACTTTATATTTCTGTTTTATTTTATCAATAGATCCACCTTGCTGAATATATTTTTTAGCTTCAGGTAGCCAATCAGCTCCATGATTATTAGTTGCGTCTGCATCTTGTGTATCATCAATTAAAAATAAATTACCCAACGCATATTTTTTGCCATAGCTTGATGCAGAACCAAATTTTTGTGGCATTTGCATACCTTTTTGATCTAAATCTACACCTACAATAGCTACGGCCTCTAATTCTGCACCTTTTTCATCAATAATTTTTGCTGTTGTTTTAATAATAGGGAAATCAAAAGAAGTTTCTAATTCTTCCGTTATTATTACTGTTACTCCTAACTCTAATAGAAAGGGTTTTGTTGCTTCGAGAATATCTTCTGCAGATCTAAAATAATACTTGCCAAAAGAATTAAACCTACTTTTTTTAGATTTAAATTTGGTTTGAATGGTTGCTAATTTGTCATTAATTGTTTTCATAAAAAAATTAGTTTGGTTATTAATATAATTACACTTCTCACGTCTTTTTTACGTGGTTTTTGTTTCGTAACTTACAGATAATCAAGCACTTGCGAGCTATCTACGTTGTCAATTAGTTTTTGTATTGCTTCCTTTTTTATTTCTGATATTCTAACATAAGCGCTAGGTCCCTCAATACCTATAATATCTGCAATGGCATTGGCGGAATGTTTATCACAATCAAGTCCGTAAGATAGTCTTAGCACTTGATATTCTTTTTCATTTAAGTTTTTCTTTAATAAACTTTTTAAATACAAATTTAAGAAATTTAAATTATATGGCTCTGATCTGTCTGATATTTGATTAAAATAATTATCCTCATTTTCTATTTGTTCGTCTATACTTAAAAATATACTATTAAAAAATATCTCTACAATTTTTTTATCCTGGGGATTCTGACGCATTTCATTTAGTTTATGCTCAGGGATACGTATATGTCCTCTTGTTATGTCTATAGCTCTGCGTATCGCGCCTTTAATTCTTTTTGATAGGAAAGACTTAATGGTTTTTTCTGGATCAATAGAATTTGTTATAGTGTCCATTTCTATTTTATCTACAGCAGCAATCAATCCTTTACTACCTTCTTGTATCAGATCTGTAATATCTAATATTCCCGATGCTTGCTGCGAAGTTGCAAATTTATGTGCCATGTTTTCTACAAGTGGTAAAAACTTAATTATCAGCTCATCTCTAGTATAAAGATTATACGTAGGTTTATCTTCAGGCATACTGTCATTTAAATCATTCTTGTACCTGACGTAATTCTTTACATTATATTTTTTCATTTTCTAGAGCATTGAGTTCATAATATTTTTTTCGTTTTTTAGTTGGTTATCAAGGTTTCTGTACACGGTTCTGGTTGAACAGCCAAGCATCCGTGCAATGGTTTGGACTGTTATACGTTCATGCATATCGTGTATAGCATTCATGCATTCGTATATACTTTCTTTTGTTGCGACCTTAGATCTTCCTATAAGCTTACCTACAATGCTTAGCTTCTCTGATCTGGTTAATCCTGTTTGGTCTTTAAATATAATTTTTCTAATCTTATTTTTTGGAGGAGCTTCTAAATCTAAACTATAAATATTATCTATAATTTTGTTTAAAGCATCCTCTGTAATATCAAATGTAATAAAATTATTTGATACTGCAGCTATAACTTTACATAATTTTTTAAATTCTTTTTCAGTAATTGTGGGGTTTAAATAAAGTAATACTAATAAATGCCATCTTAAAGATTTGTATGTATTAATCTTAGCTTTGCTTCTAAACAATTCATAACATTCAAATGTACCATTCTCATAATAGCTACCCCAATCAAATACCATGGTAGGGGTATCGCTGATAGGTCCCCTTCTGTATATGATTCTATTGTTAATTAAATAATCCATTCTGCGTGACATTAGCCTGTTACTTATATAATATTACTACCTATTGTCGCATTACATTTCTAATAAGCGTAGCCGATGGCTATACTTTTTAATAAGCTCTGCTTTATGTTTTAATAATTTAATAGGTATTACACCCGTTCTATTATAAGATAGCACATCATCTATAATTTCTTGTCTTAATAAATATATACTATTCCATAAATATTCTTTATGGTCTTTAGTTCTATTTACCCATATAACCAGGGTCCTGTTCAAAATTTTTAGTTTCATTTAATTTAATTTTATATATTTTTATTTGATCAAATGTTATCTTACACTTCTCATATTCTTCAGTACTTTCATAAAATTCTAATAATTTTTGTAATAATTTTATGCATTCTTCGTAAAAAACTATTCTATCAAAATAATCATAAATATCTTTAACAGGTAATTTTAAATTTGGTTTAGTTAAATTAAGCAAATGTAACTCTTGTATTATTTCATTCTCCCTGTTTACAGGTTTATTTTTATTTGTCATCTAATTCAATTAGCTTATAAATGTAATTTAACACATCTAATTCTGTTTTAGCGCCTTCTACTAAGCTAGTCATTTGTTCTTGCGTAATATTGCCCCTAAATCGTCCACTTTTAAACTCATTACGTAAGTCATCGAGGTGGACATTAGCATGAAGTACTTTAGCGTAAATTTTACTATTAGCTCTTTCTTTAATTGTCATCTTTATATCTTTTATCATCAACTATATTATCGAGTTGAGTGCGTAATTTTTCTGTAAACTTATGACCCATTAAATCCATTTTAAATAAAAGATCTTTTGTGAAGTTATACATTTTCCGGTTTTGTAATAATTTAATTCTGTATTTGTCATGATAAAATCTATCTGGATCAATATTTTTTACCTCAAGATTAAGTTTGTTTTCTATGTGCGTTCTAAGCTTCATATATTTATCATGGTAATTCTTTTCCCATTTAGGGGTTATTACATTGTCAAATAATTTAAGACCGTGTATGACCGTTGCATGGTCTTTACGTACTGTTCTACCTATTGAAGCTAAAGACTCGCCAGAGAAGTCTAAAGCAAGTCTATAATAGATTGCACGTGGGTATACTACGTCTCGGCTACGTGTACGATCTTGTATTGCTTTGTTGAATGAATTATTTATTGCGTTTCTAATAAGCTTCGAATTCATGTGGTTTCGTTTTTCCATGATGGTTAATAGCTGGTTGTTTCCATATATATCCCAATATAGGGTGGACTCTGTAGTCCCATACGTCTGATAGCATTTGTTCTTTAGTTTCTTCCATTATAGTTTTATAAAGCTTAGTGGTTTAATATATTTGTTTATAAACTTGCCAATTGACTCAGCATTGCGCATACCTTCAAACATAAAGGGTTCAACACTTTTGTAGAGGTACTTACGGTTATTAATAAATGTAAGCTGTAGCTCATTGGTTTCATAATTGTACTCGGCTAGTTTAATTGCCGCGGAGTTTACTTTGATCTTGTCTTTAATTATTTTTGTCATATCTACTTTGTTTTATTATATTATCAACTGTTGGTCGTGTTAATTCTGCAAGTGGTATACCGTCTATAACGTCGGTTATAATATCTTTAGGGTAATGTTTTAATATATTTTCAATTATATCATTTAGCACATGATCGTCCAGCTCATTGTTGAGCGTGTAGTGATCAGTTTTATTTTTGTATTTTATTGTTAATTTACTCAGCCCCATATGTTTTGTTTATTATATTATCAATCTAATATCGTGTTTATTCTGTAAGCCCGCGAGCGATCTTAAGAAGCTCAGTTGTGCTTTTGCTTTCGGCTTCAACCTTCCATGCATTTTTTTCTTTTACTTCGAGTCTCCAACTGTTCATGGTAAAACCACCTCGGATCTGCCAGTCTTGTATATTTCTTTTCATTCTTAATTATTTTTTATTTTGTTCAATATATTTTCCATTATGCTTCGTTTTGAACATGTTCCATCTCAGCCCAAGTTACGGTGTCATCATTCTCCGTTAAGCAATCG
>Ga0114918_10005151_pt1 | contig 11240 bp, 20 predicted proteins | sample LantaG_FD_87015 | JGI IMG/M metagenome (GOLD analysis project Ga0114918, IMG submission 87015) | Deep subsurface microbial communities from Baltic Sea to uncover new lineages of life (NeLLi) - Landsort_02402 metaG | ecosystem: Environmental > Aquatic > Marine > Oceanic > Sediment | place... | reverse complement strand
ATTTTAAACCACTCGCGACTATCACGCTCAGGGTAATAAGATCTCACATCGTGCGGAATGTTGTCTCTGTCTTTAAACCTGATTGCGTATTTAGACATGCACACGCCATCCCAAGTTGTCAGTATGTACGTTATCTCTGGGCTCATTTGGTTTGCTCCTCATCATGCTCTGCGTCCCACTCGTCTCCGTTGCTATCACAATCCGCAGAGATCCAGCCTAGCGTGCTCCGCAATTGCTCAACCTTGGCCAAGGAGTCAAGCATCTCTCCAACAGAAACAATGTGCCACCCTTCAGCCTTCAGTTTGGCAACCTTCTCGGCTGAAAGAGAGTTCTCGACCGTAGTGACTCGCGTCTTATTGCACCGGCTAAATACAATGTAGTCCATCACTCACCCCTCCCCAATCATCTTCTCAATGTCTTGCATATCTTCTTCAGTGATATACCCACACTTGATTGTCACCTCGATTTGGTGCCATTTCTTCTCGTTATACTGGGAGTCCAGTATTGCCTCTGCCATATCAAGGGCCTCTTCCCATGTATCTTCCTTGACACGCATAACAGTCGTATCATACTCGCTGTTGCAGGCAGGGGAAAACTCATACACCTTCACCATCTTACCCATCACTCCACCTCCTCGATCTCATGCCAGTTGATTTTTTCTTTGGTCATTTGGTTTGCTCCTCGTCATGCGCTGCACCCCACTCCGCTGTTGCGGTCTCTACATCGGCAGAGATCCAGCCATATTCACCACACTCATCACACCTAATCCTGTCGCCATCATAGGCCAATTCTGGTTTTTCTAGTTCGGTGTGAACAGCAACATCGTCAGATCCACACTCAAAACAGCATGCCCACGATATTTTCTTCCATGTTTTCATCCCTCACCTCGCCAGTCCACTCGCCACCATATCAATAAACAGGTCTGCTACTTCCTTTGCTGCGGTCTGGAAGTGATTTCCGCGCAACCACATAGACACGTCTGTATCATCTCTGCGTTCCTTCTTTTGTTCTTTTTAATTCTTCTAACTTGTGACGTTCAATTTGAATACAAGTCGGACAATACCCATGTGACAATGTAAAAATCTTTTCATTGTGTGGGAACCACTCACCTGTAATACTTTTGAGTGCTAGACATACACAACACTGAATTGCGAATTCCATCTTTAGTTCTCCACATCTGTGTTATTAAAAGTCACCATCACAATCGCTCTTATAGCAATCTTTCCCAACGATAATATGATCCAAAACACGAATACCTAGCAGGTCACCACATTCCTTTAGACGTTTGGTAATCTGTTTATCGCTTGAACTAGGCGTAGGGTCACCACTTGGATGATTATGCACAAACATAATTGCAGCGGCACTATCCATAATGGCAGGTTTGAATACCTCGCGAGGATGAACAAGCGATGCCGTTAGACTTCCGATGCTAATTAAATATGTGTCGATGATTTGATTCTTTTGATTCATTGTAACAAGATGAAACTCTTCGCGACACCTTGAAGATAGGTGAGAAAATCGTTCTGCAATATGAGAGGATTGTGTAATCGATTCACCTTCTGCTTCCCTGACTTGCCAAACAATGTCTTGTGTCGTCTTCATCTTGTATCCTCCATTCGATATTACTATTATACCATTTAATTGAAAGGAACGCAAGGATTAATTCTTATTTTTCATAAAAATAGAAAGAAATCTGATGTAATATTGTATTACTCGTGTAATTCTTTGTTACATCACCAGATAATGCCAGAATATGTTTCTTATTGGTTCAACTTTAGGATAAATAGAATAGTCAACTACATTAAATGGAGATAAAATATGTCAAAGGATGCGCTCACATTATGGTTAGAAACCCTTCAGCAAGAATCCGAAGGTGATGATATGGTCGAAGCATTGGCTGCGTTGGAACATAACCAATGGATGTCCTGGGCGAAATCCATAATCAACTCCGAAGATATAACACCAGAACGTGTGGAACGTTGGCGAGATCTATTCGTTCCATATGATCAACTGACTGATGATATGAAGGAGTTAGATAGGCAGTGGGCAAGGAAGGTTGTAGATATTGTAAAGTCTAAGTCACTTACCAAGTGGCATAACTGTGAGTTTCTATAGGAGTATACAATGGTTAAGAAGAGTAAGGTTCCGGAGTTAGATACATTTCTTGAGAGTCTAGTCGAAGATCAAGGTACAGAGAGTGATGTATTGTCAAGCGTGATTGAGTTCTTGAAAGAGAATCCTGATCCAGATGATAAGATGGTTCATGCCTTCGCCGATAAGAATGGTATCGATGCTCACGAAATCGAAGCAGTATTCTATCACCTTGCTTCTGAGTATGTGAAGAACATGAAACCTGAGAAGAAATTGAACCGTGCGCTTGGTATGAATTGGCAATCGGATCCTAAGTAGAAACAAAGGGAGAGATATGAAAATAGGTATAGCGGGATTTGGATTTGTTGGACAAGCAGTTTATGGATCATTGACATGTGAAGACACAGTCATATATGATAAGTATAAGGATATGAATACGTTTAGAGATTTGGTAGAATGTACTCACATCTTCTGTTGTCTTCCAACTAATATGTTGGATGATGGAAAGCAGGACTTCGATGCATACGATGACTTTTTCGATACATTGATTGGGTATAAGTATAAAGGTATTCTTATTGTCAAGAGTACTTGCTTGTATTCTAATATAAAACCGTATGAAGAAAAACTCAACATCGTATTCAACCCTGAGTTCTTGAATCAGAACAGTGCAGTCAATGACTTTGCAGAGCAAGAGGTTATTGTCTTGGGTGGTAGGATGGACCATTGTAAATCTGTTACTGATGTTTACTACAGTCAGTTCAATCTATCGGATGAGATACAATTTGAGTACTGTTCGATCAAAGAAGCAACTGAGTTGAAGTATATCCATAATATTTATCACGCGTACAAGGTATTGTTTTGGAACTATGCGCAACAGTTGACTGGTAATAGTCGTAAGATGTCTTACCTCTATTCAAAGATCACAGGTAACACTAATGAGATGAGTCGCATCTGTGCTGACGGTAGACCTGGATATGGTGGCGCATGTTTTGTTAAAGATGTGAACGCTATGCGTTGCGTGGCACCACACAAGTTAACGGATTATATGTATAAATACAATCACGAATTGCGAGAAGATAGACCATAAGGGGTTGTGATGGAACATGGTGATGCAGAACTATTCTTAGAAGCGGTAGAGAAGGACTATCAAGAAGCAGTGATTGGTAAACAAATCAGTCCTGCTGCGCGTGCTGAAGTGATGAAACAAAAGAGACTTCATCGAAAAGTCAATGTCAAAAAGGATGAAGGTAATCCTGAGTTGCATCTGATGAGTCCTATGGATAACAAGAAGAAGAAGGAAGTACAAGACGTTATAAAACATGAGACAAAGGATATAGTTGTATATGATCCGAGTGATAAAAAGAATGCTGTGACTCCAGATCATCTATGGGGTATGGCACCTGATGATAAGAAGGGTACATTAACTATCCTTAACTATCCAAAAACCAAAGAGACATTCTATGTGTCGGACGATTTCAATAATGACTTATATAATCTTCACAACTATGATGCGAGTAATCCAAATAATCCATTGAATGATATCCCTAAAGGTGAATCTGAACAAATACGAAGTATGATGGGTGGTCTTGAGATGAGTAGTTGGGCGAAGACTCATAGCGAATCAATAAGACTTCTGTCTGCGTTATTGTCGTCATCAACTCTTAGTAAGACCTTTAAGATCAACCGAGACGATGTTATTGATTCCAAGAAACAAGTTAGTCGACCTGGGCGAGATGTTCTGCTGGGTCGCGGACTTAAAGGGGTAGACACATCAACTGTCTCGTTCTGGAATAGAATAGATTCAGATACAGTTCAGAAGATTGTTGATGATGTATCAAAGAAAGTAGGAGTGGACTACGATACAATTTACGTAGCATCAAATAACCAAGAGAGGTGATAGAAATGGATAAAAAGATAGAACTCTTCTTTGAGGAGATAGAGAACGACTACCAAGAGGCAGTGATTCGTAAACAGATCAGTCCTGAGGCGCGGTCTGAAGTTGATAAGAGTAGAGAGGGGCATAAGAAATTAAGTAATGAGATATTATCACAAAGAGATCTGAGTAAAGATTTTCATGCTCTCAGTCCTTTAGAAAAAAACCGTGTTGCGAAAGAAGCAGGGTATGGTGGTACGAAGAAGGAACGTGGTAAAATATTAGATGGTAGTCCCATCCACCCCGATGTACTATTCACTCTAGTAAAATCATTTCATGCTAGAGGTGCTGATGGGCAGACATTCATCTATGATATAAAAGATGATTCAATTGCATCTCTTGGTCCAGATAAGATCCATTATGACGTAGAGTTGGGTGATAAAAAATTTGAAAGTGAAAGGGACGATGATGATTTCGTGCATGGTCGATGGGTTGATTTAGAAAAAGATATTGACATGACATGTAAAGATGATCAAGAAGATTTTTTTCTCGTAGAACCTTATAAATTTAAATCTGGTAAACATCTTTCGTTTTGGGGACGTCTAGATGATGATGTTATAAAAAAGATACTCGTTAAGTTATCAACAAATGATATCGATTATATTCATATGCCTAGTAAAAAAGCATTGAACTGGATGAACTCTTAGGTGGATAATGTTATGAATTATGAGGAAAGTATCAGACGTTATATGCTAATGGAATCTAAAGATAGAAAGAAAAAGAATATGGATATCATGGAGAAGTATTTCGTCTATCGAACCAAGAAGCATATCAGTCGAGTACAAGGATTTATTGATAGTGCTATTGAATTCTTTCCAGAGATGGAAGCAGATCTTCGTGGGCGTGGTGCTCAACATGATATGAGTAAGTTCTATATTCCGGAGCGTAAACATTACATCATACTCACCTGGAAATACAAGTGCGCAAAAGAAGGAGTTGCTTTTTCTATAAGCGATAAAGAGTCTGAGCATATTAGGGATACAACATTCCATCACTGCAAGAATAATCCACATCATCCTGAGTATTGGGATAAGAGTTTGAAGATCAATCCAGTTAACAAAGAGTCGCGAGAGAAGCGTGATGTTATCGCTGATGCTTCTGCTATGGATGATCTTAGTGTGATTGAGATGGTGTGTGATTGGAGTGCCATGAGTGCCATGAGTGTAGAGAATGGTGAACCTGGACCTAAGAAATGGGCAGACGAAAGTATCAAAGACCGATGGAAGTTTAGTAAGCATCAACAAGATCTAATTTACGAGGTCATAGATTTGCTGTGGAGATAACATGAACCTATCAAGTATAGATAATCTATTCAAGAAACCAGTCAAGAAAGTATTCATACTTTCAGAAGAGACCATTGCTACCCTCAAAAGATGGGAACTTAATGAGTCTGAGGCGTTGATGAAGTTGCAACGCATGATGCATACTGCTCCTGCTTCAGAGCGTGCACAAATCCGTAAGGCAATCGCAGAGTTGCAGAAGAAAGAGAAGTCTAAGGAAAGTGGTACAGAGAATCGTAAGTTTTATACTATCATTGGTTTGTCTGGGACAGAGGATCCATACATTGACGAGATGACTGGTGGTGATAGTATTACTCCTGACTACTGGTGGCATAAGAAGAGTAGTAATTGGGCGGATGATTCTGTCAAGACATTTATCTACATTCCTTATACAGATAAGATGATTGTAAGTGAAGGTATTGGTTATCAGTACGCACACCATGAACTCATCAACGATTCTGTTGACGAAGGTATAATATCTATGGAAGATATTGGTCCTGAATATCGAGAGGTCGGGGAGCGGCAAAGTTGGGATATAGTAGACATATTAAATGATGAAGATTTACAAGACAGAGGTGTTGCTATTCACGGTAGGACAGGTCCAATTCCATTAAGAGGTGAACCAGACGAGACAGAAATCTATGCTGCTATCTGGCAACACAAACAACCAAGAGATATGTTAGATGATATGATGTATGCTTTGAATGATGCATTACCATCTACAGTCAGAAACCTTATCGTTCCAGAGGACGTATAATGAACACATATAAAACAAACAACCTTCTCATCAAAGATCCAGATGATTCTAGAGACTTTATCTATAATACAATAGAAGAAGAGTCTATACAGAGTGCGGTTGATCATACAGATCTAATGAGTCCTGTTAAGGATCAAGGTCGTCTAGGATCTTGTGTTGCTTTTGCTATGTGTGCTTTGAAGGAATAGCAAGAGAATGTTGAGCATAGAAGAGAGTTGAGTGAAGGTAAGAAAGATCATCGCGATGGCAAGAAGTATGATCTATCGGAGCAGTGGGTTTATTATAACTGCAAGAAGATTGACATGTGGCCAGGACAAGAGGGTACATCGATTCGTTATGGTATGAAGGTGCTTCAGAAGATTGGTGTTCCTGCTGAAAGTGGATGGGTTTATGATGATATGAATCCAGGTGAACCAGAGAGATGGAGTAAGATGGTTGCACGCTGGAATAAGATTGGTGCATATCGTCGCGTGACTAACGTGGACGATTTAGTCAGAGCGTTGCAATATGGTCCAGTGCCTATTGGTGTCGGTATATTTCGTGAGATGTTTCTGGTAGGTCCAGGTGGGTTTGTTGCAGACCCCGCTAACGTGAATGAGATGTTCGGTGGGCATGCAATTTGTGCTGTAGGATATAGTCAATCCAAGAAGAGAATCAAATTTAAGAATAGTTGGGGTAGGTCTTGGGGTAGAAGTGGTTACGGGTATCTATCATACAATTACATCAATAATTATATGTGGGATGCTTGGACATGTGATGACATCTCTGTGAGTAAGTCTATGTTGTCTGGTCCATTCACAGATCTCTCTCGATAGTTATCTTTCAAAGTTACCAGTTTTTATTAGAGCACTTCTAAAGTTGTGGTATGTTATATTATCCATACCATCTACAGCATTTCTTAAGAATTCTCTATCAATGGGATCACATTCTGCACCATCACACACCTCAAGATACGCCTCGATAATATCTCCTTCTTCGATAAGCATCGAGATAGCATGACCTATCTTACCGTGTGTGGGTATAGTTACAGTGTCGTGCCTTGGGGTCTTGGATGACATAATAAGCGTCTTTATCTATAGTAGAAATATCCAAACAAATGCGTGCCCTGCCATTGCTGCACAAACCATAAGTAATAAAACCAAAGAAAGAATGGCGTCGATGTTTCTGTTCTCTTCATCATGCATGATATATCGCCTCTTCTATTGCTAACCAATCTACAACAGGACTACTAAACCCCTCTGGATCAATCATAGGTCCACCTACATTTCTGTCATCAATATAGAATTCAGCAAAACACTTGTTAGATGTTGTCCATTTAAATTGTCCAGGATCCTTACCCACTGAAAAAAGTTGTATCCCATTCTCTCGAAACCATTCAATGGCATCGTCGAGTTCTTCTCCACTTCTCATAGTATTTAGAATGATACGATATCTAGATTCAACTAATCGCTTCAATACTCGTACAGCATGAGGTACATTCTGACCGACTCTCGGGTAGTCATGCTCGACCACAGTACCAACGAAGTCTACAGCAATGATAGGTGTACACCAATCGAGAATATTATCATTTTCTTCACTATACACATCCATACACATATCTTATCCTTTCTTAGATACGAATCTAATTTCACCATCTTTATCACATACCATATCAACCAGTCCAGCGTCAGTCGCGTCAAGCATAGCACGTTCAACCAAGAATAGAATCTGATTATTAATGAACATAAATAGAGATTGCTCTCTTACAATATATCGTTCCTTCCCCACACCCTGGATGGCAGGTTCTTCTATGCGTGGGAAGTTCATTTTAAATTCTCTAATGATAATTTCCCACTCGCGGTTTGTAATATAGAGTCCACCTTGCTCTTGACCCCATTTCGTTTCGTCGAAGAAACCTTGAAGAAATGGTTGAATCTCATCGCTAGGTACGTAAAGTTCTGGATATTCTTCCATGTTTATTCCTATTCCATATAAAAGATTGGAGTGTTATACACTTCACAGAGACTTCTCACGCCAGCATAAGATACTGCAGAGCGAAGAGAGCATTCGATATCATAGATATGATCGTCCATATTGCCCCGATAGTCTAGAATGATCTCCTTCCCCTCTACATGCTTCTTCGATCTCTTGTTGTTAAATGAAGCAGACCCATAATAGATGTATTTCTTATGCCCATCAATCTCGACAATGTCTCCAGAGTTTTGATCAAATCCTGACATATAAGATCCAACCATTACCATATTAGCACCAAGAGCGATAGCAAGTGCGATGTGTCCAGGTTCTCTAACTCCACCATCTGCAATGATATCTATCTCGCGGTCGAAAGTACATGCCTCTACACATTCGGTGAGGCATGATACAGTACCACGTGTGAATCCCGTCTTGACTTTGGTTGTACATGCTCGACCAGGAGCAACAAATATCTTAAGTGCATTTATATCATACTCTTGTAATTCACAGACTGCAGATGCAGACGCTACATTACCAACAATGAGATAGCAATCAGGAAAGATCTTTCTGATCTCTTTGATCATATGAATGGTTCGGTCGCTATGGGCATGGGCAATATCAATAGTGATATATGTTGGTTCTCTATTGGTAGACTTCAATTGTTTGAGTGTTTCAACATCTTCTTTCTGAATACCAACACTGATTGAAGAGAATCCAAACTCTTCATTTGACTCTGAGATAAAGCGTGCAAGTTCGATTATGTCTAGGTGGAAGCGATGCATGATGTAGAACATACCCTTACGTGCCAAGTACTTACATGTATTGTAGTCTACAACACTTTTCATATTCGCAGCAATGACAGGGTTTCTAAATGTACATGGACCCAAACGTATAGAGATATCACATTCCGCTCGGGAATCTACTATGCATTTCTGGGGTTTCATATACACATTGTCGTAATTATACTCTCGTTCCATTGAATCTCCTAGTCTGAATATAAATACATTATACAATATATTGAAGAAAAGTCAATTATTATTTCCAACTTCTTGATAAATAATAAAGAGATCGTATCTTATAACCCTCATCACTATAAAATATAGGAGAAATAACATGGCAGGTTGGATGAAGAAGAAGCGTCAAGGTGGTAATGTTCAAAGACTATGGGAAGATAAGAAACCCTATGGTAAAGGATTTCATGACAAACTTTTCAACGAAGGTGTAGAAGAAAAGGAAAAGGATCTTGAAGAATGCGGCGAGGTCGAAGACGTAGATCGCATTGCTCAACTCGTTTCGCCTGATGCTGGTGGTGCTATCGGTGACTATGAGGGTGAAGACGACGAAGATGGTGAGACTGAAATTACTGTCAAGGTTGAGAAAGAAGACTGTGGTGGTGAAAAGTCAGATGAAGATGAAGATGAAATGGAGGAAGGTGCTGTAGGTGATGTACTCCAATCTGTTGTCGAACTTATTCAAGGTCTAGGTGCTAAGAGTGATCCAAAAGGTGACGATAGAGCAAAAGAACTTCTTGCTAAACTCATTCAACAAGCAGGTGGAGATCCTGATAAGATTAAACCTGATCGGGTTGGTGGTATCAAGAATCTTTCTATGGGTGAAGGTGTTGATGAGAAAGATGATGAAGAGACTGATGGTGAAGAAATGGACGAGGCGAAAGCACTTGCTGATCTTCCTATCATCGATAAGGTTCTCAGTGCTTTGGGTGAGACTCCAGTTCAGGGTCTAATGGATCTCCTTATGGTTGCGGGTTCGGTCATGAAGGGTGGAGCAGAGAAGCAAAAGGTTAAGACTCTTCTAGAAAAACTCAAGGCAGAAGCAGAAGCACGGGGCAATCCTCTCGCATCAGAAGAGAAAGAAGAAGACGAAGTTGTAAATGAAGAAGAAGAAAGCGAAGATGAAGAAGACATGGACGAAGCAGTTGGATCTGCTCTCGGTGGTGCCCTTCAACGTATCCGCGATTCCCTTTCTGCACCGGCATCCGCTGCAGGTAAGAAGAAGGCAAAGGGAGAATTCAAAAAGGTAGTTGGTAAAACTGGTATCGGAACACCTGCTGCTGATAAACTCGCTCTTGCTGGTGACGAAGATGAAGATGAGATGGAAGAAGCACAATCTGCTGATAAACCAATGACTAAAGTGGAAGCACAGAGTGAATACCTAAATGGAAATAAAGTCCAAATGGTCTCTTGGAATCCCAGGGATTTCGTTCAACGTAGAGATCAAGATGGGGCAATGCTAGATCAGAATGGCCGCGATGCTACACCTTATCAAGTCGAAATGCTTTTCGGCAACGTTTACAATGATAAAAAGTGGAAAATTGTTCAATCTGCTGATAAACTTGCTCTTGCTGGTGACGAAGATGAAGATGAGATGGAAGAAGCACAAGAGAAGACGCAAGATGATCTAGCGAAAGAGTTTGAAGAGAAGAAAAAGAAATAACACAATCATCATCGATAAAGAAATAATAACCCAGTAGTGTTTGCTACGGGGTTTCTTTATGTTCTATAAATCAATAACAATTGGAGGATTACTTACAACATAATCCTCATCACATACGCACGCATTAACATATGTCGTCGCACCAATCTTCTCTACACCATACGAATGATGGATATGTCCAAAGACATGTAGTTTCAGATCCAACTCGTCAATCCGTTCTGATAGATCCATACAACCAACGCGCTGACCATCATCACATTCATCCATAACATTCGCTGGCGGTCCATGTGTTATGAGTACATCCGTGTGGTCTGATATATGTCGCCATCTAGATCGAAGCGGTTCGCCTCTTGGTAGATTGAATGCCCAGTTACAAAACTCAGGTTGCCATGGGGAACTATAGAAAACCAAACCATCGATATCATATCTACAATCCTCTAGATAAACAGCATTGCTTATCTCGTTAATCATCTCACGGTATGGAAAATTCTCAAACGGTCGATCATGATTCCCAGCGACAACAATTTTATGATGGTGTGGTTGTTCTCCCAACCATTCATTAAATCTCCTTACAGATTGAATACCACCTCTTCCACACATATCACCGGCGAAAACTAGCACATCACCATCAGGCAATACTACATCGCGATGTTTCTTATGTGTGTCTGAGAAACATACTATCCTCATTATTTACTACTCCTTCTGTTATTCCAAATGTCAGCAAAGATCTTGGCGTCATCATAGTTCTTCTCATCTAGACACTTGTCGATAAGAT
>Ga0114918_10005150_pt1 | contig 11241 bp, 12 predicted proteins | sample LantaG_FD_87015 | JGI IMG/M metagenome (GOLD analysis project Ga0114918, IMG submission 87015) | Deep subsurface microbial communities from Baltic Sea to uncover new lineages of life (NeLLi) - Landsort_02402 metaG | ecosystem: Environmental > Aquatic > Marine > Oceanic > Sediment | place... | reverse complement strand
TTTTAATGCTCTGATCAAATAATCCATGGAACTTTAAAGCAGCTTCAAAAGAAACAAACGATTCCTCCCCTATTAGATTGGCAATCTTATAATTTGATACAGAAGTAAACCCGAGACTTCCCAACTTTGAAATATAATAAAGCCCACGTCTTAGTTTAACAACCCAACCTTCTTTTATTAACTTATAGATTTTATCATTTATATTCTTGTATTCTGATAGAAGTTCTTTAAGTTGTTCGTGAGTAACCGTTCTCCCAAATTGAACAAGAGCTTGTTCTAAGATTATTAATTTTTGTTTGTTACGATTATTATTCATAATAGATAATACGCATTATAGCAGACTATCTATTATTAAACAAATAGATTTTATGTTAAAATTTTATGGCGGGGAGGGACGCAACCAATTCGAACTATTTCTGAAATGTCCGTTCATATTAAAATATTACCTGCAAGACAGATTCCTTTATACCAAAAACTATCTGTAAAAGCAAAACAGCTGCATGCTTTGGGTATGTCTTATCATAAGATCGCTAAAAGATTGAATACGAGCGAGGCCGCTACTGTGAGAGCTATTATTTCCAGACTGAAGTATGCTTTTTTCTATAAACATAAGTCATTTCTATTTTACTATTTGTGTGTTTATATATATAGACATTATTATTACAATAAATCCTATGTCCGCGAATACTGCCACTGTTAACAAAGCCGCTTTACAATACAGGATCAGAAAACCCCAGTATAGTCCATATTATCAGTGTATTGAAGATAACTTCGAGGTGTTCTATAATTTAATGGTGCTGAATTTTTAGGAATAAGATGATTAATTTAAGGCATTTAAAAATTGCAAGCATATTCAATTAATATTATAGAATTATTTTTTATCGAAAACCCGGTTTGTAAATACTAGAAAAAGGTAAAAATGGAACTGGTTGATCTAAGAAGTGACACTGTAACAAAACCTACAGAAGAAATGCTTGATGCAATGCGTAGTGCAAAAGTAGGTGATGATGTTTACGGCGATGACCCTACTGTTAACTTGCTTGAGAAAAAAGCTGCAAATATTTTAGGAAAAGAATCTGCATTATTTGTTCCTTCAGGAACATTTGGAAATCAACTTGCTTTGTTAACACATACCAATAGAGGAGATGAAGTTATTATTCCAGAAAGTAACCATATTGTTTTGCATGAAGTAGGTGCAGCTTCAGTTATTGCAGGTGTGCAGCTATGCCTGCTGCATGACTGTCTGGGAAAAATAAATATAGAAGAACTAAAGTCACTATATCGAGAAGAAGATATCCACTATCCAAATACAGGGCTTGTATGTACAGAAAATGCACATTCTTCAGGTTCTGTCGTCCCTATAGAGAATATGAAGAATGTTTATCATTTTGCCAAATCAGTTGAAGTTCCAGTTCATCTTGACGGAGCAAGAATCTTTAATGCTGCTACAGCAATGAATATTGATGCTAAAGAAATAGCAAAACATTGCGATTCAGTTATGTTCTGTCTTTCTAAAGGATTATGTTCACCAGTTGGTTCTATTTTAGCAGGTGGAAAAAGTTTTATTAAAAAAGCCAGAAAAAATAGAAAATTAATGGGCGGGGGAATGCGCCAGGTTGGATATTTAGCAGCAGCAGGCTTAATCTCACTGGATAAAATGACTTTAAGACTTAATGAAGATCACAAAAACGCTAAATATCTTGCAAACCGTTTAGAGGAGACCGGAATATTCAAAATATTGAAAGATAGATTAGATATAAATATGGTATTTTTTAAAACAAATGATAAGAGCTTTAATGAAAAAAGTTTTATTGAGTTTTTAAATAAACATAAAATTAAAATAAATCCAACCTATCAGGATGAATTTCGATTTGTAACACATTATTGGGTAACGAGAGAAAAAATAGATTATTTAATTGATGTTATCTATAAATATACATCAAAATTAAAGAAGAATTAACTGCAGGGGAAAAGATATTTTTTTTGCTAATAAGCGAAAACTTAATTGATTATAGCTTGCTTTTATGCGAATTGTTTTCACTAAATATTCTTATATATTATATGAAATCAAGTTAAACTTTAATCAGTGTTAAATTGTTTTAATTTTAACAAATTTCACTATTTACGCAAAATTTATTAAATCAAACAAAAGTCAAATGAAAATACAAGATTATATTCCTAAACAGTAAAAATGTTATCTTTATTCTTTGAAAGAGTACTTTACTTTTAAGAATATTAATTTAGGAGAGTTTGTTTCCATAAAGATATTTTATTATAATGCTCTCATATACCATCACACACCAAAAAGGCATGGAATTCCAGGTTAAAAAAAGACTCCGGGAATAAAAATGTTATGATTTTGAACCAATGATTTTTTTTATTTTTTCCAGATTTAAGAAATCTTTTGGAGTTAGAACATTTATATCTAAATCTTTATAATCGGAGATATCTCTTGTTATTAAATTATTTATATTATTATTTAATGCAATAAAGTATTGAACCCCATCCTCAAAGTCCTTAAATTTAGAGTTTAATGATTCTCCTATTTCCTTATCTGTAAATGGTAAAACATTTAAAATAGATCTTAGTTTTGAAATTGTTTTTAAAGCAGTTTTTTTATCTCTATTACTGTTTATAATATAGTAACAATTTGCTATTATCAGAGACGATGTAAAGCCTGAGAAATAGTTTCTTTCAATTAGAGATAGTACTCTTTGGGAATCAGGAAAAAAGGGCTCTCTTTTTAAAACTATGTCCAGGATAACATCTGTGTCAATAAATAATTTTTCCATCACACAAATCTCTTAGTTAATGCTTCTTCTAAAAGTTCCTTATCCGATTTTGTTGTAGTAAACTTAGCTATTCCTGATAATTCTTTGGTAATTGGCGGTATCTTATTGTTGTTAATTCCAGAGGATAAAGTTTTAAAATAAAGCTCTATTATTCCTGACAGGCTCATATTATTTTTTTTGGCATATACTTTTGCAGCTTCGATTACTTTATTATTTAAGGTTAATGTTAATTTTTTTGTCATACCGGCCTCCATTAAATTCTTACACGTGTTAATATAGTATAAATCACACGTGTTTGTCAACTTTTTTAAATAAACTAACCTTGTGAATTGGATAGTATCTCCGCAGTTTTTTTCAAACTCTTCTTCCCTTTTACTCCATTCTATAGCTTTTTTATATGCCAGTGGCACCTTTCCAAATAAATTCATGATTGTTTCATCACAGACATCCCGGGAATCAAAATCACTTACCTATTCTTTGATAATTCTAATGCCATAAACATTACCCGGAGCTTTAAAGAGTGGCTTTATTGTTAAACAATGATGCTGGTTTAAAACCAAATTTCAGATAATAATCTGCATGTCCTATAACAATTACAGACCTTACTTTAAGATCCCGCATTTTCCTAAACCCTTTATTACAATAGTTCAAATTGGTATCACTGGCAGTGTTTTTTGGATGGATTTGCTTTAGCCCATTTCATTAAAAATTTTGCTACCTCATCTGGATTCTTTTTTGTTATTTCTCTTAAAATCCATGATACCGCTTTTTTATATCTTTATCCTTATTTTCCATGACCATATCAAGTATAATTCAGTAAATATCTCAAATAAAATAGTAAATTCCAATGATAATGTTGGACATAGTAAGAATTTCAATGAAAAATTATTAGAGAACTGGCCTCAAGCATTGGCATTAATCCAAATACTGTATCAAGAGCTTGTCAAAAGTTAGCTCAAAAAAAAGTGATTATAATAAGTAAAGGGATAGGATTAGCTATGGCTTGCTGCAGCCTCTCATATTTTATCATAAAGAAAAAGGAGTACTAGATTAACTTTTTTCTTTAGAGTACCAATATTTTTTTTCTTTAAGGAATTCAGCTACTCCTTTTCTGGCCATTTTCCTTAAATTCTTTATATGAGCATCCCCATGATTGGGTTTTAAGAAGTCAAGTTTTTTGCATGTTTCAAACTCATTGCATTCCCAGCAGCCTTCAATACCTTTCCTCTGAGCACATCTTCTAATTTTACAGAAAGGTGGGCCGCCGCCGCCCTTGCAGGCTTTCTTGCAACGTAATTTCACCAGTGCACCCAGTACTTCATAGCACTGCTGGTAGTTCTCAAATACCTTAAAGAATGACATAGCAGATAGTGATTCTGCTGTTTTATCAAACCTTGATTGCCGGAGCTCTTTTCTAAGATCTCTTGACAGGTCAGCAATCTTTCCCTTATAGCTAAAGCATTCTCCACAGTAAAGTCTGCAATATGCAATTAAGTTTTTATCTTGTTCGCTCATTTTATAGTTCTCTCCCTTTTTTTTATAAGTTACTCAGAAATCTTTAATAATTTTTTAATTCTACCTGATTGCAATGTTGTATGTTAGATTACTACCTTCTAATCACAAATCATAATTCCTGCTCCAAATCTTCCTGCAGCATTTTTGCTTGCTCTTGAAGAGAAGAAGATACTTTGGTTACATTTTGTGCAGATTTTTGCTATCTCAATATTTTCTTCGGCAATACCTGAATTTATTAGTTGTATTTTATTAGCTTTCCACAGATCAAGGTAATACTTACCATCTCTAACAATAATAATTTCTTTATCATTATCCAAGCTCTTTTCAACCTTTTTAACCACATCTAATTTTACTTCATAGCAGCACGGACCTATTGCCGGACCAATACTTGCTATTATATCTTTAGGATTAGAATTATAGTTTTTGCTCATAGCATTAATAGTGTTTCTTGCTATCTTACTAACAGTACCTTTCCAACCAGCATGTGCAATTCCTATTACCTTTTTATTTGGGTCATAGAAAAGTATAGGGACACAATCTGCCTGAAGCACCATAAGACAAACTCCTGGAGTTTTGGCTATCATAGCATCAGTTCCTTTTATAGATGATTCATAGTTAGTTGCACCCAAATTATATTTTTTATCTCTGACTACAGTAACATTACCACTATGAACTTGTTCAGAGGTAACAAAGCTATTAACTGAAAATTCAAGAGTTAGTGAAAGAAGTTTACGGTTTTCAAGTACATTTTGAGGCTCATCACCCACATTGAAGCTTAAATTTAAAAAATTATAGGGCGGAGAGCTAAAACCGCTACTTCGAGTAGAGACGAAATGAGAAATTTCTTTATATTTTGAGAGATTTTTAAAAAACCATATTGACAGTGAATTTATATTCTTGCAAATCATCCTTTTTGTTTAAACATCTTTGTCTCTCATTTTAAAATACTTGCAATTAAAACCCTATTTTGCACAGCTTTATTCTATAAAAACTTTTTTATACTATTCAAAAAGTATATGTTAGGCTCCGAATTAATTCAAGCTAAGTATGCTCAATCAAGATATTAATATAAGTTGCTCTGCTGCATAAGCTTATAGGTTACAAGATTATAATTCTATTATCTTGCCTGCTCCTCCTCTAATATACTTTTCTGGATATCGTGATTTTATTTCTGACTTAAACTGGGTACAGTGAGTTGCACAGACCAATTCCAGATCTATAAGCAAGTCAAAATCCTTAAATCCATGCAAACCCCCAATGAGTGCATAGACCCTTCCCCATTGCGATGCTGCCTTTAAAATGTTTTTAACTCCAGAATGAGAACATCCCGCAATTACAACTAGCCCCTTTTGTGTTTTTATTACAAGAGATTGCTCTATATTTTTAAGTTCACCTGTTGAAAAAATATTTTCATGGATTTCAAGAGGTTCTTTTACGCTAATTACTTCTACTGCATTCGCACTACGCGGTCTTTTGCATGATAATGGAATATAAACTTTGACTGGATTTACCTTAAGAAAGTCCGAGAGTCCACCAGTATGATCCCAGTGGTCGTGGGAGATAAATACTTCATCAATAGTTTCAGGTTCAATATTAAGTTTTTTCATATTCTCAAGTAATATAGAACCATTTGCACCAGAGTCAAAAAGTATTTTCTTATTATATGCTTCTACAAGACATGAAAAACCCCAGTCTTCTCTGAGACCTTCTTTTACTGCTTCATTGTCATAAATAATAGAAATTTTCATTTTACCATCCCCTTATAATATTTGTTATTTGCGTAATCTTTCATCGATGCTTCCATCAGGAAGCATCCAATCTGGATGCGCTTTCCCCATCTCTTCTATCTGATAGCGCACACAACTTTCCCAATCTCCTTTGCAATATAATTCAACCCATTCTTTATTTAATATCCCGTTTTCATAAAATCTCTTCATTGGGCACACTGGATACCATTTGCAATCCGAAAGAACTACTTTTGCCTTATGATAATTTTTTACTATTTCTTCCTTTGAAGAATTATTGTAAAGAACAGCAGCAGGGTGCTGCAAAGGTAATATTTTTCTCTCCCCTGCCAAAAAAATTTTTCCATAAATCTTGTAAAACTCTGATTTAGGTGGCAGTAAAATATCATATTTATCAAACATATATCTAGTTGCATAATAACCCAGCGGAGCCAATATTCCTGGATTTATTAGCTCTATTTCTTCATCTAGATACTGACTACAAATTTCAATTTCATCTTGCTTTGGCTTTCTATGTTTTGTGAGTATGCACTTAATCAGATTCGTCATATAAATCTCTTCTCTATCAATATTTGACACTGCCAATAATTCATTCAATACTTTTCCTGAGGGTCCAATAAACATCTTACCTTCTCTATCCTCATTTTCTCCAGGAGCTTGAGCAATTAGCATAAGCGTGGCATTTAAATTCCCTTCTCCGCAAAGAGCATTTATTCTGGTTTCAGATAACCTGCATTTTTTGCACTTTTTAATCTCTTTGTTTAAATCATCAATCTTCATTGCAATACCTTTTTAACTTTAGTATGTTCATAAACAATTTTTCTTGGTTCGCCCGTGTATCCAATTATAATTAGTTTTTATGATTCTAAAATTAAACAGTTTTAAGATGCTAAATTATAAAATTCTATATAAAATATATAATATCATATTTAATTGCTGAAAATAATGGAGACACAAAAAGCAACAAATGATGGTAAAGACAGGTTCCAGGTAAGGATACGTCATAAAGGTCCTAAAACCAATCATGATAGGACCTGGGATTACTTAGTATACGGCGGACCACTCTATAAAGTAAAATTTCATGTTACCTGTATACCGTAGTTTGTTGTAGACTCTTTTCTATTGGTCTGGGTAGATATGCCACTAGTATATTTACCCCTAAATTATGCCTTACCTCAATAAGAATAATCCCAGTAGGACTGGCAGAGAGAAGGATTCGTACCATCGAAGAATCTTACACTACTTACACGCTTTCCAAGCATGCGCATTAAGTCATTCAGTCATCTCTTCACCAACTGGACAGTTAAGCTTCCAATAAAAGTAAAAGTCATGAGTTTTAGGATATTACCTCTTAAAAGTTTAGCTTAGAAAGAAAAATATATAGATTCGTCAAACTAACTTCCCTCATTCTCTAATAGAAAAAATAGCCCAGTTTATTTATTAACTTCACTGATTGGTTTGCTGTATTGTTGAATCCTCCAATATAGCCAAAAAATCTCATTTCTTAAGCACTCTGGCTAATTCTTTTAGTGTACCTTTCTTATCTGGAAATTCATGAAATGCATCACAAGTAAAAACTAAATAAGAAATTTTTTTGGCGGCGGTGCTAAAAACAAAAAGGCGATAGGGGAATTTAGATTTTTATCTATTAAGACTTTTTTCCGTCTCTAAAAACTCTTTTATTTGATTAGCTAAACTTCTGCCTACTCCCTTAATTTCCATTATACCGTTTCTGCCTTTATTTTTATAAATTTCTCCAATGCTTTCCTTTAATTCATCAACAGCCCAAGCGGCTTTTTGTAGCGCCCAATATTTATAGTTCATTCCGGAAGAAAGTTGAATTTCACGAGCCTGAAGAAAAAAATCTGCTGCTATTTTTTTGTTGCCTTGAAGATGGGTAGGGAAAAAATTAATAGGTCTGGGGATGCAATTTTTTATACCATATTTTTGGCAATATTTCTTCACTAAAGAATGAATTTTTATGGTGTGAGTCAGCCAGGGATCTTGTTTGTTATCTTTTTTATCATAAAACATTTTGAATTTGGTTAAAAGTTTGGAGTTGTGTTTCTTTAACACTTTATAAAAATGAGTTTTGCAATAACCCCAGAGTGTTAGTCCTCCCTCTAAAACATATTTTCCGCCACATTCTTCGGTTTTTTTAATTACTGCCTCAATATTTTTCTCGTCATCGTAAATATATGGCAAAATGGGCATAAATACTGTCCCGGTTGAAATACCTGCTTCGTTTAATTTTTCCATCGCCTCAAAGCGTGCTTTAACCGTCGGAGCTTTTGGCTCAAAATTTCTTCTAACTTCATCGTCAACAGTTGTAATAATCGACCAAGCAATCGTAAGATAAGTTTTTTTGCTAATTTTCTTTAAAAGATCCAAATCATTCAGTAATAAAGACGATTTTTCATTGATAAAAACTGGAAAGCCTAAATCAAGGCAAACTCTTAACATTTCTCTGGTCAGTCGTTCTTTCGCCTCAATAGGCTGATAATGGTCAAGGTAAATCAAGTCTTTTGGTTTTTTAGAAAGCTCTTTTCGGAGAAGCTCGGCGGCATTTTCTTTGATTTTGATATATTGAGAAAAGGCATCTTCAAACTTTAAAACTTCAGGGTCGCGACTAGGTTTATGAGGATTATATTTTTCATCTCGCCAATAGCAATACTCACATCCATATTGACAGCCCAAATAAGGAAAAGCAGAATACTTCACCCAAAACCATCCTCCATCAATGTGTTTCTGAATATTAAGAATGCTTTTGGGTTGATAAGATTTGATGACTAATTTTGAATTCATAAATTTTTTAAAATCTCAATCTGCATTTTCTCTGGTAATTTTTTCATTCCGTCTTTAATAATCCAATGAATATTTTTATCTGGTTTAAATTTCGCCCATTTTGTTAAAAATTCAAAAACTTCTTTAGGATTGAATTTTGTTATTTCTCTCAAAATCCAGGACACCGCTTTTTTTACATCCTTGTCATTATCTTCCATAACGGTACCAAGAATCTTAAAGACCTTATCCGTTGTTTTAACTTTTTTATAGCCTCGTAAAGTCACTACTCCAAAGCGTTTAATCCATTTGTTCTTATCCTTTATCCACTTTTCAGAAAACGGTAAAACAAGTTCGGAATTTGAATATACTATTGGCTCTACTCCAAACATAGCAAGGTTATCGCAAGCAGCCCAATTATCAAGATCAGGTAATACTGAAGAGATAAAATCTAAACAAACTTTTGGGTTCTTCGGGGCGAATTTTTCTAAGCTTTTTCCTGTTATCTGTCTCGCTTCAAAGGAACCTTCATTCCAGATAGCCTCTAATAAGAATTGTACTCTTATTGGTTCTTTCTGGATATATTTTCCTATCTCAGCAGATATGACTCTCAAGATAGGAATTGGAACTCCAAAAAATTTTCCTGTATCTGGAATAATCCTTTGATAATTTTTTGTTGCGTCTCTATCCACATAGGATTCAAGGAGTTCCTGCAATCCCTCTGTAAATTCCTTTGGCTTCTCTGCTTTTTCAAGCAATTCCTTTGTTCTTTTTTGAATTAATATTTTGTTCATAATTTCACATTCATTATTTTTCTAATTTTGTTTGTGTTGGGTGCCTGAAAATCAAATTCAAAGAAAAAGCATACTTATTGCATAAAGTTATTACCTTACTCCTGATATATTCATAGTATTCATTCGTAAGCCACTTCCTGCGATAATCTGTGGCTAACTCAGGATAATGTTTATCAAGAACTTTTCTAACCTCTGGCCAGTTACCGCATTTGAGATTTAACTTATCCAAAAGGATCGTTTTAACTCCTGCTTCTTTAAAATGTTTGAATAATTCTTCCAGGTTTTTATCGCTAATCCCAGGAATAAACGGACCAATAAAAACAGAAGTAGAAATTCCAGATTCGCTCATTTTTTCCAACGCTTTTAGACGGCTTTTAACTGATGGAGCTTTTGGCTCAAAATTCCTGGCATCTTTTTCATCCGAACAAATTATAGTAAATCCTAGCTGATGAGTAGAATTATCAAATTTCTTTAGGATATCAATATCTCTTGTAATTAATGGTGATTTAGTTAATAAGGCAATCTGAAAATTATTCTCTGCCAAAATCTCCAGGCAGCGGCGAGTAATCTGGTATTTCTTTTCCACTGCTTGATAGGCATCTGTCACAGAAGAAATCATCACTATACCAGGTTTTAGATGTTTAACCTGTTCCTCTAAAACTTCGGAGATATTGACCTTTACATCAACAAACTCCCCCTATTTCTCCCTGCTTTTTCTGTAAAAACACATAAAACGGGCATAACAATAAACACACCCATAAAGACAGCCGATATACGGATTAAAGGTATAGTCAAATCCTTTTATTTTACATGGATTCAAGGCTCTTTTACATCTAACCTCTTTGATTATCATCTTTTAGCGAACCAATACTTTTTTCCTTTAAGAAATTCATTTATTCCTTTTTTAATATAGTTAATAAATCAAAATAAATTTTAAATAATCTCACAAATATTACCCCCTAAATCTACCATCATCTTTTGTATTGCCGAGCTTTTTTATATTTTTTTCAAGCCAACCTATTTTCATTATATCCTGCGAACTAAACTCCGGAACAAAAGGTTTTAGATCCAGCAGAGGTGTGCCGTCAACTGCGTCTATGTCTTTTATATAAAGCTTATTTTTTTCAACCTTTATCAATCGTACTACCGATAAACCAATAGAATTAGGACGGGCTGGTGCCCTGGTAGCAAATAATCCATGAAGATTATCATCCATATATGGCTTTACTTCCAACGAGTAATTTTTTGAAAGGTGAAAATGATATATCAGTACAATATGGGAAAACCCATTGATATCTTTTAAACCTCTCTGATACTCTGGAAAAATCTCTACTATACCCTTTACATCTTTAGCAGCATTAGGCTGAATGGGAGTCCCTTTTGGTTCCTTAAATGGGGAGTGTATAATTCCTATTGTTCTGTAAGTAACTTTCATTTTTATTCCTAATTAAACTTCTTGCTAGATGATAAATACAAAAGTTCGAATTGGTATTGCTGGCGGAGAGGGAGGGATTCGAACCCTCGAGGCAGATGTATACCCGCCTAACCGCTTAGCAGGCGGCCCTTTTCAGCCACTCAAGCACCTCTCCTCATTCTGTGACAAACAATATAATA
>Ga0114918_10005148_pt1 | contig 11243 bp, 6 predicted proteins | sample LantaG_FD_87015 | JGI IMG/M metagenome (GOLD analysis project Ga0114918, IMG submission 87015) | Deep subsurface microbial communities from Baltic Sea to uncover new lineages of life (NeLLi) - Landsort_02402 metaG | ecosystem: Environmental > Aquatic > Marine > Oceanic > Sediment | place: Baltic... | reverse complement strand
ATCGGTTTGCCCTCGTCTATCATCTTCTTAATACGGGCATGTGCAATATCACGTGCAACGATCAGAGTACCTGTAAGACTCAATCTTGTTTTGACCGGGTATTGTGTAAGCCGGGCAAGTACCTCTTTCATTGGTCTGTCAAGATCAACTTCAACAGGTTTTTCAATTTCCGGCGCTTTTTCAGGCATGAAACGTTCAGGATTCATATCAAGCTCCTCGAGGAATATTCCATTTTCATCGCTCCTTGCCTTTATGTTCCTGTGGGCGCTGCAGCTGACTCCAATACCGACAGGACATGAAGCGGCATGACGCGGCATGCGGATAACCCTCACATCATGAACAAAGTACTTTCCTCCGAACTGTGCCCCCACTCCGTATTCATGACAGATCTTTTCAATTTTCTTCTCCCATTCGATATCACGGAATGCTCTTCCGCTCTTATTCCCGGTTGTGGGAAGATGGTCGAGATAACCTGCTGAAGCCTCTTTCACGGCTTTTAAAGTTGCCTCGGCGGAGGTGCCGCCAATTACCAGTGCAAGGTGATATGGCGGACAGGCGGAAGTCCCCAGTTCCTTTATCTTATCCTTTACAAATTTTGTCAGTGATTCCTCATTAAGAAGCGATTTTGTCTGCTGGTAAAGAAATGTTTTGTTTGCGGAACCGCCTCCCTTGGTAATGAAAAGGAATTCATATTTATTCCCCTCACCCGAGTAAATATCAATCTGGGCAGGCAGGTTGGTCCCGGAATTCTTCTCATCAAACATCGTATGTGAAATAATCTGTGAATATCTCAGGTTCTTGTTTTGGTATGTCTCGTAAATACCTTTTGAGAGATAAAGTGCATCGTTCACACCTGTCCATACTGCTTCGCCTTTTTTACCAATCACAATCGCTGTGCCTGTATCCTGGCACCATGGCAGATCTCCTTTTGCTGATATTACCGAATTGCGCAGCATCATATATGCAACAAACCGGTCATTATCGGTTGCTTCCGGGTCATCAAGGATAGCAGCAAGTTTTTCCAGATGAGATGTCCGGAAGAAAAACGAAAGATCCGTAATTGCCGTTTTTGCAAGCAGCTCAAGGCCGCGAGGATCTACTTTAAGAATCTTCCTGCCATCAGCAACTATTACTTTTACATAATCTTCAGAGAGAAGCCGGTATTTTATTGTATCCTTCTCTATTTGAAAAGGTTTTTCGTAAATAAATTCTTCCATGATTATGTGTTATTTAATTAATAATGAATTGATTATTATAAATATGTCTTGAGATTCTTCTGATTATATCAAATATAAAAACAAAAGAGGAATAAAAAGATGTAAAAAATCATAAAGGGCAATTACCCCCGGGGTATTTCAGCAAACCTGAATTTATCTTTTGCCCTGATCCCTTTGGGGGTCATATGAAGATTGCAGCATTCTACATGTTCGCCATGCTGAAAAACAAGAATATAATTGTTTTCCAGGGCCTCTTCAAGAATTTCCTTTTTCTCTTCTATAGTCTTAAGTGAATCAATATCATAACTCATATTCCAGATAAGCGGGAGATGTGATATTGTTGGTATTAGATCTCCGGTATAGATCAATCGTCTGCCATTATAATCTATTACAGGTAACATAAGGCCCGGAGTATGTCCATAGCAGAACCTGACTGAAAACCCTTTGAATAATTCTCCCTCTTCATCAACCAGATTCAGGTGCCCGCTGTCACCAATGGGTTTAATATTCTCCTCAAGAAAAGCATCAGCCTCCCTGAGATTATTTTTTGCAGCCCACTCCCACTGCGTTCTGCTTACATGGTATATTGCCCGGGGAAATACCATTTCATAACCCGGGCCATGACTGCTGTTCCTTACACAACCTCCGCAATGGTCGGCATGGAGGTGTGTCAACACAACATCAGTTATATCTTCCGGCTTATAGCCCCTCCTGGCAAGGCCCTCAATCATACCCTCCCCATTATGCAAATGCACATGACTGAAAAATTTAGCATTCTGTTTATCCCCCCAGCCGGTATCGACAAGAATTTTATGCCCGTCGGTTTCAATAATGAGTGAACGGAGGGACAGCACCATCAGGTTATTTTCGTCAGAGGAGTAAACCCTTGACCAGAGTATCTTGGGAACGACACCAAACATAGCACCCCCGTCAACTTTGAAATTGGAAATATTGAAAAGGTCAATCTTCATCGTGATAATTATTCAATTTAACAACAATTAATCCGGGCAGATAGTATAATTATTCTGACTTGTTCTGTATTATTCATTATCCCAGTGGAGGCTGGTTTTTTTGTTTTGATGTCATTTGGTATGTAATCTGCATAAGGAGTCTTATCAACTGGTATGAGATCCATCCTCTTAGTCTGGTGAACCAGGTTCTTCTCCTGTTATATTCCTCAAAGATTACCTGGCGACAGTCTTTCCTTATTATATCACGCAGTATCTCTTCAAAGTTATTTACAAATCCCTCATCAAAAACGTTCACATTTATTTCCACGCTGGCATAGTCGCTCAGGTGGTTCAGATTATAACTGCCTATGGTACACCATTTACCGTCGACCGCGGCAATCTTGGCATGAAGAATTGTGGGGAGATATTCAAAGATCTTTATTTTATTCCTCAGAATGAAATCGTAAAGAAAACAGGTTGCTCTTTTAAACATTGGTTCATCTGACTCTGCAGAGAGGACTATTATTATATCAACCCCCCTCATGCTTGCATTCCTCAGCAGTTTACGTTCATTCCTGCCGGGAAGGAAATAGCTGGCAAACATAATCATGCTTTTTTCCGCGGTCTTTATTGCATTCCTGTAGCTCCTCAGTATCTCAATTTTTCTACGGTACCAGTTATTTTGCCTGACCTTGAGTTTTATATTTTCATCATAAGTTACCGGGGTTTGGATTACCTCATGCGATTTCTCATCCTTTGACAGAAAGGTTTTGTTCCATAATTTTCTAATAATTGACAGAATATGTACACATTCCGGTCCTTTTATCAGCAGTGCAAAATCGAGCCATTCCTTTTTTTCAGGAGTACCATGGTATCGGTCCGCAAAGTTCATTCCGCCGATTATTGAAACCTCACCGTCAACCATTACCACCTTTGAATGTAGCCTCAGACTAAGCTGGAATCCCTTTGTTATAAATGTCGGCGCAAAGAACCTGAAAAGAATACCGGAATCTTCAATACTATCAATAAGCTCTTTTGATAAATATTTTGTTCCGAACGCATCCAGAAGAAGATATGTCCTTACTCCTCTTTTTGCAGCCCTGATAAGTGCATTGATGATCCTGATGCCTGTTTCATCCTCATCAATGATATATGTCTGGAAATGAATGAAATGCTTAGCCCCGTCAATGATTTTTTCAACGGCTGAAAAAAATGGTTCACCACTTTGAAGCAGCTCTATGTAATGCCCGCTTGTATAATCCTGTATAAGAGATTTAACTTTCATTATTATGCCCGGGGAGTCTTTACTCCCTGCAAATATAAGACTTTAAAGTCATGTATATTATAAACCAATTTTTACATTATTTTAGCAAAGCATTTAAAATCAACTGCCATGAGATTTAATTTGTTGTTGTTCAAGGTATCAGCGATTTTATTGTTGGTTATTGCAGTGTCCTGCAATCAGAATGAACTCCCCACTCATCCGAGGATAATGCTTCTCAAAGGAGAAGAGTCAGCACTAAAAAAGAGTATCGCCTCTGATAAAATATGGGATGCAACACATCACTTCATACTTGATGAATGTGAAAAAATATGTGATCTGCCGCCTGTGAAGAGGGAGCTCATCGGGAAAAGACTGCTTGATAAATCAAGAGAAGCTCTAAGGAGGATCTTTTATCTCTCCTATGCCTGGCGTATGACTTCTGAAGATAAATATCTGGATCGAGCTGAGATGGAAATGCTGGCCGCTGCTAAATTTGAAGACTGGAATCCTTCCCATTTTTTAGATGTTGCTGAAATGACCATGGCTCTCTCTATAGGATACGACTGGCTTTACAGGGAATTATCGCCAGAATCCCGAAAACTAATCAGGGAAGCGATTATTACCAAAGGACTTGTGCCCTCTCTTGATCCGGACAATAATTGGTGGCTTACTGCATCACATAACTGGAACCAGGTTTGTAATGCCGGCATGACCTTCGGTGCCCTTGCCATTTATGAAACTGATCCGGGGCTGGCCTCCGAGATCATTGACCGGGCTGCAGGTTCAATCCGGCTTCCCATGGAAGATTACCTGCCAGATGGAGCTTATCCTGAAGGATATTCATACTGGGGATACGGAACAAGCTTCAATGTTATGTACCTGTCCGCTATGGAAAAAGCCTTTGGAAAAGAGTATGATCCTGAACTGAACGAAGGATTCTTAAAAAGTGCCTCATATCTTGAAAACATGACTGGACCTTCGGGCATCTGTTTTAATTACTCTGACTGCGGAGCCGGAGGAAGCCTTCAGCCTGCAATGTTCTGGTTCGCACAAAAACTGAACGACCCTTCACTGCTATGGTCAGAACGACACTATCTTCTTTCTGATAAACCATCAAATGACCGGCTTCTTCCTGCAATTCTTATTTGGAGTAACGGAATGGTTATCAATGACATAACTCCTCCTGCATATAACATCCGGGTTGGACAGGGTAAAAATCCAGTTGCTCTGATGAGAACCTCATGGGAGAATCCCGATGCTATTTTTGTGGGATTAAAGGGAGGTTCTCCTTCGGTCAACCACGGGCATATGGATGCCGGATCATTTGTCATGGAGGCAAACGGAGTGAGATGGGCAATGGATCTCGGCATGCAGAATTACAATTCTCTTGAAACGGCAGGTGTCGATTTGTGGAACATGTCGCAAAACTCACAACGCTGGGAGGTATTCAGATATAACAATTTTGTACATAATACACTTACAGTCAACGGAAAACTTCAGGTTGTGGATGGATATGCCCCTATAACCGGATTCTCCGGTCAGCATGGTATGCTTAACGCCATAACAGACATAACAGCAGTATATCGCGAAGAGCTGACGAGTGCAACAAGGGGGATAGCAATAGTTGACGACCGGTATGTTATTGTACGCGATGAGCTGGAAACCAATGAAAACGAATCGGTAATACGCTGGAATCTTCTGACTTCTGCCGATGTAACAATTACGGGAAACAATACGGCTGAACTTGTTAAGGAGGGTAAAAAACTGGTGATGAAAGTAACGGAACCTGCAAAGGTTAAATTAAAAACATGGAGCACAGTTCCTCAACATGATTATGATGCACCAAATCCCGGTACAATAATGGCAGGATTTGAAATAAGTGTTCCTGCCGGCTCAAAAGCTGTGCTGAATGTTCTTCTTCTCCCTGAAGGGACAGTCGAAGATCACTCTGTTTCGTTAAAATCTCTTGCAGAATGGCCAAAAGATAACAGTGATCAGTAGTGATACAATAAAAGGATTTGATTATAAGTTTTAAATAAAAATTGAGTATCCGGAATCAATAACATAAATTTTAACTATGTTTCTGCTCTACATGTACTCATCCCCCCTGCCCCCTTCTCTATTTCATAAAGAAGGGGGAGAGTATCTCTATGTATATCAGATATTTTCCCCCTCTTTGCGAAGCAGAGAGGGGGAAGGCCTGAACGAAGTGAAGGAAGGGGGTGAGTACCTGAATTCATATAGTTGTATTTTAAGCACTTAGCATATTTTATTATTTATAACCGATACTCATAAAATAAAAAAAATGTGAGCCATGAAAAAAATATTTTTACTATTGTTTTTAACAGCATTTCTTGGTATTGCTTCATACGGGCAGGATTACAGGACAAGCCTGGGATTAAGAGGCGGATTGCCTTATGGTTTAACAGTCAAACATTTTCTTAGCAAGACAAATGCACTTGAAGGGATCCTTGCCAGCAGCTGGGGAGGTTTTGTCGTTACCGGATTATATGAGAATGAACACTGGACAGGGCAATACCCGGGGCTAAACTGGTTCTGGGGTTTTGGTGCCCATGCCGGGTTCTGGGATGCCGGGATGAATCCCAACGTTGATGATACTTATACCGGATCAATTATCGGTGCTGATGCCATTCTCGGTCTTGAATATACGTTCGATGAGATCCCCCTGAATGTGTCCCTCGACCTTCTGCCGACCTTTAACCTGATAGGATACACTGGTTGGGGAGGAATAAACGGGGCTATCTCAATCAGGTACGTATTTTAAGATACAACAAAAGTACTTCGCTCTGTACCAGGGATTCAATGATCTGTTTTTCCTGAATTTATTTTGCAGATCGGAAAAAACATGTTTTCTTTGCATCCGCATTTTAAAGTTCTTTACATGGTCCATTCGTCTAGTGGCTAGGACGTCAGGTTTTCATCCTGGTAACAGGGGTTCGATTCCCCTATGGACTACATAAAATGATCTCATTTTTTTCACAACCGCTTAAAATCAATGATTATAGGCGGTTTTCTTTTTGCACAGGTACTCAAAATATGGTTCAGCTCAACTATAAAATCTCAAGAACCACTGAAAACAACCGTGCTTATTCCATCCATCTGAGGTAATACTTGGGTGGGTGGATTTTTATTGAAATAAGATTGATTTCAGCTTAAATAAGGTTTAACTTTGATGTAAGCGATTAAAAGTAATCTTTGGATTTCATAATTTACTATGAATAAAATCAAAACAGTATTGGTTCTAATAGTGTTTTTTTTGTTAACCTATTCAGGTTTTGCACAAAATAATATTGCAGCCGATACTACTCTTGCGCGCAACCACTTTAAAAAAGCACTACTTTTTGAAAACTCATCAAATCTTGATAGTGCAAGATTTTATTATCAAAAAACAAGCGATTTATATTTATCTCTCACAAAGAACACCTCACTTCCAAAAAATTATGCTACAAAAGAATATCTAAAATGCTTATATAAATTATCTAGAACTTATTTACTTGAAGATTATAGAGATACAAGTTTTAAGCTGGCAAATGAACTAATATCATATGGGAATGCAAAATTTGGAGATAATACTCAAGAAGTTGCCTCTGCATATAACATTTTAGGAATAATTTATGAGAGAAATGGCGATAATGGGAATGCTATAAATAATTATTTAAAAGCCCTTAAAATAAGAATTGAGTTGTTCAATGAAAATCACTCAGATGTTGGGATGTCTTATTATAATATTGGACATTATTATTTGGTTAATGGCAAATTTGATTTAGCTCTTGAGTATACAGAGAAAGCTCTTAGTGTTTACATTAAAGTTTTTGGCTTAAAGAATTTCAATGTTGCTAATACTTATGGTTTGATAGGTACGATTTATCAAAATAAGAACAATTTTAATTTGGCATTAGAGAATTTTAAAAAAGCACTCAGTATTCGCCATCAGCTATTTGGTGAGAAGAGTACTGAGGTCATTTTTTCTTTCAATGAAATTGCCAACCTCTATAAACTGAATGAGGATTATGTTAATGCTTTGGACCTATATTTAAAATCGTTACAGATTGAAAGAGAAATATTTGGTGAAGAGAATTCAAATGTAGCAGACACCTATGAAAACATTGGGCATATTTATTTTCTCAAAGAAGATTACAAACTAGCATTGGAAAATTATTTTAAAGCATTGAATATACGTAAAGATATATATGGAGATAAGCATCTCAATGTTGCAAATGGTTATGTTTCAATTGGTCTTAGTTATAATAACCTAGAGGAATTCAATTTGGCTTTGGATAATTTCCTAATAGCAGAAAGTATTTATAAAGGACTATTAGGAGATAGTAATGCTTCTTTAGCAAGTGTTTATATCTATATGGGATTTAATTATCAGGATACAAAGGAATACGATTTAGCTGAAGATTGTTTTCTAAAAGCATTAATGATAAGAGTTAATTTAATGGGTGAGGATAATGAGTTGGTTGCAACTACATATAATCTTATTGGATATAACTATGAAGATAAAAGGGAATACAGCCTGGCTCTTGATAACTTTCTTAAAGCCTTAAATATAAGGCAAAAGTTGTTTGGAGATAACGATGAGGGCATATCATCTTCGTATAATAATGTAGGTGACTCTTATAGGAATCTTGGAGATTATAATTCTGCTTTAAAATTCTACTTAAGACAATTTCAAATTGATGAAAGACTCCTTGGTGAGAATAATCCAGATTTAATCCTAAACTATGGCGAAATTGGGTTATGTCAGATGAATTCTGGTAAAATCGATTCAGCTTTAGAAACATTTCAAAAAGTACTCAAAATCATTAAGGAGAATTACGGAGAAAAAAATAAGGATCTTGCAACCTGTTACAATAATATTGGAGAATGCTATCGCATGAAGGGAGATTATGATTTGGCATTAAAAAATCAAATTAATGCTCTAAACATCAGAATAGAACTTTTTGGTGAAAATCATGTTGATGTAGCTATGTCATACCTAAATCTTGGGAGTGACTATTTATCAAAGGGGGAATATAAATCAGCAATAGAATTTTTTGAAAAGGCAATTAATATATACTCCGACACCTTAATTTCAAAGAGTGCAATACTTGCAACTGCTTATAATAACCTAAGTGTAGCATATCAGAAGTTAGGTAATTACGATTTGGCTATACAAAATGTTCTAATTGCACATAAAATAAGGGAAGAGCTCTTTGGTACTATGCATCCTGAGGTTGTAACATCACTAGTTAATATTGGATTTTATTACCACCAAAAAGGTGATTTTAAGCTTGCTTTGAAATTCTACTTTAAAGCTCTAGAAATTGATAAAAGGTTATTTGGAGAGCACCACCCGGATGTAGTAACAATATACCTGGATATTGGAGAAGCATATAGAAATAATGGGCAATACGACCTGGCATTGGAATACTTCTTAAAATCATTAAGTATTGGCACAACATTTTGGGGAGAAAAGAATCCTTCTCTAGCATCTTGTTACTTTGGAGTTGGGGTTGCTTATCATTCTAAAGGTGAAATTGATTTAGGAATGCAGTACTATCAAAAAGCACTTTTAATACTAGAGGAGATTTTAGGAGTAAATAATCCTGATGTTGCCTCATGTTATAGTAGTATTGGACTCATTTATGTAATTAAAGGTAATTATAATCTGGCCACGGAATATTACCTAAAGGCAATGAATATCTATAAAAATGCCTTTGGTGAAACACATCCCTCCATTGCTCTAAACTATTATAGTATGGGGCTCGTTTTCGCTATTAAGGGTGAGTATGACATATCAATACCATATTATAAAAAATCAATCGAAATCTATAAAGAATGCTTTGGGGAAAAGCATCCTTCACTTGCAATGACCTATAATTATCTGGGCTTATCTTATTATAATGACGGAAAACAAGATGACGCATTAAAATATTTTCAACTTGCCCTTTATACGAATTTGAAGGAATATACTGATAGCGCAAATGTTAAATCTAATCCAGTGATCAAAGATTTTTCGGACCCCTATCAACTGGTGCAAAGTTTATATGGTAAAGCAAGCGCGTATTATAAATTGCACAATTTAAAGGAATCATTTATAAATATTCAATTATGCGATAGCGTAATTTCAAAAATGCGGGAAACTAGTTCTTTACAAAGTGACAAGATGGGACTTGGAATTTCTGCAAGTCAAATTTTAGAGGGAGCAGTTCAACTTTGTTTTGAAATGTCTAATAATACTCCGGCCTCTTATTCCAAGTCAGATTTGTTAGAACAAGCTTTCTATTTCTCAGAAAAGAATAAAGCTCTTGTGCTGCTTGAATCATTAGCGAACCAAGAGAATCTAGTTTTTGCCGGAATTCCTGACAGTTTGCTCCAAAAGGAAAATGCATTAAAAGTCGATATTAACTTTTATCAAAAGAAACTTGAAGAAGAAGAAGATGAGATAAACAAAGATAAATGGCATAATCAACTTTTTGGATTAAATCGGCAGTATGATGAATTAATTTCAAAATTAGAAACCAATTATCCTAATTATTTTAATTTAAAATATACTAAAAAAAATATCACATTAAAGAATATTCAAAGTATTATCAATGATAAAACGGCAATATGTTCATATTTTGTCGGAGATAGTAGTATTTACATCATTACTCTCACAAAGAGTGACCTTAAAATTCAAGAGGTCGACAATATCTTAAATCTAAACGATAGTATTGTATGGTTCAGACATGGATTAACAAAAACAAGTTCACGCATGCAGGAAAATTATCGTAGACTTGGATATTACTTGTTTTCAAAGTTATTCCCAGATATTGATTCAATTGATAAAAACATTCAGAATCTGATTATCATTCCTGATGGTGTCTTAGCAACTTTACCATTTGAGAGTTTGTTGACAGAAGACTATTCTGGAGATATTAACATGTATAAAGAATACCCATTTTTAATCAAAGAATATAATATAAGTTATTCTTATTCTGCTAATCTATATTATTTGACTTTTTCCAAAGAGGTATCATCAACTAGTGTGGTAACAAAACTAAATGATTGGATTGGCTTTGCACCTGCCTTTGACGATAGTGATGTTCAGAGTATGATAACATCTACAACAGGATTAAAAAGACGCTTAAATGGGCTTAAAACAGATTCATTAATGATAAACCGTTCAATGTTTGATAGAACCTATATCACACCACTTCCTGGAACAATTACTGAAACTGGGGCTATTTTTAAGCTTTATGATAAAAACAAGTTGAATGCTAAGGTTTTATTACATAACAATGCTAATGAACAATTTATCAAATCAGGGGAGTTAGAAAAATATAAAGTTCTTCACTTTGCAACACATGGTTTTGTTAATTCTGAGTGGCCAGAACTTTCAGGACTATTATTAGCACAAGATACAACAGGTGGAGAAGATGGAATATTATTTTCTGGAGAGATATATAATTTAAAAATAAATGCTGATTTAGTAGTTTTATCGGCTTGTGAAACAGGTTTAGGTAAGATCCAGAAAGGAGAAGGAATAATTGGCTTAACAAGGGCTTTACTATATGCTGGAGCAAAGAACATTATTGTTTCATTGTGGCAAGTTACAGACCAAAGCACATCAGACCTAATGGTGAGTTTTTATAAGAATAAACTTGAAAACAAAAGTAGTCTGTCATATTCTGAAGCTTTGAGGCAGGCAAAACTTAAAATGATTGGTGAAGAGAAATATGCTCATCCATTATATTGGTCACCTTTTATATTAATTGGGAAATAATATTCAGATTGCTCTCTTAATCGTCCATCCAAAATCCT
>Ga0114918_10005147_pt1 | contig 11243 bp, 22 predicted proteins | sample LantaG_FD_87015 | JGI IMG/M metagenome (GOLD analysis project Ga0114918, IMG submission 87015) | Deep subsurface microbial communities from Baltic Sea to uncover new lineages of life (NeLLi) - Landsort_02402 metaG | ecosystem: Environmental > Aquatic > Marine > Oceanic > Sediment | place... | reverse complement strand
CAATCCTCTAGGGTATCACACCAAGGAATATCTAATCTTCTGCACCTCTCCTGAAGATACTCATTCTTAACAGCTTCAGGAGGACCACCTACAACAATTTTGTCACTGTGCAAATACTCACCAAACTCTATATTAGTAGTTAGTGCCGGTAAATCCTCCATATTCCGAGGCACCCAGAAAAGTATAAGATCAGCTCTTTTAAGATTATGTATTTCCCAGCCCACCTGTGACTCATAAGTCCACGCCTCAGGCTTAATATTACCTACCCACTCAGGAACGTATAAAACACCGTCAAACCCATACTTAGTAAAATACTGTATTGCATCTTCCCGCCATGACCTCTTCACAGGAACACCTTCTTTAATCCTGTATGTAGGACCCGCAAGAAAAACTGAAGGCTTACGGTTGGAATCAAAGGTCTCTAATGTATAAACTATATTCATTAATCACTCGCTCCTAGTATGTCTAAGAAAACATTTTCATCATAGTGATTAATTATCCCATTGAACTGAAACAGTATGTAATCAATATCTATGGGCGTAAAGTTATGACAATCGGTTCCCACGTTCAAACCATTCCGTTTTACTTTTTGAGTATTATGTATATGACCAAATAAATACATGAGGTTCGGATCCACTGCGTGGAGTGGTTGATGTACTAGAGTAGCATGTACTCCAGGATCTAGCTCGATATTAGAAAGTTGATCTAAGTAAATCAAATCTCTACCGGACTTAGACATTAGGTTATCTACCCTACGGCAAAACTCATCATCGTCATAATTCCCACGAACTAAATACATGGTTTTAAACTTTAATCTAGATAGTATAGCTGGATTCCCAAAGTCACCTAAGTGGTAAACTGTATCTTCTGAGCTTACTACACGATTCCAGTTACGGATAATTGTCTCATCCATCTCCCCTACTGTAGTAAAGGGCCTTTTAGAAAGTTCTAATGTTCTCTCCTGTCCAAAGTGCGTATCTGCTGTAAACCAGTATTTCAATGTATCCCCGCTTCCTGTAAGGCATTTATTATTTTCTCTTTAATTTCATCAAGTAAAACACACCACATATGCTATCCTCTATTCTTTAGTAGTCTCGTGCCATTCTTCAAAACACACGATATTATCAGAATCATCTAAAACAGCTTGTATATATCTATTGGTTAACTTACCACAGATTCCGTTAATTAAGCCCAATGTTCCCAGGGTTTCATTACCTACTTGAATATGTGGATGAGTATCCAACATGTGACCAATTGTCACACGTTGACCTATCAAATTAGTTACTCCCTCACGCTCTTTATGAAGTGCTTCATTCAACAGAAATAAAATACAGTTAAAAGTATTATCCCTTGCCAAATTCTTACCTATGTCCTCGTTCATCTATAACTCCTTTTTTTCAAAATATAAACAGCTAATTTCCCTCACACAGGGAATCAATGTACTTTGTACATCTCTGTGTTACTAACTCAGCAGTACCAGCATAGAAAAGCTCACACTCTACTGGCGATATTACAACAGTCCCTATGTACAAATCATGGAAAACATCTTTCACTATAGTGTATTCATATCCTCTATAAGGCATAAAGTACCTTCTCTCTCTCTACAACTAATAATAGATTATACCTAAATATATAGAAATATTAAACTTTAGCTAAAAGTTCCGCAGCCTTAGATAGCAACTCTAAAGCTAGTGCCTTCTTGACTTTAGCTTCTGCTTTATCCTCTATCTGTCTGTTTCCTCGTATCTCTGAGCACGGGTCTGTAACTTCATGTAATCAACGTTAGTCATACATATACTCATACGAACCATGTCCGGATTTTTGTTTACGTGAGTACTACTATTTCTGAAAGGCTCGAGTTTAACATCATGTTCTTTTCCGAATAAACATATAGTTTCTTTATTATCCACATTAGACTCCGTTCTGATATTTATTATCTTACCTAGTACCTCACCGGTACTGCTATCAACAAACATAGCAGTACCAGCGGGTAAGTTATTATCTATTTTAACATCTGGTATCCAATCCTGAAGTTGGGGCATTACTTAACCACTATACTCGCTATATCCACATCCGGGTCAAAGAAATCACAGGTTATATCCCTTTTATATAAAGGACACATGTCTTCCATCATACCTTTAGCCATAACACAAGCAGGTAAATAAATAGTTATGTCATTTACATCCATGTTATTAGCTTTAACTTCTTTTTCAATCTCTTCTAATATCTCTTTTTCCTGCATATATAACTGCTCTCGTGAACTACGTATAGCTTCTTTCATCTCCGGGTTTGCATCATTCAAAGTTATATACTTTAAAAGCTTCTCTAATGAACGCATTAACCTGCTTAACTTACGGGTATAGTTAACAGATGCTTTAGGCTCATTCTCAAAATGAGTAGCTATGTTTACAACACCTTTTTCTTTTAAAGCATTGTTGAACTCAACTGACCCTATGTAAGAACACTGAGCTTCCTTACAAAGCTTTAAATGATTGGTTGTTAAGAAACACCTCACCTTTTTCTCAGAATATACGTCCACACTGGCAATCCTATCTTGTCTAATGCTTAAAGGATGGATGTTTCCGGATAAGCCTCGCGCCTCTATTATCTTCTCACCTAAAGTATCTTCTGGAATAGTTTCCTCTTTAACTGTTTCTGGCTTAGGAAATACAGAATCATTTTCAGTCTGTATAAGACTAGATAGAGGATCCGAAGATGACTTATCACCTTCTCCATCCATAATAGGAATTTCAAAATTAGAATTCTTTTCATCAAATGTCTCTTCTAATTCTTTTTTCTTATTCTTAACATTATCCACATACTCACCACATTTAACTATATCAACTGTAAACCCCTGTGACTCTAATAATTCCTGTGCCTTTGAAAAATCCACACCTTTGTCCGCGTTGAAATAAATCTTTAGTTTACTCATTCAATTTACCCTCTCTTTCAATTTAGTTACTATTTGCTTAAGTAGTTCGAGGATTGCTAGTTCTCCCTCACCGTCTAAACTAATAGACGTTTCAACCTCTCTCAAAATATCATCCCATGTACCTCCCTCAGGCTCTAACATAGCTTCTATAGAGGCATCATCCGGGTCTACTTTCTTATAAGGTTGGCTACTGGCACTAACCGCCCTTACCTGACTTCTCATATCTATTTTAAGTTGACGTAAATTCTTATCCGTTTCTGTTTCTGCAACCTTTACCCAGTCATCCAAACCGTCCAAAACATAGGTAGCTTTCTCAAAACTCCGATGCTGGAAAACTATACGAATTACATACTCAAGCTCTGCATGTATCTCCCGATAATAAAGCTTAGTGTCATCCGTGGGTTCATTCAAATCACGGCCTGAATACAGAATCCGGTGCATGTCATCAATTACATCACTATTACCATAAGGTCTTTTACAATCTAAACCCGGTGCTCCAAACGCACGCTCATCCCATGAAATACAAGCATGTTTCAACAGTTTTAAATGGTCGTCTGTAATTGTTATCTTCATTTTTCTATATCTCCTCTAATTACTATGTATGGTGTTCTTCTGTTGAAAGACTGTTTTAAATGCCCAATACCTTCAATTCTATCATACTTATAATGTTTCTTAATCCACTTCTTTATATGCCTTTTCTTCCGTGAGCGTATCCCTATAATAATTGGGATGCATATTCTCGACATAGGAATATCCCAGTTCTCTACCAGATCAAACACCTCTTGCAGACTCTTATCCATTATTGATTTTGCTCTTTCAATATAGCTTTAAACAGTTTGAGTTTAGCCTTAAGTTCAGGTGTCATACTCTTTTTAATATAATCCTGACGCAGCTCTTCTATTGTAGGTTCTTTTTCAAGTTTAGCTTTTTTAGCAACGTCCATACGAGCTTTAACTATATCCGAGAAATTAGATGTGTCTTTTGACAATGCCTCCAGAACCTTAACCACATCCCCCATATTCATACACTGGCTAACCTCTGGTATAATATGGTTATCAATATATAAGCGGGTTACCTCAGCAGTAAAAGTAAGTAAGAACTCTATAAACACCTCATTATCAGTTCCAAATTTAGAATTTATTTCTTTAAGTATGTCATCAATATTCATATTATATACCCTCTCCTGTAAAATACTTCTTCTGTGGTTTTATATAAATACTCGATAAATCAAATCGTTCTTTCCAACTTATCCCTTTTTCCTCTATCTCTTCTGGCTCCCTCAAAAACATATCCAAAGTCTTATCTCGGTCTCTCAGGTATCTATGGAAATTATCTATTGTTCTAAAACTATGTGGGTCATGTACTGTCCCTAAGAACCCCAACAGTAGTATACAGAACTCTTGCTCGGACACAACAAAGTTTGAGAGCCTTACTAACTTATTCTTATCTGTATGTAAGGGAGTCCAAAGACCTTCAAAACAATTCTCATTTAATTTAAGGGGTTTATCCTTAGCACAGAAACACTCACAATACCCCGCCCGTAAATCAAAGATTAAGTCCAAAGACTTATTGCATTCAGGACATATATAAGGAGCTTTAAGAACATTCTCTTCATCAGTTGCCCAACCCAACTGCTCTTGTATCTCATAGAAGATACCTATGATAAGCTTTGCTAATGTCTTAATCATTTATAACTCTTTCCGCTTTAAGTTTCTGAAACACTTTATCGTATTTCTTGCCTTCACAACAAGCACCGAACTCTCTATAATTCTTCTTACCTAACCCATAGTCGTATGTGAGTTTACGCTTAGGTTCTGATGATGCCTTACTTATATGTGTTACTACTGGGTCTATTGGTATTAACTCAGGTACTGCCTGCACAACTACATACTCACCACTCATCTGGGCTTTATCTATTTCATTTCTTATGACTTTAAGTTCTTTTTCTGTATAATTATGCTCTATGCTAATAATCCGGTCTGCGGATTCAACTGCGTCTACTGACCTTTGTAGGGTTTCTATATAAACTAAGTCCTTGTTTTTCTCGTTCTCAGCAATCTCATCAAGCAACGCAAAGATTCTTTTATCTTCTTCGGCTTCTATCTGAAGAACAGCCCCAGCCATTGTCTTATACTGGAACATACGAGATTCAAGTAATCTCTTATGCTTCTTACTTCCCTCTACACACTTACGCCCTAAACATTTAATTAATCTCTGTTTCATCTATATCTCCTGTATTATCTTTATCAGTGTATTATACCAGAAAAGTTTATAATATCTAACAGGAAACCGTTATTTATTTGAAGTTAAATAAAAAAACTATTACAAAACATCAAGTAAAAAATCTTTTCTAAGTCTAATATAAGAGTCACAAGCTGAGATACTGCCGGTAAATATAAAATCAATGTATGATATATCTACATTAGTTCCATCTTCCATTAAACTATACATTTCAAGAGAACCGTCAGTTAATTCGTATACACCATAAGTACTATCTTCTATTTGCCTTACTCTAAGCATTAGGTTTTCCTTTCAAAAATAATTAATTATTAAAAATGAGCACATTTAGATACAGAACTACAAGCTCTGTTATCCACATTACAGACTTCATTACTATTGAACTTACAACCCTTACATATAGGCTCTGTCGGTATTATCTTTCTTAGAGATTCAGCTATAGTATTGGCTGCTTTCTTATTAATCTCGGTTTCACCAAAAGCATGTATAGTAGTTTTTCCCTCACTATCTTTCGATACAACTACCACATGTGTACGGTCTTGTATTAACTCGGTTGCATTTGAACTACTGAAATCAATTTTTATATCCATTTAACCCCCTCTACTCTGTTACTACACTTTTAGTTAATGAAAAAGTACCATTTTTTTAATAAACTTAAAACAGCCCCGTTTTAGTACCTCAGAGTTTCTTTTGTTCATTTCACACTGTATTTAGAGAGCTTTACTTCTTCAGCCTCTACTTGTTTCTCAAGATAATGCTTAAATGTTTCCATGAAAACGGAAAAATCCTCGTGATTCATATCATGAATTAACCTCTCGATATGATCTTTATAATTACCACGCTCACAAGGACTATTTAGACATTTAAGAATATTTTTATACTTCTTAATAGTATCAACTAACTCACCTATCTCTTCGTATTTGTAAAAATCTTTCATTGTTTTTTCTCCTCTTAAAAGAAATCTTCATGTTTGAGGTCAGAGGTTTCCTCTTTGATATGTTCTTTAGTTATCTGCATTGCTTTAACGGCACAGGGCTTGCAATATTGCATCTCTCTGTATAGCTTCAAGTCTTTATCAAGGTTACCACCGATAAGCCCTTCCCAATATGTATTAGAAGGATTGCAGACATCGCCCCTGAAAACCAAGAAGTCTGTCTTGATGTAGCTCTCAAACCCACAAAGCTCACAACGGAACTTTAACACTAAGGTGATAGCATTTTTAGCTCTTTCTATTTTCTGTATTCTACCACACATGCTTACTCCTTTCTCTTTACTTTCCAATGTCCATAAGTATTTATCACCATGTTTTATTTTTAAATTTAAAACATTTAAATAAAGATTTTACAAAATCGTTTCCAAAAGCTCTCTTCTTTTAATTTCACTCTATCAGTAAGATTATACCGTGCTGTAGTTAAATCCGATTTTTTAATCTCCATCTCAGGAAGATGCCAACATATATGAACTAATTGCTAACCATCCTTTGATGTCTGCTGACCACAGTATTTACAGATACAGGACTCCATTTATAACTTCTTACTCTCTATAGCTTTATTCCTTTTATCACACTCTGCCTGTGCCTCTTCTATAGTCTTGAATAAGCTACTTTCAGAAATATTTTTCAACCTATCCTGTACTACACCACCAATACACGTATGCACCTCTAAAGTATATGACACCTTAGGAGTATCTGGCTCACTCAAACGCAAAGATATGTTCTTACTATATATTTTATGCAACTTCGGGTCTTCCACAGAATTTAATACAAGTGTCCAAGCACGCTTATAAATATTCTTTGTACCTTTACCGAAGCAACTTGGGCATTTATATTTAAAGCCTTTTAATACAACTTCTTTCGTACCTTCACATATCTCACAAGGGTCTACACTCTTTAAATCTTTTAAATACTGAATTACATATACTTTATCATCTAATCTGAATTTACCTATTGTATCTGGATTAAAGTTAGTCATTTATATCCCTTTCTTATCTGTCATCTTTCTTTATAGACCCATCCGGTAAAACCACAGCTACTCTACCTTTACATACCTTACAGTATAAGACCTTCGGTCTATTAGAAGGTTTAAAAGTACCGGGCCCATTAACACAAATATCCTCAAAGGAAACCCAATTTGATGAGTTATCACATCCCTCACAAAACTTATTAGGTGGTCTATGATACTCAGGTTTTACTTCCTTTAACCACTCTACAGGCTCAGTAAATGCATCTCGTTTCTCTTTATCAAACAAGAAGTCATAAGGTTTAATCTCCCTATCCAAGATAAGACTTCGTTCTCTATCCATTATAAATTCACGTATGAATATGCGTAACTGTACTATGTCCTGTTCTTGGTCGTACCTACACACTAAAAGATATTTTTCCTTATCCCACTTCCATAATTCTTCCTTATGCATCCAAATCAATCGCCCTTCGATGACTATATCTGGGATAGGTAGAAACAAAGGAAACTTATCCCCTACTTTTCGAGGGTCTCCCACACCTACACAGGAAAGTCTTAACCAAGCACTCAACTGTTTTTTACCTTCAGGGTGCATTAAGTAAATAGGACATATATAATGAAACCTACTGGGTAGTATAAAGTCATCAAGAAAGTCACCTTTATAAAAGACTCGGATAATAGTGGCTTTGGAATCCCAGTGAAGTAGGTTCTCACATAAAGTATATTCAGGTTTGATTTTTAATCGTTCCCATGTATGTGGTAATTCTATAGTATCTCCACGCATCTGAAGATGCGTCCAATCACAAGGCGGTGAATATGTTTCAAAAGGTCCCATTATTGTTTATCTCCCCCAACCACAGTGCAACTAAACCCAATCTCCTGAGAATTTAACCGTAGTGCAACTAAACCCAATCTCCTGAGGATCATCAGCAGGCTCAACACACAAGTCTATCCGCTGTGGCATCTTACCCACATATTCCGGCCTACCAACTCTAAAGGTAGCCATTTCCTTCTTAGGGATGAGACCATATTTCTCAAGTACCCACTTAGGATATCCCTCTGGTAAAGTTTCAGGCAACTGAACCATGCCGTCTTTTGGAACAACACAGGTATCCCGTATCTCTTTATTTAGCTTCGATAAATCAGTTACGGAAGTAACTGTGTCATTCTCTACAACCACTTCTATAAGAGTCTTATACCCCAGAACACCCATTATATAAGTGTTGTGCTTACTACGGGTTGAAAAATCAGCGAAAGTATCTGTTAATAAAAACTTACCGGATAAACCTTTTGATGGAATGTTTAGGTCATTGAATATATGCGTTCCATAGTTTGTAAAACCCTGTTTATCTGAATTAGATACTGGTTTTATTTTATTAATCTTATCTGAATAAGATGCTCTGAACGTACTGTATTTATCAAGTATAAATTTCTTCTTTCTGATAGTAAACCCGGCAACATACCCACGCCAACAACTGGAAATATTATGATGCTGTGAATACTTATAGTCTATGTTGAAGTACTCTGGAACTATATCTTCGGCTAAAGTACGATTATCTATACCAACACCTATAGTTAATTCCAAAGCCTTACCTTTATAAAAGAAAACATCCTTGATCTGTTCTGTCATATTATAATCCTACCTTTTCTAAGATATCTCTTATATCTCTAAGAGCTTGTATCTCTCTACCCTCAATTACAATAGCTTTATCCAAACTCCCATATTGAATCTTTAAACATTCAAGTAAAAGGTCTTTAATCTTTCCTTCGTCTGGGCTATGTGGGAGAGCAGTACTTGTGTGATAAAGTTCGTTCAATCTTGATTCTTCTTCTGAGAAGTAATTCTTTAACTTTTCTTCACTCCACTTACCAGCTCGGATAGCCTTCATTACTTCTCTTCTACCTTTTTCATCTAAGGTAATATTACCTGTAGATAGGAGTTCTTCACCTTGTGACATAAGCCTGTAAACATGATATGCAAACTTCGTATCATACCCATGTTCCTCAATCAGTTTAGCTCTCTTTGAACCGGGTTCTGGATTCTTTATAGACATCTTGTGTAACTGACTATAAGCATAACCCTTTAGTTTATGCCAAGAACCTTTGTGCACAAATAGCTTTCTATTCTCTCGAACTAAATTACCTATCTGAGTTGAGTGCATTACACAACGCTCAGGTACAAATAAACTATCTAACATATTAGGGTTATTGTCCATACATAGCTGAAAGTATTTCACAATACTATATACTTGAAAATCATATTCCTTCTTAGCAGACTCGTCTAAGATATGATGTTCCTGCCACTGGTCAAATGATTTCTTCTGCCTACCAAACCCGGCTATAGCACCTTTTAAATGTGGGAAAATCTCTTCTTTTGGAGGAATACAAAACCCATAAATATCAAGATCGGAACTATCTGAACTAACACCATAAGCCACACTACCCATATAACAAAGGTATTGTGTATTATCTATAAGAAACTTAGGTGGATTTATTAAACCTTTTTTCTTTAACTGCTGTAATATCATTATCTCAACTCCACTTCCGAAGAATCACCTATACGGACTTGAGTATTTATCCTTATACGAAAAAGACCATCGGAATCATAAATTGCTTTGTATTCTTCATAAGTAAGATTCTTCTCATTTCCCGTAAGCTTACACCAACCACTATACTCAGCCTGTCTATCTGGATTAAAAGAAGAAAGGAGTGAAGAAAGAACAACTACAAAGGCCAATAATATCATATACTCAATTATACTTGTGTCAGCTAAATACCTTTTTATTCTACCATACATTTGTTACTCCTTTATATTGTACAAGACTTATCAAGTTCCTTAGTTTTTGCCAAACTTTCTTTAATTCTATCTAAGTACTCTAAGTAGATAGAGAGACTAAACATTAATGCCTCTCCGTTGTCTCCATCTCCACCACTTTTCCAACAAAAATAGTCATCACCAAAAACCCAATCAGATATTGACAACATTTCAAATATTTCTTCGGCTTTGGGATGATGTGATATTCCACCTTCCCACCGCTTATTAATATCTGTTTCGATTCCTAATTCTTTACACTTATCAAGTATCTCTCTATTTTCTCTGTTATCCATTTTCCCTCATTCAGCTAAAGTAACTGCATAATATATTACATAGAACCAACTAAAGATTCCATGCAGGATGCACCAAAAGATTGACTTGTTTAATGACCATGAAATAGCCACCGCTATTGTTGTTCCTAATGTTATTCCAGACCTAGCTGCCTGCCCCCTGTTTGATGAACTTGAACTCATAGATAATCCCCTTCCTCATAAGCTACCGATATAGTTCCTGATGTTGCTCGGTTATCAAACACTATCTCACCATTAATCTCTACTCTGAAATGCTCATCACAACATTCTGTATAGATACATGTCCCGCCATCCTCTATACATCTAAACTCCCAACCATTACCATGTTGATAAGAAAGGGTTCCACATGACTTTTTATTTAATTTATATTTCACACCACCGGCATAAACAACTACATTCCGCTTAAATGGTTTAGGTCTATCTTTAACTACAGAGTCAAGACAGCCCCCACCGAAGAACCCTGACATAAAAGCAAAGAACCCTAGCAATATACAGACAAACGCTATGAATCCATGACCTGTATTATCCGCATACAAACCATAGAGCATAAACATTCCAAACTCTATCCATATAAGGTCAACAACTCTATTCTGCTTCATAACTTACCCCCTGTTAGTATACCAGATATATACAATTCTTAAATCATCTATATCTCCGTCCCCTATAACTGATCTAATTCTTTTTGAATAGCTTTTGTCTCAGTACTCATGAAAGACAATAAGCAATCAATAGGCTCACGGCCTATCCATTCACCATCTTCCCAATTATCTTTTGTGTTTATTATCTTGAAGGTATCTAAGATAGCTTGGTTCTTCACTTTAATTCTCTTTATATGTAAGTCTATAGACATTTTTCTGACTCCTATCTTAAGTTAAAACAAATCGGATGTGGGATTGTACCATTCATCTTTTATTATATGACCTATTGCAATGACACAAGCATTAGTAGCTTTGACTCTAACTGCTTGACCTTTTAAATCATCCCACTTT
>Ga0114918_10005146_pt1 | contig 11244 bp, 16 predicted proteins | sample LantaG_FD_87015 | JGI IMG/M metagenome (GOLD analysis project Ga0114918, IMG submission 87015) | Deep subsurface microbial communities from Baltic Sea to uncover new lineages of life (NeLLi) - Landsort_02402 metaG | ecosystem: Environmental > Aquatic > Marine > Oceanic > Sediment | place... | reverse complement strand
GGTGGAAGCGGCGGGGGCGGCGGCGGGGCCGCGGCGCGGGGCGGGGTTTTGGGTGGCGGGGGCGGCACGGCACACCGGACATAATGCCGGGGACACCCCACACCACGCCCCCCATTCATAAGCGGTTTTTTTTTCGTGTTCTTCTCTTTGCCCTCAGTAAGCAGAAAAAACGCACAGGAACAAAAGAAAACCATCCGCCCGCGGCAGCGACCGCCTATTTCTTTCTGTGGGCGGCACGAAGGAGTACCAGGAGCGTAGCCCGCCCCCCCCAAGAGTGAAAGGGGGCGGGCGGAGCGGGTGGCAAGGACTGCGCGTAGTCATCGAACCAGCGCGCACCCCGCTGCAGTCGGGGACTATCAAGGCCAGACTGCAGCGGGGGGCGCGCGGGGAACCTGCGACGGAGGACCATTCTACGAGAGAGGGCCGGTCGGTACTCCGTCGGGCCCGGTCTGTTGCTGTCCAGCGCGTCGGGCGACACCGAGGACCAGGGCGCAGGAGCCGGGGGGCGGAATAGCGGAGGTAAACGGCGCGGCGCACCCAGAAAAGACGAAGACAGGGCCGCGCCCCGACGCCCGCCCCCCGGCTCTTGCGCCTGAACAGATAACAACTTCTGTGGGGCGGCTGTGGTGGGAGTAAAGGACAGCGGAATGGAGCCCGCACGGAGACGCCCCGCCGCCTGTTTGGCGGGTGTTTGTATCTCGGAGTACCAGGCGAAGCTATACGCTTTGTAAGCTGGAAAGTAGTACCAAATGAAACGACGAACGGAGCCAAGAACAGCGGGGGGCGCGTAGTGCGGGCGGAATGCAGCGGTGAGTAGCCAAAACTGCGGGCGGCACTTAGCGCTAAGGGGGGCGGGCCACGGCGAGCGGCAAGGCGTAGGCCCTCGACACAGCCGGAGCCTTGCCGCTCTCAAGTGTCCCCGCCCCCCGGCCTTCGTAGGGAGGACTGAGCGGGGGGGGATTCGGGCTGCGGGTGGTCGCGCCGTCGGAGACCTTCAGGGCTAGACGATGCGGCCACGGGCGGCCCGAGCCCCCCCCGCGGGCTTGTCACGATTCTGAGCGGAGTGGAGTGGAGGGCGGTAGGGTTTGCGGATGTGGCCGCCCGCCAACACCCTTGAGAACAGCAGTATAAACTTCTATCGGGCGGACACAGCCGCGACCCGGACGCCCGGAACGGAACGGAGCGGACACACATGCGCCGCGCTGAGTGGAGTGGAGGGCGGTAGGGTTTGCGGATGTGGCCGCCCGCCAATACCCTTGAGAACAGCAGTGTGGGCTTCTATCGGGCGGACACAGCCGCGACCCGGACGCCCGGAACGGAACGGCTTGTCTAGACGGCGTTTGAGCGGAGTGGAGTGTAGGGCGGGAGGGTTTGCGGATGTGGCCGCCCGCCAACACCCTTGAGAACAGCTGTATAAACTTCTATCGGGCGGACACAGCCGCGACCCGGACGCCCGGAACGGAACGGAGCGACCGCGACACGGTTACGTCTCTCTGCAGCGCGGCGCTTTTCTCTTCCCAGGGGAGGGTGGTCGGGGCGCGCCTAAGCGCTCTTTCTCGCCCTGCACCGGAAGCGCGGTGGCGCGAAGCCGGCAGCGACCTTAGGAGCAGCCCGGCGAAGCCGCGACCCGGAGCCGGGCGATGCGTAGCGCGACGTATTCCGGCGCGCGTAGCCCCGCGGGACTGTTCGGGCGGATGACGTAGGAGGTACCCCGACGAAGTCATCCGCCCGGACAGGCCCGCGGGAAAGAGAGGGCCGGTACTCCGGCCCGAACGTTAAACCGGCGACGTATTCCGGCGCCGGTTTTCGGAGCGCGACGTACTCGGCGCGCGTAGGCGCGTAGGCCGGTACGCCGGCCGTAGCGAGGGTGGGTGGGTGGGGAATCTTACGAAAAAGAATCTGTAGCCGCGGTACTCCGCGGCTTCCGCTGCGCTTTTTTCTTTGCGTCTCTGCGCCTCTGCGTCTCTGCGCCTCTGCGTCTCCACCTGGCCCGCGTCCCTGTAGGGGTCTTGGTTCTGGTGATGTTGGTCTGGTCTATTTCTGGTTTGTTTCTCGTCTCTATCTCGTCTCACATTCCTGTATTAACCTCCATTTTTAGTCGTTTTTTGGCTGTTTTTTGCCATTTTAAGCGCAGCTCAACGCTATAGCATGGGCCGTTTGCTGCCAGCAGGAAATAAAAATGCCCCGCAGAAATAGGAGTATAAACTGCGGGGCGGGGGAGCGGCGGAAGGGGAATGGGTACTAATCCGCGGGGGGCTCCCCTGGGGGCATAGTGTAAACTTGTGTTGCCTATACTTTGCCGCGGTAGCGAGCAATCATGCGCGTGGCCCAGGGCAGAAAAATCACGTTCAGGAACCAGGTGCTCGCACCGAGTATGGCAGGGTTGGAAAGCCAGTCCGCTTGTGGGAAAATTTGTTGGAGTACCATAAGCACCGAAAGTAGCGCGCTATTTCCGGCGCCTACACCGGCAATGGTTTTTGTGGTGTTACTCTGAAAAATGTTTTTGCTCATCGTTGGCACTCCTTATCCGGTTACTTGCTTTCTGTTGTCGCCGTGCACATGCCCGTCATCATAATATTTTGCGTAGTCAAAATACAACTGCGCTACATTATAGACCTGGCGCGCCGGGAGATAGATACAGGTCTTTTTGTAGCGTGCCTTAAAGTCCGCTGCTATCCCGCCAAACTCAAACAGGTGAAAGGAACGGCGCGCCACAATGCCGCCCTCGTCTGTCCAGCCATATTTAGCGGCCAGGGCGATTAGTTGTTGTGGCGTTCTCACGCAGTCTGTTATCAACAACTCTACTTCTCCGTCTCGGCTGATAGCGTTCAGCCCGGCGCGGGTCTGGTGTACGCTGTTTATCATAGAGGGGTGAACCATCGCCCAGCCGGCGCGGTTCTGGAACTCGCGTAGGGTGAAATGCGATTCCGTTAAGCCGTCTATTGTGGGGTAGAGTGCTATGTCGTTTGTGCGCATGGATTGTTCCTTTTATAGTAGGTTCGTTAGTTGTTTGTGTGCATTTTCGGGGTGGTCTTCTATGGGTCTGTTTAGATTTGCTTGTTGCCCTTTCTTAATTCCAACAGTGAAGGCGGTAGAATAGATATCCTGACCCCGTATTTTTTTTATAGGTATTACTCCCAACTTCTCCTCTATAAAGTTATGCACTTGCGATACCTTCGTAATAGCCAGGGTGTTACAGTTGTTTTTTGGGGCGTTCTCTGAATCTATCAGTATAATAAGTTTGTGCAGCCCGTGAACACATCCGACACAGTAGGATCGTATCCATTTCTGACGTGAGGGAAAATAACCAGCTGCGGGCGGGTCAAAATACTCTTTATAATTTCTTCCACCTGCCTGCATAAACTCCCGGCGTAATGTAATAAATAAGTGTTTCGCAAACTTTACATCTTTTTCCGTTCCGTAAAATTCCATCAAGGTGCTCTCGTGACTTAAACCACGGCGGCGGTAAAGAGATACACACCCGCAAAAGTCACATAATATTACTGCAAGCATTTTCTCCCAGGCGTACAGGTTCCGCTTTTCAATAATATCATGGGAAACAATAACAGTTTTTTTTGTATTTGCTTTCAGTTCATGCTCTGTTATGCCGTACTTGAACATTAATTGCCGCATCTTAGATAGGGCCACCCGTGCCTCATTTTGGGGTGTGGCGTGGTGTGTTGCGAGGGTTTTCATTTTCAATGTAAGGTCATAAATTTGTTGTGGTATGAGATTGGTGTTCATGTTGTAATACTCCTATTCTGTGGTTAATGTGTCCGGGGAAATCCCAACGATTCCCCCGGACGACTCAAGGACTGAGGCTATTCAACTGTTGGCGGCGGCGTTGCAACAAGGAACCATTTTGCTAACGTCGCCCAAATGGAAAGCGCGGGAACGCTTTTCAAAACTCCGGGCGGGGTTTACTCGACATGAGAACGCCGCCACAGTTCACACAAAGCGGGATATAGTCCACCGTGCTGGCGCGGTCGCCGACACGTTTTAAGATGGCGATATTCTTCCATGCCTGGCACTGCTCACACCAGCGCGCCTCTATGTGTGGGACTTCTTCCCGGGCGGCGCGCGTAGTCTCATTTGTCGGGGCGTTTAACATTGCGGTTGGCTCCTGTGTCGGGGCGTTTAACATTGCGGTTGTCTCCTGATAGGTTTTGGTATTTGAAGCGGTGTTGTTGCGTTGCATCTAACAGGCCGCCCGTTATCATGCGCAGCTGGCGGTCTATTCCGGTATTTGGCGGGGGCGCGTTCTTTGGCTGTTCTGCCTTCCGTAGAATGTCATAAAGCACGGGCCGCACTGTGTACCAGGCGCAACTTTTGCAAATGAAGAAACAAGGCCAATTCTTCTCTTTATGGACATACACAAAAAGCAACTCTTTACAATCCGGGCATACTATGCGAGACCGTTCCGCGCGAAAGTAAGGGACTAACCCAGCCTCTAAAATGCGCTTTAGGGGGTGGTCAACAAAAGATACTTTTCCCTCGAGCATCTGTTTGCGGACCTTGCGCGCGTCGGGAAAACCGGCGCGGCCAGTGGATGCCGTGGCGGTTTTTGTTGGTGGCGTGGTGCTCATAATTGCGGGGGCTGTTCCTGTTGGCTTCTTAAAAGCGGGTTGTCCAGGTCTGCTTCTTTCGCAATCATGGCGGACAATTGCTGCATGGTGTAGCGTTGCGTGCCTGGCTTCCAGATAATCCGCGCGCGGCGGTCGTCAATATCACGGCGCAGAAAGTGAACGCTTTCTCCGTCTATGGTCTCGTTTACCAGGGAGAAACCCAGGGGAATCCCGGGCGCTTGTGCAAGGGTAATTGTTGGGACTGCCATTTTGTGAAGCTCCTATACGGTTAGTTGTAATTCATCGGCAGGGCATTGCGCGCGGGTCTGCGGACAGCCTAATGGCCAGGGCGGAAACGGCACATAGCAATATTGCTGTGGCGGCTGGTTTAATCGCCAGTAGTGTACCGGGTTGAATTGTTCCTGCTCCAATACAGTTTGGTGATTCAAAATCTCAATCGCCGTGGCGGTCTTACATCCGAAGAACAGAGAAGCCCATTCATTAGGCTGCATCCCTGAAAAACGGAAGAATAAAGAACGGATTTCTTCCACGGTCCCCGATTGCATTTCGCCCGGGTGTAATTCCATTTTAACGCGCGGGTTTTTCATGTCGGTAAACACTTCCACGCGCTGGAAGTCGCGGCGCGGGGTAGTGCGCTTGAATAAATAACGCTGTTTTCCGGACGCTATTCTCTCCAAGACTTTTGGGGGAACATGGGTAAGCATGGCGGCATTCATGGTTGGGTTGTTTCCTTCCTGGGTGTTTCTTCCAAATTTTCCGGAATGAATTTTCCGGTGATGGGCGACGCGATATGGAAACCGATGGCGACAAGGTCGGTTTCCAGTTGCAGCGTATCGAGTGGGTCAATCTGCAATAGCACGTTGATAGCGTCGAGGGCCACGGCGGAGTTGTCAAAATCACCTGTATTGTGGAGCGCATGGGCACATTCCAGGGTAACGGATAAGGCGTAAAACAGCAACTCATTCACCGGACAGTAAACGGAGCGCGTCATAAACGACGGGTGATAGATGCGCGCAAGTTCTATCCTTTCTGTGACGGGGTAGAGGTTCATACTGCGGCCTGCTTGACGTGCATTTGCGGCACAAAACACCGCCCGCCGTCGGCACAAAGTGGCGTTCCAGTAAAAACGTGCTCGGAACAGTTTCTGACCAGGCGGCGCAAGGTCTCCGCGCGGGAACATCTCCAGCGGTTTGACAGCTTGTCGAGCTCATCCCGCGTTTGGGTGTCCAGGCGAAGGGTGAAAATAATGTCGTGCGAGTTCATGTGGCGTTTTTTCCTTTGGCGGTAGGGGTTAAAATGTATGTACAAACTGTATGTCAGTTGCACTACAAGACAGTATACCACACAACCGCTATAAAATCAACTGCGTTTTAGCGTCTGATAATTTCCATTATGTTTCAGGAGTAAAAGAGGGCGGGTAGAGTCTGTAGTTCAGACCGATATACGGCGGTATAACGGCTGTATTGCGGAATAATATACGCGCATGTAAGGACTTCGGGTTTGGGCGGTAAAATAGGGCTCTGAACCTATGGGGCGGGCGTGCTGGTGCGCTGTGGCTGATAAATATCAGGTTTTAGTATATAATCACCCTAGAAAATAAAAAAAACGCCATACAGGGCATTGTAGAGCGTTTCAGACGTTTTGTATAGACAATAGCACTATATATTAACTTGAGGAAGGGAAACGGGCCACTTGAAAACGGTGCCGCGCTCGACAGGGAGCGCCCAGGGGGCATACCAAATTAAGTCGTTATCCAGTCCCCACCCGCTGAGCATATACAAGGGGGCATCCGGAGCGGATTGTTCTGTCAGACCGGTTAACCCGGGCGGGTAGCCAAGTTTCTGATAAATCAGCCAGTTAGAATCCACAACAGAATAACCGGGGCCATATTCCGGGGTAGGGAAAATCTTTCGGACGAAACGAGAGGGGCTGGCACCTGTGCGCGACGTGGCCGCAAATAGTGCAATAGAATCAAGAATTACACTACCGGCGCGCGTTAAATTTATAGTTCCCTGAACATGCGCGGTAGGCATGACAAACGGGCCGTTCCAATAGACCTCGGCAACCGTAAAAATGGGCGGGTCGGGCACGGAATTGAGGAGCATGTCGGCGCCGGTGTGTAGCCTCATGTTTTGATAGCACAAAAACAGGGCATACGGGGTCGGCAACGTTTGGCCGGTGCGGGGGTTCCGTGGTAGTGCGAGAGCATGGTACCGTTCCCAGAACTGCTTTATGGCGGGGGCAAGACTTAACCAGGCGGACGTGGTCTGTTTGAGAATGGTTTTCTGTTCGCCAGAATGGCGCCCAGGGGAAACCGGTCCGGGGCTTTTTTGTGTGGCGTAAAAGCGCGCGCCTATCTTCCGGAACGTGATGCCGCCGATGCTGCCGCGTACGGATTGGACTATGGGTCCAAGTGTAATCTTTGCCATTATAAAAAAACACTCCTTTTGGATTACGGGTAGGAATAAGTTTCACCAGGTAACAGACTGAACGTTTCTGCAGCACTAATTTTGCTGTCCTGAATTCTGAACCGCACTTGAAAAAACGCGCGGCTGTTGTTGGGGACCGCTCCAAAAACAGACTCCAATTCCGTCTGTAAAGTGTGCAGGGCGGAAGCTGTAGTATAGGCAAACTCTTTGATGAAAAAGAACGGGCCGACCAGGGGCGTGTCGCTTTGGTTGTACTGGATTCGGCACGTTATCCAGGGGCGCGTCCCTTGCAGTAGTGTTGTGGAGGATGCGACGAAGCGGGTATTGCTGGCACTGCCTGTTTTTTCGTAGGTGACAGACCATGCGGGCCATTGCGCCGGGGTGGTGTCTGTAGGCGGTAGCAATAGGGGATCCCTCGCGGCCATAGACTGCATTACGGCGTACGTGATAAACCAGTTGTAGCCGCTCGGTTTATAGGTGCCTCCGAATAGGTCTATTTTTTCGTTTCCGGGCTCCTGGGCGAAATAATTCCACCAGGCGGAAACGGGAATGCTGCCATAGGTCGGATGGGTGTATAGTTCATCCCGGTGTTCTGTCCAATAGACGGCCGCGGCGGTAAAGGCGGCGCGCCTGGCCTGGGGGGCTGGTCGTTTAGACGGGATTCCAAAGTATAGACGTTTAACAAAGGACCCGGCGCGGTTCCTGGAGAACGTCAGCCCGCCCACGGTGCCCCTTATTTCGGTAAATAGGCTGGTCGGGTCTATTTTCGCCATAATGTGGACTCCTTATTTCCTCGAAAACAAGACTTTCAGTGCGTCGCAATGCGGGCAACGATCCGCTAAATAGTGTAACACGGCTTCATTGGATTTTTGACAGGCGTCAAACTTAACCCAGAGTAAAACGAGAAGGGGATAAACTCCCACATCAGACAGAAATGATAAAAAGTCAGACATAATGAAAACTCCGTTATGTTTTTTTACTGTGGCGAAACTCCCAGGGCGGGCAGGGGTTCGGGGCGCGCCATAGGCCGCGCTTATAGAGGCGTGCAAGTCGTTGCGCGTCTCGAAAATGAGTGGCGTAGGGGGCGTACCTGGGGCAGTACCAGGCGAAGCCAAAATAAACCTGTAGCAGGTTAATGCTGAGCGCGTCGAGTCCGTAGCACTCACAGACCAGGCGGCGGTATCGGTCGCGCTCCATTACAAAACAGGTAACGGGCTGGCCCCAAACAAGCGAGTTCAAGTGGTGCCAGGCCTGTTTAGCGTAGGGCTGGCCCCATTCGGGGGCGTCCATCCCCCACAATCGCACCTGGACAATCTTCCCGGACACGTGCAGGGTGAGGCCGTCACCGTCCGGACAAGACAGAAGGGTTCCGGTAAACTCATCGGCTGGCGCAAAATGGGCTTGGTCTGGGATGAGACGAGAAGAGCGGCGGCGCAATTTGTCCGCCATCATCTGGGGGATAAGCATAATAAAAACGCCTGGGTAAAAGATGGGCGGGGCGCGCAGTAACGGCGGCCCCGCCTGGGGTAGTCAAACAAAAAACAACCTTAGGCGGTTGTGTCCACGGCCACGGTGCTGAGCCACTGCGGCGCAGAAATGAGGCCCGTACGGTCGTCGAGGAAATAAACCTTCACATGGTAGGTTACGCCCTCTTGAATAGTGCCGAGCTTAGCGACGAGCTCGTCGGCGAAATCGATTGTGGTTCCGGATTCGCCCGCGGCCGAAATCGTTAGGGTGGCGTACAGGTTTTCCACATACCGCTTGCCGGCGGAAACGCTGCGCGCGCCCGCGATAACAACGCGCATGTTCGCGTCATCATCGTGTGCCGCCACAGCGACGGTGGCCACGCTACCGTTAACGTCCACCGTCAGCTCGGAAGCGACAGCAATCACAGGCGCAGGCAAAATGGGCGGGACGGTGAGTTGGCTGTCACCCGCGATAATCAGGCGGCTGTTGCACCCGACAAACCACGACTGCCCTTTGAGGGTAATCAGCTGTCCGATGCGATTGGAAACGGGGTTTTCCTGTCCGTAGGAATCCCAGGCCGCAATCTGCGCGGTTGTCAAATTGGCATAGGCGCGAGATGCCGCAGCAAATGCCGCCTTTACTGCCTGCGCGAGTTCCGAGGTCACGCGAGTGGGGATGGCATAACTCCGGGCATAGGCGCCGCCGCGGTTTCTGGCGAACACAACGCCGCCGATCTTGCCGCTGAGTACGGATACTACCGCACCAGGAACTAAAAGAGCCATAAAGCAGATCCTTTCATTCTGGAATTGGTGAAAATGAGAGGGAGCACCCAGAAAATGCTAGTCCCTTTCAAAAGCCTCTTTATCTTACTCTAAGTAACTACCTAAACTGTCTATTTTTTATATAGATAGTAGTAGGGCAGCCTAAAAACGGTGGATAACTGCGCCTGCAGAACGGAGTATCCGACCTAACTGTACCATAATCAATATAATAAAGCAAAAAAAACAAGAGGTCTAAACTGTGGATAACTTGTGGATAACTTTGGGAGTTATCCACAAGGTAAAAACAATCAGAAATCAATAAAAACTGGTATTTAACCGGTTATTCACAAGTATTATACAATAGCGTGAATATAGGAATAAGGCAGAAAAAACGGTGCGGCGCCTGGTAAATAGCACCCCCAAAAAAAAGCGGCCAGCCGGGCGTGTAGATGCCTGGCTGGCCGTGGGTTTACCCGGGTTCAGCCTGTCCGGGGAAACCATCCCCAAAATCGCGCGCCGTCAATAAACCACGCGGTAAATTCATACCCAGGGGCCGCGGCGGCGGTGAAAATATACTCAATGCGGGCCAGGGCAGCATCAATAGGTTCGATGGGGTAAGGCGGGTTCCACAACAGCCGCCACAGGCTGCGCGCCTGCTGGTGTGTTAGCAATTCGAGGTCCACCCCGGCGTTAATGAGCAGATAGATAGTTTCCAGCGGGCTGTCAGAAACAGGGAACAAGCGGCCCCGGAAATATCTGTTTCCTCCGGATTTGAAAATAGAAAAGTGTGTGAGTGTGGTCATGCTGCGGGCTCCTGTGTTGAGAGTTTGACTTGAGCAGCCACGATGTGTGCTGCTACTTGTTCGGCTTGTTTTGCAGTTCTGAAAGTCCCCATATGGGTACCCATAAAACCAACGCGCCAGCGTTGGTTAGGGCTGGCGCCCCTGGTTATCTCGCAAAAAATCCCTATTACGTGTTTGCAGTCGGTCAGTTTTAGGCGGTACATGGTCTTGTTTCCTTCTGCGCTATGCGCTTTTATTGAGTTTTTTCATCAGATTGATTCCCGGGAAAAGTTTTGCTCCTTCGTCTGAGAGTAGAAACGACAGGTATTTTGCGGTCGTTTCTAGGCTGGAGTGGCCCAGATGTTTTTGAACCACATTAACAGGTACCCCAGCAATAAGACTGTGAACGGCGAAGGCGTCGCGCAGGCGGTGTGGGGTAATCCGTGTAACAACTCTAGATTCCGTACGGGCCACCTTGAAGGCCTTCTCTATGCGGTCGGTGTGTAGAGCTACACGAACCTGTCTTTTTATCCGGTGGTCATAAATCAAGGTTTTTTGAGGGAATAAAGGCCACTGGCCAGGCTCAACAGCGGAAGACGGTTTCCGGTGCCACTCATACCCCGCCAGCGGCGCCACAATGCCGCCCGTATTTAGGTCCTGCTCGCAAATAGCCAGGGCGTCAGCATAATGTTTCCGTAATTCGGAAACAAGTTCAGGCGGGATAGGGATAAGGCGGCCTTTTGAGCACTTGGTGAGGCGCACGGATAGCGATAATGAGCGCAGATTACAGTCGCCTAATGTCAGGGTTACGGCTTCGGAAATTCGAAGGCCGCAACAGTAACACAGCAGCGCAACAAGCCGGTGTGGGTTGTGTAGCGTGTGCACAAACGTAGCAATCTCGGTGGTGGAGGGCACATTGTGCGACGTTTTAACAGGGCGGGCAGTGATGAGCGCTTTCCGCTGTTTTGGGTCCCACTGCCAAATAGAGGCGGCCAGGTGCGCCATAGCACATTGGTAATTGTGTATGGTGGTGGCACTGTACGCCTGGCGTCGCAACGACGCACTCGCAATCTGTACGCACTCCGGGAATGTTTCCGGGTCTAATACGGGCCATTTTGCAGCCATGCGGGAACCCCATGACAAATAATTCTTGATGGTCTTTTGGGCTAGTGCCTTAGATAGCATTACCTGTTCCCATTCTTTCAGATAACCGTAGGTT
>Ga0114918_10005143_pt1 | contig 11245 bp, 12 predicted proteins | sample LantaG_FD_87015 | JGI IMG/M metagenome (GOLD analysis project Ga0114918, IMG submission 87015) | Deep subsurface microbial communities from Baltic Sea to uncover new lineages of life (NeLLi) - Landsort_02402 metaG | ecosystem: Environmental > Aquatic > Marine > Oceanic > Sediment | place... | reverse complement strand
TTTTTATTCATTAATCTACCATCTATAGCATAATATGAATTAATATTATTGTATGAAGGTTTTTGTAATTCTTGAACCCCATTAATAGATTGGACTGTGATTAAAGATTCAAAGATTTTATTACAAAAACCTTCAGTAATAATTACCATTAAATTATATTCCCCAGCATTCATATATTGATGGATTGGACTTGTTTGATTAGATGCTGTATTACCATCACCAAAAGCCCAATATATTGTTGTATATGGTGAATAAATATTTAATAAGGGAGAAATAAACGAATCATATGTATAGAGTTCTGTTGTTGGTACTATTAATTGAGCGTCAATAACTGTATTTGAAATAGAAAAATTAACTTCTTCAGTAAAATAATCATCTAAAATAAGTGTATAATCACCACTATATAAACCAAATATAGTGTCTGTAGTGGGTAAATAATAAGTAACTTCTCCATCATGTATTAATGTGTATGAAACATTAGGTATGTTGTTGTTGATTACAACTAACCCAAAATCACAACCATTTACCACTTCAACATTTAATGGTTCTTCGAATAATAGTGAAAATCTATTATTCGAAATTGGTCCAGTTGTATTATGTGGAAAAGTGAATAGTTCTTGTGTTTGATTATCCATCAATCTAACTGGTATTGTAACACCATATGTTTCTTCTATATCGATAATAAAAAGACCAGTATCTAGTTCTATAGATAAACCTAATGGTATTAATTTCTCACCAATTATTTCTCCAAAAGTATTAATAACATATTTATCATTTCCAATGCTAGTCCATATTATTGGTTGACCTAAAAATATAGCGTCACAACAAATATCGAATTCATCACTACAACTATCTGAAAATAATATAGCTGTTTCTTTATGTAAAAGATTTGGTTTAGTTAAAGAAATTTTAACTCCATCTTGGCTATAACCTAATAATGCTACGAGTAAAAACCCTATTAAAATTAACAATTTTTTCATATTTAAAACATTTAAAACTTATTTGTTGACTCTAATATACTATTTTTTTGTTAGAGTCAAAATTATTTATTGACCTTTTCTTAACTCTACTTGATTTACAATTTGAAATTGAAGAACGTTTTTTAGTGTTGTAACTTCCAAATTTGATGTGGATAGGATATCTATGTAATATATATTTGGTAAAAGGCTATAAGTATCTAATAGAAAATAATAATAATTATTTGCCATTTCTATCGGTTGGAAATCAACTACTGTTAACTCACTAGAACCTTCTTTAACATAAATTCTATATTTTAAACCACTTATTGCTTGTGTTTGTTCTACAGTATAAGGTATTCTAGCCGAAACAATTACCTTTCTAATATCACCACGTTTTATTTTTTCTTTATTTTGTATCCCACTTATGTTTACACCTGTTTTTTTAGGTAATAAATCGCTATTACCTAAATTATAATAACCCATAGAATCTTTTAATGGTATGTCGAGCTCGATAGAAGCTCTAGAAACACCGTTTATTGTTATTCCAGTCCAAACATCCGTATACATAGTATGAAGGTTTGTAGAGGTCGTAGGAACCGTTATATTGATACTATAAACACCCAAGGTTACATGAGTAACCGCTGTTGATGTGTAAGCGGAAAAAATATCACCGTTTTGGTCATAGACATTAACACTAGGGTTAGAATCTAAGTTTGTTGGATTACCACCTAAATTAACATATAAATAAAGTTTATTTGGTTTATCTAAAAAGAAATTATTTCTATCGTCATTTATGTGGTTAGAATAGATAGTTTCGACATATGGTTCAAAAAAAGTTTGTGTATTGTTGGTGAAAAAACCAACATATTGTGGAACTGTTGTGTTCATTATTTCAAAACCCCTACTAAAAGCTATTCCCAAACCATAGTTTGTATCTCCAGTAAGGACTCCATTAACATAATCAGTAATGTCCATTTCAATGTTTTCATTACCTTTATCAAAGTGTTGAGTAGTTACAGTTATTGCCGAAGAACTTCCAGAGAAAACACCTGTTCCGTTTACCCAAGCAACACCTGTTTGGGCATCAACCCAGTTAGATGCTCCATTATAGTACGCTGCGTCTCCAATATTTACAATAGGTATTTCATAATCATAACCAACACCATTATCCCATATCTGATTTATTTTAAAAAGAGTTAAATCAAAAGATGTTGTTCTCTCTTTGCTACCCATAGAAGTATTTAATAATTCTTTATCAAACGAACCAGTATTTGTTAATCTAAGAGTATGAGTTAATTTGGACAAATCAGTAAAGGTTCCACCAGTATATAGGGCTTTTATTCTAGTTTCATCAAAATGAAAAAGAAATCTACTATATTTTTCTTCTCCTATAGCACCCCCATAAAAAAGTTCTGCTATAGGATTTAATCCAGTGTTAACGTCTGAATTACTTACAATTGTATTGTTTTTATCGAAATATGTTCTTAGGACCATTTCTTATCTAATGTGTTTACTATAAATATCATAGAATTTTAATTAATTCTAATGTTTTTAGATAACATTGATTTTTCTAAGTCGTCAGCTTTTGATTTGAACGCAGCTATTGCTTGTTTATTACCAGAACTAGTTAAATCTGTTGCTGGGTTGCCACTACCATTATGTACGTGATTTAATAAAGCATCTTTTAATAATCTTAAATATTCTAACAATACATCACCAAAAGGTAGTTGATGGGCCTCATCTAATATTTTTGCTAATTCATCATCACTAATTAAATTATCTTGATTAGTTACATTGAATCTTGGTGAACCGTCTTTATGTGTTATTAGATTTATTTTATTTGAGACTATATTGGTTACTATTCCAAAACTTTGTTTTTCAGAGTTACTAGGGCTTACAACAACGTTGTTTTTTATCTGAATAAAACCTTGAGTTTCTGAGTTAAATTTAAATGAAAATGGGTTATTTGTTGATGGTTTAGATTGTGTAAATTTACCAGCTCTTATTACTATTTCATTTTTTTTCTGTGTAATATCAGTATTATCTCTACCTTGAACTGATATATCGTCTTTTGATGGGTACAATCCTTTTAGTTCTGGAATTGTACTTGGAGATACATCAGGTAATTGTGAAGCAAATGAAAAACCTCTTAATGCAGTAAAATAGTATGGGTCAAAATCTAATTTTTGCGGTTGCGAAATAATTGGACCGATGTACATTCTATCTGAATGTTCTCTATCTTTACCAAAGGTAAAAATAAATACTGCTTCTTTTTCTTTTGGAGTCGAGAAAAAATATTTTGGAATAAAAGGGAAACACCAAGGTAAATCGTTATCTAGAACCCCGTCATCACCACCTTTATTTCTAGGACCTTTTATTCTAACTTTTATTCGTCCTAAATAGTTTGGGTCATCGACTGAAATAACTTCACCAACTTTTAAAACGTGAGAAGCGATTAAGTTATCCAATAGATTATTAACACCCCTATTGGTTTTTAGTTTACCATCATTCATGATTTATTCGCCTTTTAATCTTTTTTGTATTATTTTAGATGCTACATCAAATTTCATTTCTAACCCTACTAATAAATCGTAATCTTTTAACATTTTTAATTTTAAAGCTTCATGGTCAGCTTGTAATTGTTTTATTTCAAACAATATTTCATTGGTTGTTTTTTGTTCTAGTTCTTTCATGATTATCGTATTATTCCATCACCAATAGCCATAGCAACAGTTGCGCCTTGAGAAATAACTGGTGCTCCAAGATTTCCAATACCAACGGTTTTTACTGCAACTCCGGGAGGAATCACAACATCAACCTTTGCTTCATTTAAAATCATATTAACTATTTGTTGTACTCTTATTAATTCCATAGCCTCTTCAACATTAGGGCCATCAGCAAATACATCACCAACAACCCTACCAGCATCTGATTGTCTACTTATTATATCAGCAGCAAGCCCTTGTGATGACATACCAGACCTTAACTTAGCTCCAGTCATTATCAATGGTGGTGGTAATGGTTCGCTAGGTGTTTCTGGTACTGAAAATGCACTTAAAATAATATTTAAAATACCGTTTATTGACCTTAAATTAAAGCCAGACGATTGTATCGGTTTATTTTCTGCCATTATAAGTTATCTGTTATTCTTTTTATCGTATCTATAGGTACACCTATAAGAGTTTGTAATTGAGCCAACTTTAAAGTTGCTTTTTCTTTTTGTTTTTTAATAACTGCTTGAGCTACTAATCTTTCTATTTCTTTTAACGCAACAGCTAAAAGGATTCTAATTATTTCTTCGCTTATCCTTTTCATTATGTTATTCATTAAATTTTTATTCTTTTTAATAAAATCCACAGCATCTGTAAATGTAGCTGTTTCACCGTAAATTATTTTATAGTTTATTATAAAGGAAAATATAACTTTTGGTGATAAAACCGTACTTATAATTCCTTTGATGATATTATTTATTATTTGTTGAATAAAATTTAATTTAACTGATGGTATATCTACACTATTTCTAATATTAGAAACGCTATTTGTTGCCATATTATTCAAACCATTACTTATCGCTTCTTTTTTTTCTGTAGAAGTCGTTGAAGTTAGTAGATTATCAGTAAAATCAGTTAGTGATGTAATAGGTACTGTTGAAGGAATCTGAGTTGATAAATTAACTGTTGCTATACCTAAATTTCTATTTGTTGCGTCTAATTGTTGCTTATATGTTTCGTCATTGGTAAATGAAAAAGCTGAATCAGGTATAGCATTGTCATTAAAATTATTTACCATTTTATCAACAATACCATTTATTTTGGCTTCGTTTTCTAACTGCTTAATACTTTTACCTATTGTAGAAGAAATGGAACCATAGATAATATCCATTACTTGATTTAAGATGTTATCAGTTTTGAATAGTGTTAAACTATTGATGAAATCATTATTTAAATCAGTGAGCGTTTTATTATCGTAAGTTATGGTTGAATTTATTGTTAATGTGTTATTAGGTATAGTTCCAACACCTTGTGAATTGAATGTAATGGTAAAGATACCATTCCAATTATAGGTTACACCATCATCTTGTATAACACCATATAGAAACGTGTTAAAATCGGTGCTTTCAGTAAGGTCTGGTGTTATATCACTATATAGTAATCGACCACCAATTGAATTGGGGTCAATTCTTAATATATCTAAAAAATCTATTTTAGAAACTTCAATGTTTATTCCAGCACCAGTTGATTGAATCCAAGATGGGAGTTGTGGGTCAACCCCACAACTAACAATAGTTTTAAGTTCTACTTTTAACGCATTTTTGACTTCTTTTTCAATTTTTGTTAATGAATTAGTTAATATATCAATCACCGATGAAACCAAAGCTTCATAACCTATTAATGATTTTATCAAATCAGATAAAAAACTTATAGAATTACCCCCATTGTTTATTGATTCAAAAGAAGAACTCAATTTCAATTGAGGTAATCCTTCTGTTAGGGTTTTTGCTGCCGCTATTTTTCCAAAAACTTTTTTCTTTTTATCTACTGGTGATGACATAATTATTCTAATTCATTATCAATATCTTGATTTTCCATCATTTTTCTAATTTTTTTGAAATCAGAAATAGTGGCACCTTCACCGCCTCTTTCAGAAATAGCGGCATCAATGTCTCCACGATTTTTAATTATGTCGCTTTGTAATTTAGCGATTTCTAATTTAATTTTAATCGCAGAGTCTTTTATTTTTAATAGACCACCTTTTTCTTTGGCGATTTTAGTTAAATCATCAACATCAGCTGGTATTGCAGCGTTATGTAATTCATTAATAGTTTTTTGAGCGTCATTAATGTTTAGACAAGCATCGTTATAGGTTTCCTGTAGTAATGACTCTAAAGAATCATTATTATTTACTTTTACTTCTTGTTTTTTTTTGCGAGGCATATTGTAAGTTGTTAAATATTTGTTATATACCTATAAATACTTTAAAAAATGGTTTTTTTTATAAACCATGTTTTTTAAGAACCCCATAAATAAGTTTGTATCTCTTTATGGCCATTCGTATATCTTTGGTGGATAAATTAGTATAATTCCTCATTGTTTCTAATACTGAATTTTTATTGTATTTAGAACCACCTTCCATCGACTCAAAAGCTTTTTCCCAGTTTTCTAATATTTCTATAAGAGCATAGCCGACTTTTCTTTCATTTTCGTTTAATCGTTTTTTGGGTGGTAGATTTTCATCGTTCAATTCATCTTTTATACCATCGGTGATTTTAATAATAAAATCATCAACAGAAAATTCATCGCTATCTATCTCATAACTTAAATCTTCTCGTTCTTTTACTGTTTCAGAAATATCTTCATATGAAGAATTCTGTTTCATATATTTTGTGTCTTTAATAAGTAACCCTACAATGTAGTTTCTACATATTGTTCCAAAATATGAATAAGCTTTTTTACCTTTACCACTTTCGAATTTTTCTACTTTAGTTATTAAGAAAGAGGCGGTGTCTTTATGAAGTTCTTCAAAAGACACCCCTTTTCTATATAATTTGTACCTTCTAATTATTGATTCTATCATTTTATCGAGTGGTGCTTTTAACCACTCATTAAAAATTAGATTCCTTTCTTTTTCGTTTGTTGTTTCTAAAAATTTAATTACGGCTTCTTCTTCTTCTGGACCAAAGTACATTGTGTTTTTACTTTTTCGTCCTCTTTTTGTAGCCATTTAAACATTTTCCGATTCATACGTTAGTGCTCTATCTTTAGAAAAATAGTATTCTTTTTTAGCTTGTGCTAACCACCATCTAGCTTCCGTAGGGTCTAAATTTTCTTTATAAGTTGCGAACAAAGAACCAGCTCGTTGATTTGTGTGTTTGTATCCGAATCTTGGGATTACCATCGTCTTAACTGCTTTAAATGTCATTCTAAGTAAGAATTCGTAAATAAAGGTTAATTTAATATTTGACTTAAAACCACCAAATTCATCATAAACAGATTTTTTCATAACCATACCGTCTACGTTAAAATTTTGATAAGCTAATAAAGAGTTATTATCTAAAATACCTAACTCATCAGAAAAACTTTGAGCCCAGACAGCTTCATTGGTTAACCCAATAAATTGTCCAACATTATCAACATCAATAACAATTGGTAAGAATATTTCAACATCGCTATGTGCAGCTCTATATTCAACTACATTTTTAAACCATATGTTGGCGTATTCATCATCAAATTCTAAAAAGGAAAACCATTCAGACTTACATGATTCTACACCAAGATTTATTTGTGACGCAAAATCTGTTTCTCCATCGTTTTCAATAATGCTAATTGAAGATTTATAATCCCCATAATCAAAATTTTTAATAAAGGTATGAGTTTCACTACCTTTTGGAACTACGATAACTAGTTCATCTGGTTTTACTATCTGTTCTCTAACACTTTGTACTGCATTAGAAAATAGTGTTTTTGTTTCTTCAGTTAATTCATGCACTGGCATAATAACCGAAATGTTTGTTTTGTTTTTATTCATAATTAGTTAGAATTAGTTTCATTTAATGATTCTTCTTGAACTTTCAAATTTGTTAACATTGTGTTAAATTCAATTTTTCTATTTTCAATCAACCCAAAATAAACTTGAGTTAGACTTTCTTTTTGTTTTTCTGGAGTATATTGACCTTTACTATCCTCAATACCTTGAATCAAATCAGATGGGACACTATCTTCTAACCATACTTTAATGTACGTTGCTATCAATTCAGGTATGTTAATTGTTGTGTTAGTCCAAACACCATTGTTTTTTATGCTATAATTACCTTCAGCATCCTTTGCTTCCATCCATTCTGGAATAAGATTTGGTATTTTACCTATTACTGGTGTATTTGATTCGATTGCTTCCAATGGAAATGTTCCGAAACCAGCTGTCTCATCAATCCAAACAGATAAACAAGAACTGCTTAGTTCTTTAGCGAACTGTTCTCTTGGTAAACCTCTTAATTCTTTAAAAGTAATCCATTTATAAATTGGAAATTGTAAATAAAATGATTTAGCAATTTTAGCTGCATCATTTTGATTTCTAGTATTAATAGTTACCACAGGAATTTTAGGTTTATCGCTGTTTTTAAAATAAGTTGGAATAGATACTGGAACCACATGTGTTCTAATTGATGGGAACAAAGTGTTAAGGTATCTAGCTTGTTTTTCACTAGTTGTGATAACATCATTAAAACCATAGTCTGTATTCCATCGTTTACCAATTGGTAGTAATTCTAGTAAATAATCATAACTTTGTGAGAAAACTATTTTCTTACATGGGAAACCTTTAACTTGGTCCATAATGTTAGAAAAAATTTCAGGTATAATAATGAAATCAGCTGGGCCGATATTTAATTGTTGGCTTTCTATCGATATGTGAGGTAAAGAAGCGTATTCTTTACCTAACCATTCAGAAATACCTTGACCGTTTTCATCAGCTGTTAATTTGTAATCATTTTTTTCATGCATAATATAGGCTTTATAACCTAATTCAGTAAGAACTTTAACATGTTCATAAATGTTAGCTATACCAGCAGTTGGGTTACCTTTGGTATCTAATGTGAAAAAATAAAAACCAAAATCTTTATTTTCTAATTTGTCAAGAACAGTAGTTAGTTGTTTAGTTTGTTCTTCGATTTGTTTTTTTTGTTGTTCCATTTTTGTTTTATTTAATCTTTTTCTTTTATTATACCATAATAAATTAAGGTGTTAAACGCTAATTTTTGCGAGAATGTAAGTTTAGAAAGTGCTCTATCAGCACCTAAACTAGTGTCAGTATCTTCGTTTAAGTCTAATATGACATCAATCATTGTTCTTAGTATATCATATTTTGGTGTATCTATTTCTCTTCCTCTATCACTAGAAGTTTCCAAAATATCAATATTAGTAACATCATTATTACTGTCTAAATAAGTCCTCGTTTCAAGAGTCGAAACTTTATCTGTTGGTTTATTTTCTGTTGTTGTGACTACTTTATTAAATGCATCTACATCAATATAATAAGTTATGTTTCCAAATTCTATCATTTTATTTCTTCATAAGTTGTTGTTATTATTTTTTTTAGAATTTTATTTCTAAGTTCTTCATCACTAATAAAGTCCATAATAGAATCTATTTCAAAATCAGCTTTTACATCTTTATTGTAATTAGTATTAACTTTAACACTAATTTTATCCGATGGCTTCGTTTCTAACGCTGTTGGGTTTGCTGTGATTAAAACGTCTATACCATCCCATTTTGATTCATGTTTGTTAACAAATCTTATATTTTCAAATCTAGCACCTGTTTTTGAAAGGAAAAATAGAGTTGACGGAATGGATTTATTAACCTCTCGGCTAACCAATTCAATTTTGTGTTCACCTTCAAATTCCATATCGGATAAAAATTCATTTACCTTATTGATTAGACCATCAGACATTTGGTCAGCATGGCCAAATACCTCAAGAGGTGCTTCTAAATATAAAAAACTATTTAATTGGTCGATGGTATCGAATTTAAAATATTCGATAAGGTTAAAACTAGTAACGTCTTCACTAGTAATATCGGTTGGTGAGATATACTTGTCGTAAGTATAAATTAACTGTCCTATAAAATCTCGTAAGACTTCATTTATTGTTATTCCTATATTCATATAACCAATCTAATAAAAAGATGGTCATAAGTAAAGTAGTTTTTATTACTTATTAAAAAAATTAATTATTTTTTTTAAAAAAGTTTCTTTTTTTTCTATTTTTTTAATAGAGTAATTTTCTTTAATCTCTTTAATGGGGGTTGTGGATTCTTTAAACATATTTATGAAATAACTTGTAAGTCTGTGTCTTACAACATCTGACTCCGTAAATTCTACAACAGAAACCCCATCAACTGGGTTGTTGGCCACTCTTTTTGATAATCTTTCAAGAGAACTTAAATTTTTATTCTTTAAATCTATTTGACCACTATCTCCCAACACAATAACTTTGGTATTTTCTGAAAATCTTGTTAAAAATGTTTTTGCATTATCGTGCGTTATGTTTTGGAATTCATCAACTATAATAACAGCGTTTTCAAAAGACCTACCACGTATTGAACCGAAAACTTCGAATTTAATTATGTTTGCTTCGATTAATTTATTTGTGTTTCCTTCACCGATAAGTTTATAAAAAGCATCCATGAATGACATCATTTGAAATTTGAGCTTTTCTTTTTCATCTCCCGGCATTGTACCCAAATCTTCGTCCCTAAGTTGAGTTATTGATTTAACCAGCTTAATTTCTTTATATTTTTCTGGGTTGTTTTTAATTAATGTAAGAGCTTCAAAAACGCTTAATAGCGTTTTCCCAGTGCCAGCTGGACCAAGGCAAATAGTTACATCATTATTTTTAATTGATTGTGTGAGTTTTTTCTGTGTTTCGTTTTTATGTTTGATATCAAATTTTATTTCAGCTAAAATGTTACTTGTAATTGCTGCGTTAATATCAAAAAACTCAGTATTTGCCTTTTTAGTTCTAGTTACAGTTGGTTTTCTACTCATGCACTTCTTTTTACTATAAATATCTAAGACTTTACCATATGTCTATATTTTTCAATGTTTTCGATTAAATATTTTGGATATGAATCATCTATCTTAACCTCAGTTAATTGGCTTCTGAAGAATGGGTCGATATTGTTTGTAATATTATTTTCAATTGAATTTAACACTTTTTCACTAGCTAAATCTCTTGCAGAATATGATGTAATTTTTTTCCTAACCATTTCTTTTCCACCCATAAAACTAAAATGCCAACCACCGTTTTTTAATTCAAGACTTAATGTGTTATCACCTCTAACCTCATTTACGGATAAATTTTTTAGTTTTCCATAGGTTAAAATTCTACTACCAAACCAATTATACTCTTTTAAAATATTTAAGTAATAGCAATACATATTTTGGTTTAACCTATAAATGTTATTCAAATCTAAATTATCGATATTAACTAATATTTCTGGGTTTGGTATTTCATCTAAATCTGAAATAATAATAACATCGTCATCAGAACAATTAATAAGTGGTCTTCTAACACATTCTTTTTGAAAGAAATCTCGACCATAGTCTGGTTGTGTGTTGATATTAAATCTATTGGTTTGAGTGTTAATATAGTTATGAATTTGTTTTAGAGCCTCATCATCGGTAGGTTGTAAATTATTAAATTGATTTGGTGAGTCTGACACCTTAAAATGAATTATTTTATCTAAGAATTTAGAATACCTTTCTTTGTTAGCTTCAAAATAAAATGGTTT
>Ga0114918_10005142_pt1 | contig 11246 bp, 21 predicted proteins | sample LantaG_FD_87015 | JGI IMG/M metagenome (GOLD analysis project Ga0114918, IMG submission 87015) | Deep subsurface microbial communities from Baltic Sea to uncover new lineages of life (NeLLi) - Landsort_02402 metaG | ecosystem: Environmental > Aquatic > Marine > Oceanic > Sediment | place... | reverse complement strand
CCCACGGCTCATCACACTTTTGGCAATAGATGTCCACTATCTTTCTCCCGTTTCGGATTGTGTCGTTCGGAGCACTATGCCCCTCGCTTCAATGGTACTGTAACAGCTTTTTGTTTTGTCAGGTGATTAACCACCACCTCTTTTTTGGTTTCTTTGGGGGAGCATAAGTGAAGGAATAGAGACAATTTCCGCATGTGATTCTCCCTCCTTCTTTTTCCAATCGTGTCAGGATTGCGGAGACGAAAAAAGATCCGAGAAATCCTGTTTTGATTGTTATTCGTTTGGTACAGTTTGGACATTTGATTTTTTGAGACATCAGAGTTATTTCTGTCATTTCAAATCAACCTTTCATTTCTGAAAGACAGGTGATCTACGTGTCTTGCTGACGTTTTCATTCCGACAATGATGTGGTCAATGACTTCAATTCCGATTATTTTTCCTGCTTCAACCACTGACCGTGTCATTGTGATATCTTGCGGTGATGGAGTTGGGTCACCGCTTGGATGATTGTGAGCGAGAATGATTTTGCTTGCGTTATTGACAATGGCTTCGCGAAAGATTTCTCTCGCATGGCACTGTGATCTATCGGCGAGTCCCATTGTGACCATGTGGATTTTTTCCACACGATTTTTTGCATTGAGTAGAATTACCCACATTTCTTCCTGTTTTTTGTTTTGCAGGATAGGGCGAAGAATATTGGCGGTGTCTTCGGGACAGTTCACCGATGGCTTTTCTTCAGCGACGTATTGTGCCGCTGCTTCCATAATTCTCTCGTAGTTCGACATTGTATTCTCCGGTTAGGTTATCGGTTACAATGAGACTGTGAAAGGTTTTAGTTATTCACGGTGATTGCTATCTACCCCGGTTATGGGGGGCGGATAGCATAAGTGACTTAGTCTTCCCACCGTTCGATCATTCGTTGAATTGCGTCCATCGGAACGCCATGAGTGTTTCTTTCTGCGCAAACGAAAGCGGAAGGGTGATCCAGTTTTACGAACACGACGATATACCCTTCTTTCCGGGCGACTCTCACATAGGGTTCAAATTCCCATTTTTGTGTATTTGTATTGTCGCAAATGACAATGGGGATTTTTTCTTGGCATGCGGTTGCGAATGCCGCGAGATTTGCTCTATGGTATTGTGCCAACTTGGACGGGTCGAACCTGTATTCTCCGTTTTCCACAAAGTAGTTATCTGTTGAGTGGATTTCACAAAGACGATTCTCACCGATTTGACGTGCCACTGTGGACTTTCCTGAACCGGGCAGGCCGCGCATAATGTAGGCAATGTGCATTGTCTTCTCCGTTACTGTAAGTTGATCGGCTACAACGGTACTGTGAAAGATTTTATTTATTTCCGGTGATTAAGAAAGGCGGGGAAAGAGGAGTGTTTCATAACTGGTTCCCGTCCTTGTCTTACAAATCGTTAGCTTCCGAGTTCAGTTCTGGATGAACCTCAAAGATCTTATACAGTGCGTCGCAGACGAAACATGTCTTCATGTCCTCCGGCTCCGTCTTGTATCCCGGACAAAACAGAAACTGGCAACCGCACATCAACAGCGCTTCAGCCGCCAACGCCAACAATTCAGTAGAGTTGACTTCATTCGCCTTGCTCATTTTTCACCTCACTTTCTCCGTTGGGCGTCATACGTATTCAACGTGAATCCGCTTATCCACCAACTCAAGCTCGACTTCGCAATCTGAGCAGGTAAACACATGATTGTCAGGGAGGTCCCAGTAGTCGCCCGCGTTTCCGCTCCACTCTCCGCCGCACACGGGGCAGTGAAGTATCTTTTTGTCCGTACTGGTAATTTGGTCTCGCATGTTCCTTTTCATTGCGCGCATAGTCTTTCTCCTTGGTTACGGAGCGCCCAACAAGGCGCTCCAGTTGACTCACTTCGTTCGCAACTGAGCTTGATCGTTAGCTGTTGCCCGCGTTGTACCATTCGATGAATACGACGACTACCCACGTAAGGGCCGCTGCAATAAGCCCAGCCCATAACAGTATCGCTTTTTCAGTTTCGCCCATCGCTAACACTCCGTTCTACGGACTCGCGGTGCTCGCCGCAGACGTCCTTGTTATGCTTCTACGGTCTCGCATTTCTGCAAGTCCACAATCGTCACATACCCGTCGCCGCCCTCGCTAGCCAACGTTGACGGGTGTCGTGCGGCGCACTCCTCAGCCTCGTCCAACGTCTCACACACTTTGATGGGGTATGACGACACTCCGCATTCAATGCACCCGACTTGATAGACCAAGTATTTCATTTTGCGTCTCCTTGGTTGCGTGTACTGCGTCATAGACCTTATTAGGGTCCATTTCATTGATTGGATAACAGGGATTGCGATAGGCGAGTTTCGGCTTAATCTTCACTGTCTTTTCTCCGGTTGGGTTATCGGTTACAATGAGACTGTGAGAGCTTTTAGCTATCTCCGGTGATTAATATCGGAGTAGCACAAGTGAGAAGGGGAGTTGCGGGAGAAAAAACAACTCCCCTTCTCTCGGCCTTATGAAACTGGGGGAGTTTCATCCTTCTGATTCTCGGCCTTAACCGAGCGGGATTTCTTCCACTCGGACTTGGCAACATAGGTTGCCTTTCCGTCGTTTACGAGATTGTGAGCGACCTCGTTCTCAACCCGCTTAATTGTCCCGTTCTGTTCGATGCACTTCATTGTGTTACCTCCATGCTTTTGTTTTTTGGTTCTCGTTTCTTTTCCGAACTACGGTGTGCTCTCGACAATGATACTGTGAAAGGTTTTAGTTATCTAAGGTGATTAAATCTGTTCTCCGGTTTCCTCGTCGAAGTAGGAATGGCTTTCAGTTATTTCAGTTTCTGAAAATCCATGATCTCGCATGAATTGGTGTGCTTCTTCAACGGTGTTGAATTTTATTAGCTCACCTTCATTATTGAGCAAGAATTCGAAAGGGTTCACGCTGATTCCGTTGATGCGTCTTCCGATGGTGACCATTTTTTTCCTTCCGGTAATTCAGATTCCAGATACAACTGTGAAAGGTTTTAGTTATATAAGGTGATCGTCCTGAAGATACGGAAGGACTTCGTCAATGAAACACTTTGACTCTTTCAGGCTCCATCCGAATTCCGCTCGAACAGCCTTTATTGCCCCAATTCTTTTATCCAACCTACACGCCTTTCCGAACTCCTTCAGGAACTCCGGCGTGACGACCAATTTGTCTACCTGAAATTCTTTTTTCTGGTTTCTGAAAAAGAGGCCGACAAGATTGGCGTTTGTCTCTGCCTCGTTGCTAACGACTGTGATTTCTTCTTCATTGAAATTCTTTTCGTAAGTTACCCTGATCATGTTCGCATTCTCCGGTGTTAGGTTCGTTCGTTGTCTCAGTCAGATTGATTCTGTTATTTCTTATTCGCGGTGATTGCCAATCTTTCCCGCCTCTGTCTTTCTATGACTTCCGCGATGAATTCTTTTGATTCCCTAGTGATCTTTTCAATATATGCTCTGGCTTCTTCAGCTCTCTTTTCGACGACAACAGACCTCGTCCGAGTTATGAGGAAAATCCCGACATGTTTTTTTGTTTCGGGATCAACATAAAATCCCTTCTTAATCCGCTTGTGATACCGTTCCCCTTTGGAAACGAGAACTTTCCCTCTTTCGTCTTTGTAATCTTTGGCCGCGACTTGCACAGTGGTATCATCGAGCCAAATTTTTCCTTCTGCGATTCCTGATTCGCAACATACGGTTCCCCAATCCCAATTTGAGACGAGGCCGAAATGATCTGAAAAACTGTTATCGACAGCCTTTCCTTCGGCCTCATTCAGACAGCAAAGACAAATTCCTTTTTCCAATGCGTTCGACGGGATGGTTCCGAGTGTAATGTTTCCGTACCACATGTTGTTCATCTCCAGTTAGGTGTCTCGGTTACAACTACACTGTGAAAGGTTTTAGTTATTCACGGTGATTGGCAAGTGACGCCATTCAGTGACGTGATCTAGTTCATATCCGTCCCGGCCTTTGATTTTCCAGTATCTCTTTCCGTCGTCTTCCCATATCTGAAGATAGCCTACCCACCAATTGTCCCCGTCTTTTATTAAAACGTCAATGGAGTGAGTAAATGCGTAGTAGTCTTCTCTTATGGACGGATTAATTTCCGAAGAAAAAGACTCCTCCTGTGGACTACTCGTACTCGTGAGTCACCAATTTTCGGCTAATACACGAGGCCCATAAGCGCCACAGGAGGAGCGGCTTAGCGGGGGCCGCGCCAGTGGCTGCAATACCCCAAAGAACCGCTTTCCAGTTGCATACCGGACGTTCTAACTGTATCAGTTAAGTTTTTTTGTTTCTCTGGTGATTAGAAAATGTAAGAGGCATTGCCGACAACTTCGACTTTTGCTTCTTTTTCAAACAATTCCGGATGTTCATCCTTCAGAGAATCCAGTATGGATTCAGATCCGATAAAACCGCCACAACTGTCAATTATTTCTCTTTCGACTTGTTCGCACTTATCGCATTCGGATTCACTTTCGATACAGTAGCAGAAAACTTCTCCATTGCACCATTCAGTGTATTCCTTCAGAAAGCTACGGGCATATTCAGCCCGTTCCGAATATTCTTTCGGAAGATACTTAATCGGGTCTCGATAGATTAGAATCCCGGCTGTTCCAACTGAATCCCACCTGCAATTCGGACCTTCTCCCGAAAGCGACCACAAGCACAACCCGTGCTCATAATAGGACAAAAGAAAGGCGGTCCCCACTTCCAATTTCCGGCGGAGTCCAATGTTTAGGGGGAAAAAGTTTTCGGGGTGTTTGAAGTTTCTGTGTCTCGAACTGAACGAATAGATTTCCCACTGGGAGTCATCTGCCGGACTTTCAACACACTCGTCATATTCGATTGTCAGTCTCATTTCCGTTTCTCCGTTACTGTAAGTTGATCGGTTACAACTACACTGTGAGAGATTTTAGTTATTCCCGGTGATTAGATCACTGACATCTTGAATAGCATAAGTGAGACATCACAGGACTGTCAGAAACAACCAAGCGAGAAATATCAGATTCTCCCACCTTAGTTCGTTCAGGAAAATTATCGTGTTAGTAATCAAATACATTTTTTCCTTTTGTTGTTAAGAGAAGATTAAGAAGGACGTGCTGGGGGTTTGTTTTATAGTCCACCTTATCCCAGTTTTGTAGTGACTGACTAGGCCACTCTTCAACGCCCCGTCCTACTTAAACTGTGAGAGATTTTTAAAATCCCCGGTGATTAGATCACTGACTGAAATTCGAGAAAAAATCCAGCACTTTACTATTCAGCGCCTCGTGCGCCCCTTCCAAATCGGGAACGTGCTCTTGCGCGACCTCGGACGCAAATTCATGAGCCAAATCGGAAAACTCAGTAAATGCCAAGTCTTCGTCGCCGCCCTCTTCTGAAATTTCCTCTTTCTTCTCGGCCCAGTTCTCTTCCGCGTCGTTCAGATAGCTTTCTAGCTCTTCCCGTGCAGTTTCGTACCCCTCAGCCATCGGCGCGATTTCCCCAACTTCTTGGCAAATCCTTTCGTACACAACAGCCGCCAAGACATTGATAGCTGTGGGAGATCCGTCATAAGCGGGTCCAGATTCCGGCTCTTCGAGCATCAGCGTCATATCGTCTTGCGCCAATTGAATAAGCTCTCCATGATACACCGGGACACTGCTGTCCGAAATCTCGTGAACTCGGTCACAGGCATCGTCGAAACTCAGCTCGTCATGTACGATTTCTTGCATGAGTTCGCTCTTTGCATTCTCAATAACGTCTTGCAGTCTCATTTCCGTCCCTCCGTGGTTGTTACTGGCTACGGCAATACTGTGAGAGATTTTAGTTATTCCCGGTGATTAACCAAGACGATATCCGGTGTGAGCACAAGTGAGGCAATTCAGCGGAACCCGGATTGTCTTTTTCGTCGGCACCGTTATTTCAACGGTCGCCATTGATTCAACGTTCTTATCGCCCGAAAAGGTCATCCTAATCACTCGGCATTTCTCGATTCTGTTTCGCATCGTCATTGAATCGAAAAACTCAACGAAGTGTGTTTGTTCTGATCTTGCCATATTGCTCTCCGTGTTTGCTGTTGCTCTCGACAATGGTACTGTGAGAGATTTTAGTTATTCCCGGTGATTGATTGGACGACAAAGCTGACGAATGGATAGCATAAGTGAAAGATAGGTTGGAATAAAAAAAAAAGAGGGCCGGGAAAAAATCCCAGCCCTTTGTTCACTTTGGGGCAGGGGGTTTCTGCCCCCTGCCCCTTCTTTTATGCCGCGAGAAGCGCCTTGAGAGCGTCCTGCTTCAGGTTATCCCTCAATCCCCAAACCCCGTCCCAGAAACGTCCCCCCTCATCATCCCCGCCTCGAACAGGAGCGATATGGTCGGACCAATCAGTGACCGCATTGAGAAAAGCGTAGCGAGTCCGCGCAATTTCCCCCTGCAAATCGTCTTTGTTCTCGAAAAGTTCCACAATAGCATCCCGCTTGTTCGTCATGCGAGTTTTTCCGCGACCGTCCTCTTTCGGAACCGGGAACAGGACATCGAGAATCCCCTTAACGTCCTCGGCATTCATGCTGATCCCGGCGAGGTGATCCAATTCGCTATGATGTTCGCGAACTTGTGCCACAACTCCGGCGAGGTCAACGAGGTGAGCTTCGACCCGTTCTGAAGCGTTCTTTGTGTGGCGAAACTTGCGAAGAGTTTCGTTCGTTGCGCCCTGCGCCCCGGCCATGCGAAGCGTATTCTGACACACAATGCGAGTGCCATGCACACATGCCTGAACGGAATCCCCGCCGAAGCTGTTTGAGTACATCATTCGGGTGATTGTCGGAGAGATATCTCCCGGAACAATATGCTCATTCAGAATCAGATTGATAAACGCTTTCTGCCCATTGAGAAGCGTTCCGATGCTTTCGATGCTGATTTCGTATTCATCGAGCACCGAAGTCTTGATCCAATTCAGGATTTCGGCATTCTGAATCTCGGTATAGCGATTGCCAACCGAAGGATACAGGACAACGGGATTTCCATCTGCATCCCGCCGCATCAATGCGAAAGAACCGGGAACCGCCAAGCCGCCCCATTCAACCGGTGCGAAAGTCTGGACCTTTGCGACTTCGTAGTCAAAGACTTCTTGGGCACGCTCGAACGGGACAGCGTTGTCCAAATGCTCACAATTCGGGTGATTGTGCCATGCACGACCATAGCGTTCCACAAGACCAACAATCAGACGATCCAGCTCCATAATCCCTGCGCTCATATTCAGCCTCCGTTTTGTTTTCTTTGCGAGCGGCACTGTGTTACTCGCTTACAACGACACTGTGAAAGGTTTTAGTTATTGCCGGTGATTAAAAAAGACAGGCTATGTCAGGGGGTTGCGCACTTCTCTTCTGCGCAAAACTCGCAATAACCCTCATCATTGAAGTCCGAAATGTCTTCATAAAATTCTCCGCAATATGGACAACTGTGAGAACAATAGCAGTCGGCACACACTTTTTGTGTGGCTTGAACGGCAATTCCACCACAGCCCTCGAATCCCTCGGCGAATCCCTCGGACACTTTCTCTTCACAAATATCGCACTTCCACCACATTGGGAAATCTTTCCCGGCACTTTCGTAAATCCGATTGACTTTGTTTGTTACCACAATGACTTGCCCCTCATTGACCTCTGACTGAAATTCATCAATTGAATTTTCGTCGGTCAGGTTATAGACATAGGGCTGAAATCGACCGGTGTCGGAATCTTGTGAGTCGTCCTTAATTTTCAGCAGTTTGAGAGCTTCTTCTTCAGTCTCGATCCCTTGGCGTCCACTTGCGTAGATAACATGGAATTTTCCCTCTGAATCAAAGAGAAAGAAGTTCCACTCCCAAAAACATCCATCATATCCGCCGCCCTCATATTGAACGAGCATGTTCTTGTGCATTGTTTTCTCCGTTGTTAATGTTACTGGTTACAACGACACTGTGAAAGGTTTTAGTTATTGCCGGTGATTGAGTTTCTGCGGCTGGATAGCATAAGTGACAATGAGAGATAAAAAAAGAATGCCCCCGATGTTCTCAGGGGCATTTAAGAAATATATTATCTATTTCTAGCTTATTTATCTTTCTTGTTTTCGATGGCCTTCTTCCAGTTGACCTCTACAAGCTCTGAATGTCCCTCTCTCTTTCGTTTCCCATGCCATGCCATGATAGAATCGAAATCTTTCCCTAGTGGGAGCCACAAACTTTCAGTTGGCTTATTCCCCGGAAAGGGACGGTTCATATTTCCATCATAGTCGCACCTTGCGAATGCGTCTCTATGATTTCCGAATACGACTACATCTCCGGTTCTTAGTTCGGGGAAAAGTCGTCCATTGTTACGCACCAGTGAGAAAGCATAATTGCTCATCCTCTTTTCCTTTTGGTTTCGGTTTCAAACAATTGGTTTTTGGTTCATGGTGAGTTATCATTATACACTTCGTTTTGCATTCATACTACGAAATGTTTTTGTTTTTCTTGGTGATTAGTATCCCACGTTGACCACCTTTATGTCAGCGTCTTTTTGCAAAGCGATATCGAGCAAGGCGATAGCCAAGTCATATCTCCAATATCCAATTTCTTTATTTTCTTCTTCCAATGCCTCTTTCATCCTCTTTGCCGAATAGGCTTGGAGCGTATTTCCATAGGCATCGGAAACAATGGAATTCCCGCCTGCATAAAGCTTCACCATTGGGCAGGCCGAATTTGAATGCGATTGTTCTACTGCTTTGCTAACCACATTATTGTGGCCAATCCTGCCCAAATCAATCATTCCTATCACTGAAAAATAGTAACGGTGCTCTTCGGGAAGAATGCGAAATGATCCTTCTTTCAGATGCTCTCTGATTGGAACGCGATCCTCCTCGTTATCAGCAAAAACAAATGGTTCTTCTTTCTCTTTGAAGAGAGAATAAACTGAATTGACTGAGAACCCGAGAACTTTCTTCGTGTTAATCACAAGTTGTTCTGTGAATGGAATCTTACAGATTTGTCCGACATACATTTTCACTTCATAGCCCATTTTCGTTCTCCCTTTTATCGAGTTCCTCGGACAAGATTCTTTCCACTTTTTTACCGTAGAAAATGGTGTTGATAATTACTAGAAATAGAAACACGAAAATTAACAGGATTGTGATCGTCCATACTGTTACGAATGGAGCGCCTAAGAAAACAAAAATCCAACACATCCAAGCATAACAAAATAATGCTATGAATGATAAAGACTTTTTCAGGAGAGAAATTGCGATTGTTACTATTTGCAATTCTTTCTCAAGATCTTCGACAGATGCTTCTCCTGTGTATGCGAAAAGTTTTTTTTCTTTCTTCATTGTCAATGTGTTAGTTATTTGTTTTTGCAGGTGAATAAAATCTTCAAAAGAAGATATTCTGTGAACGGATTCTCACCGTTGGGATTTGAGAGATTTCACACCGACAAGCGCTTATCTTTGCTAGTCTCTCGGTTGTTCCTATTATTGCCTCACCTGATTACCCGCAGGCACACGGGGGTTTATAAATTGGTGTTATCCTACTCGTATGAGGAAGGTTTTTACCACCAGCGGTTTTCGATATTACTCTACTAACCGACTTGTCGCGCTTGAGGCCTTTGAAGCGCAGGGGCTTTGGAATCCCGCCCCACACAGAAATTTGTTAATTAAGAATGAGTTCTATTACCATGACTGATAGTGTGTTCCTATCACAACAGTAAAGAGGATTTATCGAATCGTCACAGCATAGGCGAGAAAACTCCTCAATATGATCTTCGGCATCTTTCTTCTCTTTGAAAACATTTTTGCTAAAAACCTTGAACTCATCATTATCGAAACAAGTGAGTCGTCCTTTTCCTAACAGTTGGTAAATCAGCATTATGTTATCTCCGTTGTTGTCTCTTCCGAGAAGACTGTGAAAGGTTTTAGGAATTGACGGTGATTAACCTGACAGTTTGGGATTATGAGGACGTTTCTGATAAGTGTCTTTGCTTTCACTTTCCTCAATCCGAAAAGACACTTTAGTTGGCCCTCGCATTCCGCAATGTTGACCACGATGTGACTGTCTTAGGGTTTTAATTCGCGCATTGACTTTCTTTAAAGAATCCGTCATTACCACGGTTTCTTTCCCGCGAGATGTTTGAATGATGTTATAAAGCATTTTATTGTTCCTTATTTGTATTATAGCATCTCAATAAAAAAGAGGGTCAGGCGTTCATCGTCTAATTACTCTTGCTAGCGAGACTTTTACCGCTACCTGACACCTCAGATATTCTGTGAACGGATTCTCACCGTTGGGATTTGAGAGATTTATTGTTTGAATCATTCTTCACACCTTTCCTGAAACTGTATTGACCGCTGATCGTAGGACTTGTTGTGCTGACTTTTCAGTGACAACTGTCATCCAACTTGAAGTGGCCGCAGTGTGGGCAACGAATCACTCGGCAAACTCGGCCACCTCGGCAACCTTCTCGTTGTCAATATAGATCCCGTTTTCACGCTCATTGATATTGTCTACCGACACCCCAAACGCCTCTGCCTGTTGGCGGTAATCCTCAACCGAGACCTCAACCGCATCGCCCCACTGCTCACTGATATTGATATAGCGTGTCATCACAGCTTGTGCTTCTTTACTCAACATAAACGTGAACTCCTTTTTGTTATAGCATCTCGATCACAATGGAACTGTGAAAGGTTTTAGGAATTGACGGTGATTGACTTTTGATATATCCCGGCCTACATCCGTAACAGTATAATAATTCGTCAGTCTCCTTGTTACGATTCGCTTCGCTCACAGCACACCTCTGTATTCGCAAGAATATCGCCCTTTTCGTATTGGCCAGCCTCCACCATGACGCACTCGTATTTTTCATTGATGCGTTCCTGTCCAGTTTGGACGCGGAGTTCAGCGGTGTTCCTTCCGCTCCCGGTTCCGTCCCATTGCCGCATATCCTTTCCGATGATGGAGTTGATTTTTCCGGTGGCGATTTCGTAGATTACTACGTCGTAGCGTTGTTCAGTTGTTGTTTTCATCTGTTCGACTTCTCCTTTTGGTTTCCGCCCGGCCAGCCCGAAGGCCAACCAGACGATGGAGACGGATGCCCTATCGGGCGCCGCTCATCTCTGTGTTCGACACAAAGGGAATCGTAACTATCTCGATGTCCGAAGCCGTGATCGGAACGCTGCACATCGCTGCTGGTCTGCTAATGGGTCCATCCCCGTGTTCCGACCGCAGCATGCGTACCGCCT
>Ga0114918_10005138_pt1 | contig 11249 bp, 8 predicted proteins | sample LantaG_FD_87015 | JGI IMG/M metagenome (GOLD analysis project Ga0114918, IMG submission 87015) | Deep subsurface microbial communities from Baltic Sea to uncover new lineages of life (NeLLi) - Landsort_02402 metaG | ecosystem: Environmental > Aquatic > Marine > Oceanic > Sediment | place: Baltic... | reverse complement strand
GTGAAAATATTTTATTTTTTCTGAGATACTAGCAAAATAGTTTGGGTAAGTTTCGTTAACGTAATCAAAATATTTTGATTCATCTATCCTAACGTTATCAAAAATTTGTGAATCTACTGGTAATGCTGCTAAATCTCCTGGTGGTTCAATACTTTTATGTTTAGCACTTTTATCTTTGGTAGCATCATACGATACTATCAAATCCACTCTCCTACTTTGCGGATCATTCGCCAATTTAGATACAGTAGATTTAGTTTGTATAGTAAAATTAATCCCTTTTAATGTTTGTAAAACGACAGATACTTGCGTTTTAACATCAGTTACTCTTTCGGATGCTAAATCTTTAGGGTTTGATTCATCACTAGACGCAAAACCATTTATAGTAACCTTAACTGTTTTATTAGTTGATTTCTGTTGAGATAGAAATAATGTAATTGCGGATGAATCAATATTAACACCAGCTGATTGATTTTTAGTGTAAAATAATTGATTTTTTTCTTTAGCGGTATAATTAGATGATGTTTTTTGTTGTTGTTGCTGATTTAATTTTTTTTCAATCTGGGTTTTTGCGTTTTCACTTACACCATCGGTTTTATCTAAAAAATCTAAAAATTCTTGTGGTGATAAACACCCAGCAAAAAATCTTTCTATTTCATTTGTTCGTTTACCTCTATAAGCATTAATCACTTTAGGGTGGTCCACCAAAACTTTAAACCTAAGTTGACCACTTCGTGTTGAATTATTATATGTATAAACTGGCTCTCCCCTCCCTATAAAATCAGTTTTTGTCCAATTCGCACTTATATTTTCATCAAAATTTAAATCGTAAGGTGGAAACCACATAATTCTACCTTTATTATTACTCATTGCATCACCAGGACCAATTTCACTCATAGGTAAATCCGCTAAATTATCAGCCCAAGCTAAATTTTCCAAAGATAACATATATTTTTTATATGTTGTTGTTGAATCATCTGCAACTGGAAAGGTTTTAACTATACCATTTTGACCTAATACGCTTAATGCTGCATTGTCAGAAGATACAGAAAACCCTGGCTTTGATATATCATCTGAGCTAAACAACCCACTTTTCCTTATAGCGTTTTTATATGAATACCCATCTTCCACTGTCCATACCCTACAAAATTTACCGTTTGCAATTGCTGATTGATATGATTCCTTACTTATCGCACTCCCCCTACTAATTAATTGGTCCTTTATTTTATCTTTAAAATATTTTTTTGTTTGATCAATGAAAACATCATCTGGATTTTCATTAACAAGGTCTTGTGTTGCGGATAATAAAGTTTTATCATTAAAATTATTATTATCTGTACTCCAGTAAAACTTCTGGTTTACGCTGGTAATCCCTCCTGACTCACCAGGTGAGCTACTACCATCGGCACCATTAAATTCATCAGAAGTGAATAATTTGGTTACCTTAGCTCCTCTATTTGTACTTCTTTCACTACCAATATAATATCTACTATTCGTACCATCATTAGAATCACTAGTCAATCTCCTATCTTCGTAGTTTGGTACATAAAGATTTAAACCCAAAGCATTAAACAAAAAGGTTGATGAATTCAGACCAGTTCTTGTTAATAACGTATTAACTCTTTGTTCTGTGGATAATATCGCTTCAGTATCACCATCTGATGAACCACCTATTTTATTTGATTTGGATAACCTATTATATTCTTGCCAACCAACAGCACCAAAAGGTAAACTATTTAACACAATTTCTTCTCCCTTCATTGAATTAGAATATTCTCCAGCTTCATTTTCTGGTGGGTTAAAAGGTGTTATAACCCAATTATTTAAAGATTCTGAAATAACTTGTTCTTGAACTTGAGCAACTTTAGCAATAACAACATCTTTTAATTTCTCCGCACCTATTATTCCCAAAGATGATTCATTTTGAAAAGTTAATGAATTTAATTTATCTACTACATTGAATGGAAAATTAACATATGGTTTAATACCACTACTTAATAATGAAAATTGTTCAGTATTTGAATATGCTGGATAAGGACCCCTTACCTTTGTTGAAGAATCTGAATAAGGTTCAGAAGGAGTATTAAGTTGGAAAGTTTCATATTCATCATTTAATGGGATAAATCTATTATTATTAACATTAAATTCATTTCTTCTAACTTGTCCAAATGGTAATATTTGTTCATCTTCATCATAATGGGTAGGAATATTTTCACTTTCAGTCCCCCAAATAGGTGTAGTAATAACTGTTCCTATATCTTGAAGGGATGAAGCAAAACCAGAATGGTCAACAGAATTAGTTACAGGTGGCGGTAAATTCCTAAGTAATAACCTATTTCTAAGTTCTTCAGTGGTTAAAATACCGAATTGGGTAGTGGTTAATGTTTGATTTAAAATCCCGGACATATATAATTCTTTATATATAAATATTTAAAGAGTAAATTTCAGGAAATAAATTAATGAGAACTTTATAATTACAAGAATATTAAGTATATTTTTCTTGTTTTGTTCTTGTTTTAGTTAATTATTTATTTTTAATTTGTTCTAGTTGGTCCAATATACAAGGAAAAAATTAGTAAGTAAAGGTCAAAATGAAAATAAATTATTTTTTATTAAATATACCCAACTGCATTTACGTTATAACATAATTATCCACCGCTTCTTTTCCTGTTGGGGTAAACCCATTGGCGTTTAATTGTTGTACCGCTTTTTGAGCTATTAATTGAGCCATTTCCGGTGTAACTACACCTAAATCATCAGCAGTTACATTTATATTAATTTGCAATGGGCTATGGGTAACAGTTGTTTGAGCCACCTCATCAGCTTTATTATTACCAACACCAGATGTATCTGGCATAAGTATGTTGGAGGTATCTTCAGATACTGGGTTTAAATATTTTAATACGTTATTTCCACCAAATGTTATTTCTGTCCCATCTGTAGGATTAATATCGATCTTATCAACCTGATCGGTAACAGATTTAATTGCATCAGACATTACTTCATCCAACTTCTTTTGTTTATCTTTAAATTCGTCCCCTTTACCACTTACCCAAGTATCTCCCATACCCCTTCCAGCCGCTTTTTTTATTGATACCCCAAGATCATCCAGTTGTTTTATACTTTCTTTTGTCGATCTTTCAATAGCCTTATAATAATCAATATCTTGAACAAAACCAAATTCAAAACTCTTATACATGTTGTCTAAAGTTTCATTCGTTCTTTGAGATTGGTACAACATCTCATCCATATATTCTACCTCATTTTCAGGTGCTTCTAATAACATTTTTGCTTGTCCACTTGTTAATTCATCAATAGATTTAGTTACCTTTTCACCATTTTTATCTCTAAAATCAACTTTAAATTCCCCATCTTCCATTCTAGCCAATGAGGAAATTCCCTCCATCTCATCTTCACTAAATACAGACCCAGATAATTGACTTTTAATATCTTTCATTTTTGATGATTGACGAGCCATCTCCACCATCTTTTCAGTATTAATACCCAATTGTTCTCCAGCAGCTTTTAATTGCATTCTTGCTTCGGCAGGTAATTCATATTCTCCAGATACTTCATTAAATTGAAGCATATTTTCAGTCATGTCTTGTAATTTTTTCGCCAATTCTTCTGGTTTGTTACGAGCCAAATACATCGTCTCAAAAGGATCCCCGAATGCTTGTGCGATATCACCACCCAACATTTGTAAGTTTGCTGCTGCCTCTAACGCCGCTTCTGGTTGGTAGAATTTTTCTGCCATTCCTAAAACATCACTTACATCAATTCTCATTTTAACAGCTTGTTTAGCCATTTCTGTCATCCCTCTAACTCCCCCTCTAAAAGAATATGATTGCATAGATTTCATATTCGCTGCCATCATTTTTGACACTTTAGAAGAATTTAACCCTATAGCTTGTGATTCTGTAACCAATTCTACCATCCTCTTTGTTGCTTCCTCATTAGAAACACCCATTAAATCTAATGTCTCATATAAACTAGTTGCTTGATCACCATATAAATTAGTTGCTTTTTCAAGTTTAAATATATTAGATACTTCTTCATCACCTAATATTCTTACTCTACCTGAACTATCGGCAAACTCTTTATATATTCTTTCTGCATCACCAATATCACCACCAAACTTAGAAATTTCTGTTAATGCCCCCTTAAATTCTTGAGATAAAGCTGCACTTCGTTTTGTACTTAACCCTATACTTATTGCAGTATCCTTATACCCCTTTGCTATTGCCTCACCTAACTTATATTGTTGTTCAGCGGACTGAACAAATTTCATCATCTCATCACGCATGGATACGATAGTAACCTTCATATCTCTCAGAACATTCCAGCTATCACCCAGTTTTGAGGACATTTTACCAGCACTAACTGTGGTATTTTCGATCTCTTTTCTTAGACCCTCAATTTCTATTTTAAGGCATTTAATTTGTTTTCCCCAATCATCACCTTCATACACATCATCAGGACAATCCATAAAAATTATTTTTTAGTTTTTTTATTTTTAGTTTCAGTATTTTTATCCCCTTTCACCTCTTTAGAAAGTTTTTTTTCTACTTGATCAATACGATCACTTACATTTTTAAGTTTTGCTAATAAAAATTTATTTACATTCATAATTTAATATTATTTAAGAGATTTAATTTCAAAGTTACAACTTTCCTCGTCACCCTTAAAATTTTCTTTACCTCTTCTATATATTAATCTTATTTTACCAGATTGTTTTTTCCCGACATCTAATGTTTTATAATGCAACCTAAAATAAAAGGATTCCGTCAAACTTTTAGTCCTCATATCAATATATTTGTATCTGTCATTAATTGAATCTACATTGAAAAACATTCTCCCACTTAATTTACGATTCATTTCTTTATTACCGTATTTTTTAATATTTAATGTAATTTCCTCTGGGAAGTCAACCTCAATATAGGAATATAAATCACCAGTTTTCGTATCCTGCATACCCTTAATTAACCTTTTTAATTCTGCTAACTCATCTCTAAGGGATGATATCCCTTCTTTAGTTTCTTTATCTTCTTCAGAAACCCCCTCTGCTTCTTTCTCTTTTTTCTTTAGTTTTTTCTCCTTTTTCTTTTTTTCAGCATCCAAATCATCTTTTATAGCTTTTGCGGTTCTTCTACGTACAACTCCTGCAGGTCCACCAGTTAAAAAGGCACCAGCATCTTTTAATAATTCCATGGGGCTTAAATCAACCTCATTCAATAACCCATCAATATCGGAATTAATTTCCTCAACTAACCTGTTATGTTTTTCTAAGTTATTTTGATTAATCATATTCTTATGTTTTATTTATAAATATAAGAAAATGTGGATTATTCTTCTTTAGGTCTTAAAATGTTAATGTAATACTTACGAATATGAGTTGGCATAATAATTGCATCACTATATGTGAATCCATGTTTCACTAAAATAAATATTTCATTTAAATAATTTGTGGTAAAATTATTATATTTCAGGATTCCAAAAACTCCGTCCCAATCTAAGAAAGCAAGATACGGATTCACCCCCCTGAATCCTAGCTGTTGTGTTAAAATCTATTCCTGGTTCAATTTCAGTTACATACTTTTTAAATTTTCTAACATCCAAAAGATTTAATGTTTTAAGTATATGTGAGATTTTCATTTTATCCCTGACACCATCTATTTCCATTATACTTCGTTCCAAACGTAATGAAGATGAGGTGGAAACACCATCATTTTTTTCTTCATTTTTTTTATCCATAATGTCAATGTCAGATTCATCCTTACCAGTTAATAACCTAAATTTAATTTTTTTATTTGAGGTTGGTAACGCAAAATCAAATTCTTTGTTATTGTCAGGTGTAATTTCAAGTTTTTTAGTAGTTAAAATAGTTAAATCAATAACCCCCTCAACAACTTTTCCAGATTCATCGATTACCAACTGACGATATTCGTGACCTAATCCTGTTGCCCTTAAAAATAATAATATAGCTATTCGATCCCCAGCTAGTAAATCATCCACATCGAAACCTAATTCTTTAACTTTATTTTTTAATAATACATCGATAAACTTACCATTATTTAATAAGTTTGGAGATGTTAATATGTTTTCATCATATGCAGTTAAATACTCTACTTTAACTGATGATTTTCCATTGGGGTATAGAATGCCTTGTGACGGCAATTCAATTACATCATACGGTACCTTATACTCTGAAGGTGTATAATTCGGGTCTACAAAACTTTTATCTTCCATGAAACTAATTTAATATATTTTTATTTTAAGTAAAGTTTTAACATAGAAATACCTACCAGTCATACGTTGATGCATTACCCTCCTCCACTTCATATTCAGTTTCTCCGTCCTCTCCTTCTCTTGGTGTATATGTTACTACATTTGATTTTCCGTTATTATCAAATTCTAGCGGATCGCATTGTATTTGATTAGCCGAACACCTCAAATCGAATTCCTCCCATGAAGGAGAAGCTTTAAATTTTTCAAGTGCTTTGTCTGTGTTAAACCCTAGATTTTTCATAATATCCCCAATGGTTTTTTCTTTCCCCGCTGTCACTTCCTCAGTATCCATTAAGTCAAGTGCTTCTTCAAGTTGTGCACTAAATACTTCTTCAGAAGTTTTACCCTTATATAAGTCACACCACACCCTATTATTTTTATCATCTACACCTTTTAATGCGTTATCAACCCTTTGAAAAAATCCGTCACATTCTTCACTTTTTGTTCTTTTCCCATTTTCGTCAGTATCATATTTTTTACAGAAATTCCTTTGTGTTTTATTTAATCTACCCGTAATCCAACTCCAATCATTAATTAATCTTAAACCCCATAATGGATAAAAACATGGTGAGAATGTCCAATCCTCTTCATTCCAGAGGTTTAAAAGGTTGTAAGGCTCAGGATCTTCACCACCTTCTTCTGAATTAGAGGCATCACAAAGTTTGTGAATGAAAAAGTAATACCCCAAATAATGCAGAGTCATTCTAACCGAAATAACAGACATACGTGTTTTCAAAAACCCTGATTTCTTAACCCCTCCGATAGCATAGGGATTAAAAATAGTTGCCAAAAACTGATTATCTACTCCCACATATTTTAATACTTTCCTAACCTTTGCGACTCCCCCAGCGATTCCAGTCTTCTTAGCAATAGCTTCCGATGTTGTTTTTATTGTTTCATCAGCTACCACTGTTACTGGAGTTTGACCAACGTTAATATTAACAACATTGTTATTCCCCAAAACCTGTACACCACCATTATCAATTGTGTTATTTGCTTGGTTATCCAATTGATTAGCCAATTCATCTTTTGTAAATACCTCCACATATTCAACGTCAGTAGTATTTTTAATAGTATTACCCTTAATAGGGTTATTATTTGCATCTAACAACGGTTCTTTATTTCCCTGACCATCAAGTAATGTTAAATTACCATTACTATCCATATCTATAAGTGCTACCTGATTTGATTCTGGATCAAATGCCCTATGTACAACCACTTCCTCTCCTTTAGCATTCTTAATTTTAGTAAGTGGACCAATATCTGTTTCATCAAAAAACTTAATCATTGCCAAAGATCGCAATCCCCCACCTTCTGGAATCAAATCAATATATGCTCTCCCACCAGGTGTAAGTGGTTCATAGATATTAAGTTTCTCAAAAACACCATCTGAACGTCTTACACTAGTCTCTGCAAACCTTCCAGCTGTTTCCATTTTAGATAAATAAGTAATGTGTGCTAAACCTTGTACATATTCTTGAGGAGTCATCATCAATTTCCATACCGAGCCAAACTCTTCTAAATGTAATCGAAAATCATCGAAACTACGAATCTCTTTTTGAACAGCTCGTTCTATCATTCTTCCAGTTTTAGTATCAACTTGTTTAAATAATTTACCACTGTTTCTAAGGAAAGCATTGTCAATAAACCTAGCAAAATTTGCTTCGGTTAATAATGGTTTATCCACAAGATTCCCATATAATCTCTCTTCGGTGAATAATGACTTCATCCGATTCATTTCTTCTGATAATGTGTTATATTTTTTTCTCATTTTAATTTATTTTTTAATACTAAGTAAGTAGATTTACTATATCCATTACATCACCACTCTCCCCAACCCCACGATCACTGAAGAACTCATTCACTTTTACCCCAATACCCACACCACTAGAGTCCACAGGTTCAAATTCATAAGGGTCTGTTACCTTATTCTTGTCATCCCTTAACCCAGCAAGTTTGAAAAAACTATATGTTATTTTACCACTACTTGAGTCACATCTATACCTTCCCTCAAATTGGAACTTACCCACTTTAATTGGTCCGGCATTAGTGATATTATCTGGAACGGTCTGCCAACCTTTAAATATCCCTATATAAGTTAACACCCCATTATCCCAAAACGTTAAGTTTCCACTTTTCAATCTCCCTCTAGCTTTGGAATTATTAACCCTTGTATAACATTTACCCTCAGGGGTGAATGGTTGGGTAATAATTTGGTTCTCATCAACATTATTGGCTTTAAGTACAGATACCACACATTTTAAAATGTTCTTTTTCTCACACTTTTCCGTTTTACTTACCTCTTCACTAGGACTATCAACAACGTAATTTAAGTCCTCTAAGTAATCCCTACAACCGTCAACTGACATTTGTTCAGTTAAACCCATTATAGTTTTAACTCTATTAATCTCTTCTTGTATTAATTTATTTTTTTTCGTCATTAATGTCATTTTCAATTTCTTCTAATTCTTTTATGAACCCATTTAATTCCTCTTTAATAAATATATCGTGTTCCGGATTAATCCCATGTTTTCCGAAAAGATTACTAACTTCGTTTAATCTTTCTTTAATGTTTAATATTTTCTCTCTTCTTTTTTTCATATAACCTATATTATATCTGGAAATATTTGTTTATAAAATCTTGCTCTGATGGGTCATCAAGTGGAAGAGTGAAGTTTTCCTTTCTCTTTTTTCTTTGATCCAATCTCTTTTGTTTTTCTTCATCTGTTAACCCTTCCATCTCACCCTTATTAATATCATCCATTGTTTTATCATAACCCTTACCAATTTCTTGAGCTTGATCTATATTACGTTGTTTTTCACCCTTTATATTTTGTTTATAAAGTTCTGTTTGATACTTTTCCGGTACTGGAATTCTTTCATTAGTAGTTGGATTTAATTTCTCACTCATCTCGTATGGTCTCCACCCACTATTTATAGCTTTCTGTAATAGTGTATTATCGGCAATAGATTTTTCTTTAGTCCATTTCTCATTTTTACTACCATCCTCATTTGTTTTAGAAATCGCACCAAAAATCTCCTTTGTTACTTCCCAATCATACCCCAATGCTTCTACTAACTTTCGCGGTCCCCAATCACCAGATAATGATTTATCTGTAATATAACCATTTATTAACCCAGGTAAAAAGGCTTCCCCTGCTGCAAAGAAACCTAACTGAGTTAATACCATTTTCCCTTCAGGTAATTTACTATATTTATCTAACGCAATTAAAACATCACCATTGGACTCTTTTAAAAGTTTTTGGTATCTTTTTTTAGCAAATACTTGTTGTAATTTCACCTTATCAAACTTCTTTTCTAGTGACTTTAACCCATTCACATAAGTTTTTAAACTTTTCTCGTCCCCTACGAATTTTGAAACATCACTAATTATATCTACAGAATATTTTACTTCAGCATTGGTTAAACCTTGTGATAACATCTTTTTCTTAAACATATCATCGATTTCCTTTTTAATGACATCATCAACTACAATTCCTTTTTTCCCGTATTTCTCAGCTACTTCCACTAAGAAATCATCAGTAAATTTCATAACTTTAGGAGATGCCTTATTTATTTTAGCTAAACTTTTTGCTAACCCATAACCTGTTGCAACCCCACCGACAATTGTTAAAACACCAGCAGTATAATTAGCATATTTCTCCGTTTTATTATCTGACATGTAACCCTCGACACCATATATTATACCATTTGCAACATCTAATCCCATTGATAGTAATGGTCCAATACCAGGAACTACCAATACTACAACGGATGCCACATCTAATAGACAATGAACATCCGAGACACAATATACCCCCCAATCAGCAACCTTCTCAAAAAATGATGGTTCAATTTTAGCTGCATGAATAGCTTCTTTTTGATCAATCCCCCTCAAAAAATCCGCAGATTCTATCCCAAACCTAGTCAGATTGTTGTCTGGGCACCCAGCCAATGATTTAGTCATATTGTTAACGCACCCACAGTGATATGTATATTTAGAGGTATTAAGGTTATTTGTTACATTCCAATCTGACATATCCTCTACTAAGGGGTAAACAAAGAGTCCACCGCTTGATTTATTAAAACATCCGGGACAATCCTTTTTCCAAACAGTATCAGTAGTCTCTACCATCTTCCATATACACCACTGACGCTCTGTTCGCCTATCGAAACCAACTCTGTCTTTCTCATATGTTTCTCTTCCAGCAGCTTTCCCACAAATTGTCTGACCTGCACCAAACCAACCCGACCTGTTCGCAAGACCATATTTACCTGTACTAACAGCCCAAGGCTCTTTCTTTCCCTCTTCCCACCATTTCTTAGCTTCAGCATTTTTCATGACTTCCTCTTTACTATCACCACAATGGGAGTCACATCTTTTCTTTACAACGGGTTTGCACTGACTATTGATTAAATATTCTTGCCATTCCTTACTAATCAATTTATTGTAATTTTTCATACCTTGCAACAATAAATCATCTTCACCAATACCGACTTGTCGCATCGTTTTATTAGCATTGTTTATCGCATCTACCCCTAATTTACCAGCACCAGTTGGATCCATCTGGTTTTGATAATAATCGATTTCTGCTTGTGCTGCATCCAAACCACTTTTATCTTTCCAATTACCAAAACTATTTTTCTCCTGTTCAGCATCTAGCGAAGCTATTCTATCCTTTGATTTCTCCCTCTCAAGTTTGGACTTAGATTCGAATTCATCTATAATGTAGGATTCAATAGGGTCTAATGGACCATATGTAAATGTATCACTACCACTTTTATATGTGCCCGTTTTTTTATTTGGTGCTCCGTATGTCGACCACCCGTATGGGTCTTTATCACCAACACCTAAATTGGGAATTAGTGGTGTCGGGTAGTATGTCCGCTTCGTATTCTGTTCCAACAGAAATACCCTTTTATATTGTTCTTCGCTAATTATTATTTTTTTCATAATTTTTTCT
>Ga0114918_10005137_pt1 | contig 11252 bp, 22 predicted proteins | sample LantaG_FD_87015 | JGI IMG/M metagenome (GOLD analysis project Ga0114918, IMG submission 87015) | Deep subsurface microbial communities from Baltic Sea to uncover new lineages of life (NeLLi) - Landsort_02402 metaG | ecosystem: Environmental > Aquatic > Marine > Oceanic > Sediment | place... | reverse complement strand
TGTTTTTCCTGTTCCATGAGTTCCGATGATGGCGATTTTCATAGTTCCAATTCCGATTTATGTTTAAATGTATTATTTATATCGATAAATACAGCGTTGTCAGAACTATTTGTGTGTTCATAATTAAATCGGATTGCTTCTATTTGTGATAAATCTGCTTCTGAATCTCGAACATAAACATTAAATTTCGACAAAAAAAGATTAATTATAACAGCGGCATCATCTTCAAAGATATGATCCGTATCAAACTCAATTTTCATTTTAATTTTTCACGCTCTTCTTTCATTGCTTTGATCATATTGGTTCTGCTCATGAGAGATATTCGGATGTATTGACTAAACTTACCTTCCTCTATCTCTATTTTTTCTGCATAAATATCTGATATAAAATGAACTTTGTTTGGATCAGTAAAAAAACTTATTATATGTTTCTCATTCAAAATATTAATAATATTCTTCATATCTATAACTGAAACTGTATCCGTATCAAACTCAATTTTCATTCTTCACACTCATCTTCCAGCATACTAAAGATATTGTTTAACGTATTAAGTTCTTCAACTATCTCTGTAATGCCAGCACATATTTTAATTTGAGCCTTTTGATGCGCATCTAAACAATCTTCTAGTTGTTTAATTCTATCTTCGATTAACTTTATTTCTTTTTTCATTGTTGTCCCCATGATGTGAGGGTTTATATAAACTTGTTACTTATCTAAGTGTATACAAAAAAGCTTGTGTACATTGGGATATACATCAAAATATATCCTTCCGTTATCCTTTAATAACGGCAACGGGCGTTAACTCAACCACTATATCAATTAAATCTTCTTGAGCTTTCATGACTACTGAAATGTCTTTATAAGCACTAGGAGATTCATCTAAATCTTTAGTATTCCTAATAGAATGTAAAATACCCTGAGAGTCTAATAAATTTATTTCATCTTGTAAATTCAGCGTATTTCTTGCTTCCTTTCTACTTAAAATACGCCCTGCCCCATGCGAACAACTTTGCAAACTATGTATATTGCCCTTTCCCCTGACAATGTAACTCTTTGTACCCTGTGAACCCGGGATTATGCCAATTTCATTCTTAGACGCTCTAGTTGCTCCCTTTCTATGGACAACTACATTTTTACCAAAATGATGTTCCAAGGCAGCGAAATTGTGTGGAATCTCAATAATTTGATCAAAAGTACATTTTGTTATAGTTTGAAAGGCTTCTGATATTTCAATCATCATACATCGTCTATTATTAGAAGCAAAAGACATGCAATATTCCATTTCTTTCTTATATTGATCGCCCTCTGCTGTATCTAATGGAAGAAAGGCCAACTCAAAAGATTCTGGAATAGATGAACACCATCGTTTATTCAAATTGATAGCTATTTTATTGTAATGATTAGCAACTTTGAATCCTAAATTTCTACTGCCCGAGTGAACCATGAACCAAAAATGTCCATCACTACCTTTTTGTATTTCTATGAAGTGATTTCCCCCACCAAGAGTACCAAGTTGTGTTTTTGCATTTTCATATTCTTTTGAAACGATGAATAATTCAGAGGCATTATCAGGCATTAGTGAATCATCTTTTTTTGTTTTATGGTGATTCATACCTAAGGGAATTTTCTCTCGTATAATGGACATGATCTTTTTAACATCATCAATTGATACATCCGTTAAAGATGTTTTAATTGCAGCCATTCCACAACCAATATCTACACCAACAGCATTGGGGATTATAACATTGTCTGTTGCTGCAACGCATCCTATTGGCATACCATAGCCAAAATGACAATCAGGCAGAACTACTACATTGCCAACAATAAAAGGTAACTTTGCGACGTTTTCGACTTGTGCCAATGCATTATTGTCGATATTTTCTATCCATTTTTTTATCAAAATATATCCTCGGAGTATGGGACATATTGCTCAGTCAAAGACTTCTCGCCAAACTTTTCTTTGATGTGCTCTTCAACCAACTTAAGTACTTTTTCTTTGAAGCGTGCTCCCGTATCTTTGCCAAAGTACCAATAATCCCTGTATTGCTTATTGCCTTCTTTGTCTTTGCTCTCATAGCTAGGGCCTGCGACAAATAAGCCTCCATTCAATGTCTTTATTAGCTTCATGTTGGTAAAAGTAATGTCCCATTTAGGTATTTTTAAGCCGAAAGTACCGACAATCTTTGACTCTGGGTCTCTACTTTTGAAGTAGTAAGTTATTTCCATTTCGTTCATTTTTATTCCTTTAAGTTGTGCAAAACTAGCGAATATTTTAGCTAAAAGTTCAGTTATTTAGTACCTTTATCGATCCTATTTTTCGTATATATCCCCGCATTCAAAAGTTCCTACCTTGTTTATTTGTTTTCGATTTATCAATCAACAGAAAAGAGTTACAAAGAAATTTTGAAAAGAATGCGCATAGCCTTTATTGTAAAGTAAATAATTTATTTTACTTTAGGCACACCTATGACTCTAGCCCCACAGTTCTCTGATACCTACTATGTAGATAATGATACAGATATACTAAAGCTCATGGATTATACTTACTCAAAGTATATAACCATTAATCAAAGCTTTTGGGCTGAAGCTAATATCGACTCTGCTTTCAAAGCGGGTGATCAGACGCTGTGGAATGATATCTATGGTGGCAATGTACCAGCCTATCGTCGAAAGCAGTTCAACTTTAACCGAATTCGTCGTGTAGTCAATATGATATCCGGCTACCAACGACAACACCGCAAATCTATCAATGTGTCGCCAGTCGAGGGATCGGACGACAAAACAGCGGATCAGTTCTCAAAGTTGATGTATCACGTTAATAACACAGCAGGTGTTTTAGACATGATCTCTGAGGCCTTCGAGGGTGCTGTAACAGCAGGCATGAATCTTCTTAGCACTTGGGTAGACTATAGAAACGATCCAGTTAATGGCGACATTAAAGTAGACAACCTCCATTACTCGTCTTATTTAATCGATCCATACTTTAAGAAGATGGACTTATCCGACTGTAATTCTTTGTGGACTCGTCGTTATTACACCAAAAAGCAAGTAAGCACCATTCTCCCGGGTAGAGACGATGAGTTAAAAGATATGCGCAATTGGGGCTCCAAGGATGGCAAGTTTCAATACATGCCTGAGGCCTACTCTTATGCCCAAGATTTGGTTACCTATGATGAGTTTTGGTATTTAGATTCTCGCAAACAGAAGATGCTCATAGATACAGTTACAGGCGAGTGTAAAGAATGGCGTGGTCATGACGATGATCTTCAAGACTTCTTAAGTTCCTTCCCACAAGTAGTAGAAATCAACCAAGAGATACCCACGGTTAAGTTAGCTATCGTTGTCCAAGGTAAGGTCATGTATAACGGACCTAATCCCATGGGCATTGATAAGTATCCCTTCACTCCAGTTTGGTGTTATTACGAACCTCATCTAATCTACTTTCCAATACGTGTTCAGGGTGTTGTGAGGGGTCTTCGTGACGCACAATACCTCTACAATAGACGCAGAGTCATAGAATTGGATATTTTAGAATCTCAAATTACTTCTGGTTACATCTACAAAGAGAATGCCTTAGTCAATCCAAAAGATGCATTTCTCCAAGGCCAAAGCAAGGGACTAGCTTTAAAAGCGGAAGCCCAAATGACCGACGTTTTACCAATTCAACCACCACAAATTCCGCCATCAATGATCCAGCTCTCAGAGCTTCTAGGACAGGAAATTCAACAAATATCGGGTGTGAACGAGGAATTACTCGGTTCGGCTGACGACGACAAAGCAGGCATTTTATCCATGCTCCGACAGGGTGCTGGACTTACCACACTTCAACCCATCTTCGACCACCTCGACCAATCACAGAAGCTTCTGGGAGAGCTTCATATGGATATCATCCAAGCTAACTGGACTCCCGGTAAAGTCCAACGTATCATCGCAGAAGAGCCAACAGACCAATTCTACAACAGAGCTTTTGGCAAATATGATTGTGTCGTTGAAGAAGCTCCAGTCACCGCTACACAGAAACAACTCGCTCTACAGAAAGCTCTCTACTTACGCGAAATTGGCGTACCAATTACTACAGAATACCTTATTGAGAACGCTAACCTACCCGACAAAGATAAACTCATCGAAACGATCACCAAACAAGAACAACAGCAAGCTGAACAACAGCAGAAGATGGAACAACTACAGATGCAGCAGCTCCAAGTTGAGAATGAAACGAAACTAGCCTATGCAGAAGCTCAACACTCGCTCGCAGCAGAGAGAATGAACAAGGTTCAACTAGATGCAGCTTTATCCGCAGAACGCTTACAGAGAGCTGATGAAGATCGTACGGGAACAGTACTCAATCTTGTTAAGGCAATCAAAGAGATTGAGGACATGGACTTTGACAAGTTAGAGCGTAGTCTTCGATTGGTCCATGAGATTGAGAGTAGCCAAGCACAAAATAAACAGGAAGTAGTAGCGTAAAATATTTATTTGATTTAAATTTAAAAAAAACTCTTAAAAGGAGAGATTTATGAAAGACAAAATGTCCGGCAAAGGCAATTTCGCCAACATGCCCCAAGATGTAAAAATGAAACCATATCCAAAGTGCTCTTATGTCTCCGGCGAGATGGATGACACAATGAAAGGCATAGATTCAGTAAAAAATTCTTCTGTTTCTAAAGCTCAAAAACACAAATCGAATCAGAAATAATATGCCAACTATGTTAAGGCCCAAGCGCAAACCACAAAAGATAGCTACAGAAATCTTAAAGAAGAAAGGGGTCTCCATTCCTGCTTCCTCAAAAAAAGAAAAGCTAAAAAAACCCCTTGAGCCTTATTTAAAGCATTAAGCAGGTAAACATGAAAAATCCCGATTCAAAAGCTGATAAGAAGATGTTTAAAGGTATGCTGAAAAAGGCTATAAAGTCTGAAAAAGTGACCAAACATCTTAAGCATGATATTAAAGAGTCAAAGAAAGGCATTAAAGAAGACAAATCTTTGATGAAGTCTATGAAGAAGGGTAAATATTGATTGAACTATCTATAGTTGAGCAAAAGCCTAACAGAATTGGACGTGGAAAAGCTTTACCTCGATTGAGGAGAGCTAAAAGAACTCCCGTCCTTAAAAAGAAGTTAACCCTTGAAGAAAAGCAGTGCATGCTTCTTCAAGAGTTTGTCTCTGCCCGTGAAGATTCAAGCCATTCCATCTTAAAAAAGTTTGACATTCATCCGAAAGACGAAGGCGAATTAATACATTTAAAAGATGGAGCTTTCTTCTATCCATTCAGCGATATACAAATGATGCTAGTAGTCTTTACAAATGCCTCTGAGACTGCTTGTGGAAGGCGTAAGCGTAGTCATCATTAAATCTGCGTCGGTAAGAGTCGAACTTACGACCAATTGATTAACAGTCAACTGCTCTACCTCTGAGCTACGACGCAATATGTAAAGAATGTCTATCCTAGATTTCCATTAAGTTTTTGCTTAATAAATTCTTTAAGATATAAAGGGTATTTTCCTATTACTTCTTCACATGAAGAACCGCCGCATTCGACAGGATATGATGGATGAGAAAAAACCCAGTCTTTGAGTTTTGAATCATATTCAGGCTTAATTTCCCCTATTTCTTTAAGAGCAATGGTTAGTTCTTTTTTAATTTCTTTTGAGGTTGTCATAAGTCTTTTAACTATATATTTCAATGTAATTAGCTGCTTTACGTAAAAGTTCAGGAGAATCATTTACAAGACCTAATAAAAGGTTACAAGAACGACATAAAAGTTTTCTCGTTTTTCCTGTTTTATGACAATGATCTACCTGGAGTCTTTGATACATTAAAGGTCCATCTATTTGAGGTGGATTGCCACATAAAAAGCATAAGTTATTTTGATTTTCTTTTAATTGATCATATTCTTTTAGTGAAAGATTATACAGTTTCTTATAGGAATTATTTCTTATTCTATTTCTGTTTTTCTGAATATCTTTTTTATAATATTCAACCTTTCTTTTATTTGAACATTTTAAACAACAATGCGCTCTTCCATCTTTATAGGATTTGCTTTTAACAAATGAATTGAATGATTTTTCACATTGGCAGTAATGACATATTTTTTTGTAATCAATAAAATTCATATATATAAATTAATTTAACTGCATTATCATAATTCTTTTTCATTTGCGCAGCAACTGCTGCACAATTAATCTTTTTCGGGTTCTTCGAGATATAGATTATATTAATCATCAATTCCTACTAGTTGATCTAAATAGGCACGAGTACAATTTTTAATTTCTTCTTTCCACTCATCGATTTTGATTAATTCTTGCAGAATTTTTAATTTTATTTTTTTATTTTGAGCCTCATATTCAAAACCAAATATAATTAAAGCTTCTACTAATGTTATTTTGTCCCAATTGCTATTACAGTTTCCAATGTCTTTTTTATAAATTTGATAAAGTTGTTGTGGATTAATTTCATTTGAAAACTCAGTCACTAAAATATCAGTAACTTTTCCTTCATCATTTACATTCCATAAAATTCTAGCGTCTTTTTTTAACATTTTAAGCCCTGATGTATACAAATTAATTTAATTACGTTATCAGTAAAGTAAAATTTTAACTTTACGAGGTAACATGTCAGACAAATATAATTATGACCGCTTTGATTCCCATGGGGCTAGAGTCGGCCAGGCCGTATACGATATCATGGCACAGGGAAATCTTCCACATGTAACTGCCGAAGATGTAACCGAAGCTAGAACAGAACAGTACTTAAAAGATATTCAGGAGGCAGCCGACCTAGGCGCAAAAGAATTTGAGTCTCCTTTTTATGTCGTCTATCTTTATAACAAAGAAGGATGGACAGATATGGCAACAAGAGGGCGTTTTGTTCGTCGTCAAACAGAGCCACTTAAAGAGAATATGGTTACACTATTCCCGGCATTTGGAAAAGACGTTTGGAGAATTGACGTTGACAAGGGGTCGATTGATTATCTATGGACACTTCCAAGCTATGAAAACTTTAACCAAATCTTAAAGAACAAAGAGTTTTACGATCCAGCTCTTAATGAATGGTTAACAAATCCACATCAAGAGATGAGAGAATACTCTAAGATAGATCAATAAGTTCTTACTCTCTTATGATATAGGTCATGATTAGTTCTTAACTCATCAGCTGAATAAGTCAATTGCTCTTGGAGTAACTCTTCTTCAGCTGTTTCATCTATGAATATATTTATAGCAATCGTTGAAAACACACCAATAAACAACCCGAACAAAAAGTAAGTAGCTCTCATTTTCACCCATCTATTTTAACATGTTAATATTTTTTTTGACTTTGATATCACCAATCGTGTAAACAAATTATTTAGTTTACAAATGCGTAACGGCTTCGCAAGCCTAGGAGATGATATGACAGATCAAGAAGAAATTATTCAAGAAGAAATTAATGAGTTGGAAGAACAAATTGAGCAGGTAACAGAAGAAGTAACTGAAGAATCTATAGAAGAGACTCCACAAAAGAAAGTCAAAACTGCTGAATATAATTTCGCTGAACTACGAAAGCAACGTGAAGAAGACCGCAAAGAACTTGAATATGAGCGCCGAAGAAATCAGGACATGATGGAGCTTTTAAAGCAATCCAAAACAGCAAAGACTCCAGAAGAACGCGACCTGTTAGAAGAAGAGCTGTCTAAACTCCAATCAGATGACCTAGCCACCGTTGGCAACGCTGAAAAGCTCTATACAAAGCATAGCAAGCCAACAAAGAAGAAAATAGAGGCAATGGAGGCTAAAGTAGCCCAACTAGAAGCCATGCTTGAAGAACAGCGATTCAGGGCTAAATTTCCCGATCTTGATGAAGTTATTTCAAATGAAAACATTGAACTACTAAAGAAAGAAGAGCCTGAAGTAGCTGAGCTTTTGTCTAAGATGCCAGCAGGTTCGAAAGAGCAAGTAACTCTAGCTTATAAGTGGATTAAGAAGATTAAACCACCTTCTCTAGAAGTTTCAGATGATAAAAAGCGCGCTATAGCCAATAGTAAGAAGCCTATGTCTGTTCAGGCTGTATCGTCAAGGTCTGCTATTGGTAATGCTCAGGGCTTTGAAGACGGGAAACTCACAAAAGACAGAATGGCACAATATCGTAAAGAGATGGAAGAAGCTATTAAGAAGGGGTAAGTTTGATTAAACATGATTGCAAATATATTGAAAAGTTGAAATATTCTCAAAAAATTGACGAACCAAAAGAAACAATTAATGAATTTAGTCACTCTTGTACTGGTTTAAATCCAATGATTTTAGATATTCAGTTTATTGGACAAAATGGGTGTGAAGACATAATTCTAGATGGTTTAGAGTTGGAAGTTAAGTTTTGCCCTTTTTGTGGAATGAAATCTGAAACTTTTAAAGGGGTTAAGTTTGAGAAACGATGAATACACCATCATAGAAGATGATACATATCACATACATCTTCACGGCAATTTGACATATAAAGCTCTTAAAAAGGGCGGCTCTCATAGGCTTATATGGGATATTGGCACTCCTAAGGAGAGAATGCTAGATATGGATATTAACCCTGACGAATGTCCTTTTTGCAAATTTAAATTTGACAAATAAATTTCTTTAATTACAATGGGGCTAGCGTTACAGAGTCTCGCTAGCTCTATTTCCATTTTGGGTGTATCGACCTCGCCCAGTCACAACGACGTACGCTTAGTTTCGTCAACTATACCAAAGTTTTTTAACAAAATTAGGTATATGTTATGAGTATAACAACCACATCAACTCTGCCAGCACCTATTCAGCAAAGTTTTTCAAATAAACTTTTGTCTGTCGCAGTGCCTTATATGATCCACAAGATCCCGGCAGAACTTAAAGCCATGCCACGCAATGGTGGTACGACTTTACGCTTTAGGAGATATAATCCTTTAGCAACAGCGCCAGTACCTTTGGGGAATTCGGGGATTACTCCTCCTCCTCAAAACCTGACCGCTCTCAACATAGACGCAAAAATCGACTTCTATGGAACACATTTGATAATTAATGAGCAGGTAACTTTACAGGCTCAAGATCCGGTTCTTAACGAAGCCGCCCAAAGATTGGGTGTCTCGCTGAGGCAAACAGAAGACGAGTTAATGAGAGACATGCTGGCAAGTACAGCGACTTTCGTAAACTGTGTTTCTGGTGTAAACGGTAAAATTGTTGCCGTTTTAAAATTTTCTCTAATTGACTTGGAACTCCTAGTAGCATAGGACAATAAGGCGGAAGTGCATGAAATATAAAATTTTAAATGAAAGTGATACGAGCGTTTGTATAGAATATATGTCAGAGGACGGGAAAGGTTGTATTGTTACGCGTTTAAAACAACCTCCTTTATGTTATGCAGATGCAGAAGCTGATGCGATTATTAGGCGTGCACGCCGTGAACGACTAAACGAGAAAACCTCTTCGGAGGATGCGATAGTCTGAACTCTATGGTAACATAGAGAGAGAGTCTCGAAGAAGCTCTCCGCCTGAGTAAACAGGTAAAAAGTAACAGTAGGCCTGGACAGTCCTACAGAAATCACCCGTGCAGACTGCGATTACGTAGTCCGTCGTTTGAGAGGTAATAATGTCTACTCATTCACAAGTGGTGTCGAAGGCGATAACAAATTCGGTACAGCTCCAGTGCGAGATGCTTATTTCGCCCTTGGACATACCGATATGATCGGCCAGTTGGACGCTGTAAATGGATTTATTCAAAAATGGAATTATCCATCGCAGTCCTCCACACTAGACCCGGAATGGGGAACCGTTGCCAACTTGAGATTTCTCTTAAGTAGCATCGGATCGACAACAGCTTCAGCATCGTTATTAGGCGCAACAGTCTATAATAACTTTGTTGTAGCAAGAGAAGCTATCGCAGCTATAGAGCAAGATGGCTATAGTGCTCAGTTTATTTACCGTAAAAAGTGTGCGGTAGTAAAATTTTCTCTAATTGACTTGGAACTCCTAGTAGCATAGGAAGACAGGGGGCAAGGTTTGTGTAACAATATACAATATAGAAAAAAAGAAACTCATTGGGAAGAAATAACATGTTCAGAAACCAAACATTGTTTATATGAATGGATAACTGAATATAAAGAAACAATTGAGAAGATTTTTCCTAATGATAGATTAAATTTTATTAGAGTTCTTAATTTTATTAAGTCTCAAATCGAATTTCTTGAAAAATGCACAGATCAGCCTGAACGACTTAACGAGAAAACACCGAAAGGTGATGCGAAAGTCTGAACTCGACGAATATATAAAGGTCGAGAGGATGATCCGAAGAGGTTATCCCGCTTTAGTCATAACTCCTATTGGGAGTGATGGGTAAAGTCAGTAAGAGAGATCTGGACTCTCTGAAAGTAACAGAATGCCACCAATTTATTCTGGCCCATTGGCTATGAATTGTTCAGTTGGATATAAATTCGCTGAAGTACCACGGATTCTAAACACAAGTTGGATTTTCAACTTACGATGCACGTTAGCATAAGGAGGTACACATGAGTTCACCAGTTTGTTCAATGCTCACAGGTACTTTTACCTCTGATGGCACAGCGCATAATATATCACTTCCTTCGGGATATGATAAATTTTCGCTAGTTAATATTACCGATATTGGAGATGCAGGCGCCACTACGCAAGTAATGCGTGCTTATAGCTATTCTTCATTACCGGCAGCTTCAGCTTATCTGAATCTGAAAACCAACGGTGCTGCAACTCTTGCTCTAGAAAGCATGATTACGACAGCAGGGTTTACTTTTGTATCTGACAGTGGAAACACTGCTTTAGGTGCAGCTGTAGCCTTAACAGCTATCACTCAAGCTGTCGGTGGAGTAGTCTCCTCGGCATCTGCAGCTGTTGTTGGTGATATTGTACGTGTATATGCTACTACAGCTATGCTACAAGTAGCTTCCATGGATTTCACTGTAACCGCAGTAAATCCAGGCGTAACACAAACACTCGGCTATCTTGATTCTAGTGGATTTGCAGCAGCTGCAACCGCCGGTTTCATTAGAGTTGTTCCATTTGATGCAAGATACTATCCACGACGTAGAACCATTACAAGCATTACTCAAGCAGCTTCTGCTGTTATAACAATGTCTGTAGCTCATGGTTATACTGTTGGACAGAAAGTTCAAATGATCGTTCCCGAAGAATACGGAATGGTTGAGATGGACGGTCTTCTAGGGACAATTACCGCCGTTACAGCCGGTACCATTACCGTTGACATCATTAGCACAACATTTA
>Ga0114918_10005135_pt1 | contig 11252 bp, 25 predicted proteins | sample LantaG_FD_87015 | JGI IMG/M metagenome (GOLD analysis project Ga0114918, IMG submission 87015) | Deep subsurface microbial communities from Baltic Sea to uncover new lineages of life (NeLLi) - Landsort_02402 metaG | ecosystem: Environmental > Aquatic > Marine > Oceanic > Sediment | place... | reverse complement strand
GTGGCTTAAGGCTTTAGAGAAGGCTTTTTATATGGATTCAAACCATTTGGCTGTTGGAACTCCTTTTTATCGTGAATACAATAAGGAGAAGGATTTATTTTTTTGTCCTATGGTTGTTCCTATTATGTCTGCTGTTGTTGTTCCTATTGTTTGGAAGGGGTTTGTTTCTTCTGCTAAGAAGGATAATATTGTTTTAGAGCGTGTTAAAACGACTGATGCTTTGAAAGAGGAGTATGATGCCTTTAATAGAAAAGAACTTGATTAAGGATAACTTTATTGTTTTCAATAGTGGTTACAGAATCAGTATTCCTTTGTTTCGTTTGCTTCGTTGGATTATTGTTTTATATGCTGTTATTTCTTTGACTATGATTCTTTCCCATCCTTTTTATTATGTTGAGAATCCTTCGAGTGTTTATGTTGAGAATCCTTCTTTTGGTGTTTCTTATTTTGGTTTGATTCCTTTTGAGGTTTCTTCTTTGGAGTTTCTTCCTCCTTATTTTAAAAGTGGTTATAAAATGCCTTCTGTTTTCTTGGATTCTGTTGTTTATTGTTTGTTGATTATAGGTTTATTTGCGTTATTTAATCATTTAAAATATAATAGAGAGGTTTTTGCTTAATGTCTTGTGATATTGATGTTTTAGAGGTTTTTATTAATAATCCTTCTAAAGGTTTTAATGTTTCTGATATTATGCGTGTTGCTCGTGTTTCTTGGGTTACTGCAAGGGATTCAATTGTATCATTACATACTAAAGGTTGGGTTTTACATAATGGCTTTAGATGGCGTTTAAATAAGGATAAAGTGAAGATTATAAAGATTTCTTCATAAATATATATAAAGGAATCTTTTCATTACAAATTAAAGGAGGGTTGAATTACTATGAATCTTTTAGCTACATTTAAACAAGGTCAAGCAAGAGGTGGAATAATCGCAGGTATAGTCGCTGTTACTATTGCTGTTATTATGGCTACCAGTCTTTTAATGCCTACATTGAAAGGAACTAATACATCTACGTGGACAACTTCGGAAGTTGCTCTTTTCGTTGTATGTGGTCTTGCTGTTGTAATTGGTCTATTGCTCTTAATTTTCTCTGCTTTCGGAGTTAATGTATAGGTGCATTTGATGAATACTAATACCACGAAGAAAGGGTCTTTCTTCCATAAAGGGTTTAAGGGTTTCTTCCTTTTGCTCTTTATGTCTTTTTTTTCTTTTCCTTTTGTTTCTGCTTATGATTTAAACGCTATTTTCTCTTCTGAATTAAAGTTTGGTATTCTTCTTCTTCTTGTTGGTCTTGTGTTGTTTCTTGTGTTCTTTGGTATTTTAACAAAGCTTCCTACTTTTTTATTGTTGGGTTTCTTCTTGTTGTTTGTTATTGGTGGTTATATTCAAGCAGGAAGCGTTCTTGTTCCTTCTGGAGAGGTTGATTATATTTATGGTAATAATTTTACTGATTATCATTGGGATGATTATAATGCTTCTTCTCTCGCACCTTCACAAATAGATAGGGAGGCTTTTTTATTTCACGAGGAAAAAGTGTTTATTCCTTTCGAGGGTGATTTAGCACATATTATTGGTTTGTTTCTTATGGTTATTTCTTTATTTGCTATGTTGTTTTCTATTTTTATTGGTGTTGGAGGGGGTTCGTTCTAATGAAAATCAAAAGTAAGAAGATATTCGGAGATTTCGTTTTTGAAGATTTAGGAGATTCTGTTAAGTGCAGAGACTTATTTTCAAATAATGTTATTGAAGTTATTCCAAAGAAAAAGAGGTTGTTTAAGTAATGGTTGTTATTATTAAAGGGGGTAATACTGCAGAATCAAGAGCAGAGTATTCTCGTAATAGATTAAAGTCTATGGGTGTTGAGGAGGGAAAGATTCAGTCCTCAGTCACGAAGCGTAAAGGGAATAAATCTACTAAGACAACTTTTTCTTCTGTTGATAATTCTATAACGAGAATTGAAGAGGTTGAGAAAACTCCTCAAGGAACAGCTACAAAAACTCAATACAGGGATTTTAATAAGGAAGAGGAAGAACAGAAAAGGTATGATGTTATTGCTAATAAGGTTATTTCTGATTTGAATGAATCTTCAAGGAAACAAGCAGAAAAACAACAAAGAGATAATTTTTATAAGTTTCAGACTATGCAGAAGCAAGGTTTGTTTAATCCTACTCAAGCTAATGTTATTTCTTCTTTAGAGAGGAATGAGAAGGAGAAGTATATTAAGAATAATGAACGTTTAGATGTTGAGCAAGGGGTTCGTTACGCTCAATTAACAGGTTCTAATATACAAAGTGATAAGCTTCTTTCTTCTTATGAGGGTAAGAAGTTTCTTCTTAATAATTCTAAAGGGTATCAGGCTTTAATTCCTTCTGAGGAGGGAAGAAAGGCTTTTCTTGTTGGTAAAGAGGAGAGTGAAAATAAAGAGTTTAAAGGTTTGTTTGATAAGAATGAAAATAATTCTTTTATTGATAGAATTACTCCTAATTTTGTTAAGAATAGAGTTCAGAATAAATTGATTAGTTATGAGAATAAAAAGGAGTTTTTTGATACAAGGAAGGAGAATAAAGATTTGCTTAAAGATTTTTATAATGAAGAAAATATTAAGCAGTTTGAAGCGAACTCTCCTTTAAACCCTGTTCGTTCTTCTAATTTAGGGAATAATTTGTTTGATATTCCTGTTAAGGATTATGATAAAACGGAGAGGCAACTTGTTCAGGAATCACGTTCTAATATATTTAAGGATATTGGTTCTTCATTTAAAGAAGGTTTTAATTATATTAAAAATGCTGATGTTAGTCTTGTTAAGGATGATTCTTTTGATTTGAAGGAAGGTATTAAATCTTCTTTTAAGACAGGGAAGGGTATTAAGTTGTTTGCTCCTCGTAAAGTTGTTCTTGGTGGTTCTTTAGAGAATCCTCCTACACAAAAAGAACTTACAGGGATTAAAATGATAGCTTATTCTTCAGGTTCCGTTGTTACTAATGCTATTCCTGTTATTGGGGCGGTTGGAACTGAGGTTGTTGATATTGGTCTTGCTTCTAAGGATTATAAGAGGGGTTTCTTAAATCCTACTCCTTTTAATAAGGCAATGGGTCAGGTTGAATTGGTTGATGTTGGGGCTGATGTTTTTACTGGTGGTTTTGCTCCTAATGTTAATACTAACCTCAATACTCAAATATCAACTAATGAAGCTGTTATGAATGCTAATGTGAAGCCTCAGAGGGGTTTAATTGGTTTTAAGGTTGGAACTCCTTCTAATAATTTCAAGGCTTCTGAGGTTGGCTTTGGTTCCGTTACGAATACTGAATTAACTTTCGAGGCTGTTAAGGAATCATTTACTACTATTGGTAATTCTTTTAATTTTGTTTCTGATTTTAATGTTAATCTTCCTAAAGCGAATTTGAATCGTTCTGAGGTTGGCTTTGGTTTGCCTGTTGCTGAAATAAATAATAATGTTAATAATAATGTTGTTGCAGAAGTGGATTTCAACAATAATTTTAATAATCAGTTTGAGAATCAATTTCAAAACGATTTTAATAATCAGTTTAATTCAAACTTCAATTCGAACACGAACTTTAACACTAATTTTAATTTCAACAATAATTTTAATAATCAGCTTAATTTGAACGCAAACTTAAATTTTAGGCTTCCAAGAAATAAGAAGGTTGCTTCTAATAGTTTTAATTCTTATACTCCCTTTGTTAAGACAGGGAACTTATTCACTCCTATAAACATTAAAGCTTCTTCTAAAGAATCAGCTTTTAATGTTGGTGCTTTCATTGTTGAGAATAATCCTTCTGATACATTTGGTATTTCCAAATCTTCTTTTATCTTTAATGGTCTTGATGTTAAGGATTCTAAAGGTTTTAAGAGGAAGGGTTCGAGGAGAGGAATCTTATTTGAAGAACCAAAGAGTAGAAGAAATAATTCTTTTGGAGAAATTAAGAGGTTAAAACTATGAATATCGGAGAAAAAATTAAGGGGAGTGTTGAATTAGTTAAAGCAAGGGTTCGAAGTTACAAAGCTGAACGAGATGTTAAGATGCAATATAAAGAAAGGGATGTTGCTTTAAAATCTAAGTTAGAGTATGCTGATGCTAAGGATTATCTTGATAGAAGGAAAACTCAACAAACTCAGCAGAAAACTATTGAGTTAGCGAGAGCAGAGAAAAAGAAAGATACTTTACCTTATAAGTTTGTTCAGGGTTTGAAGGGTTTTCAAGGAACTCCATCGAAGCCTAAGAGGAAACTTGCTAATGTTGGGAGAAATGCTTTTCTTTCTTCTGGTAATGTTAGAACAGGTAGTTTTGATAATTCGGTTTTATTCGGTAATATGAGGAAGAAGTGAATGTATAAGAAGGGGCAGAATATCTTTTCAACAATTGTTTTATTTGTTGTGATGATTATAGGAATTATTTTAATTTCGTTCTTATCAGTAGTTACCACTCCTTTGCTTCAAAACTTCGTTACTGAATACGGCTTGACTGGTGGTTTTGCTATTATTGTTAATCATTTTAATCTTGTTCTTATCAGTATTCTTCTTATTGTAGGGCTTCTTATCGTGGTTTCAGGTGGTGGAGAGTGAAAACTATTATTAAAGAAACTTGGAAAGAAGATAAAAGACTAATCTTCTGGATTATATTTCTCTTAATGTTACTTATTATGATGAATAGTGTTAGTGCTCTTACTCCTCCTACTAATGGTGTTTCTTATTGGAATTTATCAAGTAATACTGATTTATGGGGAAGTAATGATTTAACTTCTACTGATAGTCCTACATCTGTTAATTTTTATCCTTCTTTTAATGTTAGTGGTTCAAGCCAACCCAATTCTTATAGTTTTGATGCTTCTAATGATGATTTAAGCACTCCTGCAACTACTGGTATTGTTGGCGATGAGGGAACTATTAGTATTTGGGTTTATCCTAAAGATTTATTTGTTGGTAGAAGGGTTCTTGATGAGAGAACTAATAGTAATTATAATATTCGTGTTGCAAATATTAATAAATTATCTTTTACTTTTATTGATGAAACTCCTGCTAGTAAAATTTATCAAACTGATTCTCTTTCCCTTGATACTTGGTATCACCTTGTTGCTTCTTGGGATAGTAATGGTATTACTTATTATCTTGATGGAATAAATAAGTCTTATAGTTCTTGGACTGGTGGTTTATACAATGCTGGTGAGAATGATGGTTTTAATATAGGCACTAGGAGGGATAACCAAATAACTGATAGTGCTGGTATCTGGAATGGTTATATTGATGAAATAAAAGTTTTTGATAGTTCTTTAACTGAATTAGAGGTAAGTAATTTATATAATTATGGTAATGTATTGGGCGCTCCTGCTGTTGGTAACTTCATTATTACTGCTTTTGATTATTTTGGTGTTTCTATTTCTAATTTTAGTGTTGTTGTTGATGGAACTGATAATTATAATACTTCAACTGGTTCTATTACTACTAATCTTTATAATAATGATTCTTCTCTTCACGATTTCGTTGTTGATGGTAATAATTATGCGAGTGTTACTGAGAATGATTATAATGTTAGTTTTAATTATGTTGCTACTTTATATTCTTATAATTCAGTAAGAGTTTATGCTTTTGATTCTGATTCTGGTGATGTTATTGAAGATTTTAATATTTCTTTATTGTCAGGAACTACGTATTATGAGAATTCTTCTTCTGATAATTATACTTATTTTCCTACGATTTTAGAGGGGGAGTATGTTGTTAGGTTCACAGCAATTAACTATTCTCTTTCTAATTATATTATTACTATGTATGATAATTCTTATCAGGTTCTTAATATTTATGCTACTGCGAACGCTACTTCGCAGAATGTTATTTTTAATGTGTATGATGTTGGTTCTAATAGTGTTTTGGAGGATGTTCTTATTACTCAGAAGAAGATTCTTTTAGGTGGTTATGTTACTATTGAATCTAAGCTTTCCGATATTTCTGGTAGGGCTCAATTTACTTATTATGAGGATATTCCTTATTATTTTGTTGCTTCTAAGAATGGTTATGTTACAAGAGAGTTTTCTCTTACTCCTTTATTCGCTTCTTACGATGTTCGTATGTATCCTTCTGTTTCTTCTAATTATTCCGTTTTTACTGATGATGTTGTTGTTACTGCTGAAGACTATGTTTTCTCTAATTCGACTTCTTATATTCTTACTTCTTTCTTTTCTCCTCTTGGTTCTTTGGAGTATTATTCTGTTAATGTTACTTTAGATAATGGAACTTCTTTTGTTGTTGATGATAATATTGCTGTTGGTTCTTATATTAACGTTTCTTTCGTTAATGGGGCTGTTTCTTTTGGTGATTCAGCTTTTGTTACTTTTACTTACAAATCAACTTTAAATGCTGGTGAGAAGAAGATTTCAAGGGTTTTCCTTTTTTCTACTTGGGATGCTGTTGATGGGGGAATTAACTCTTTAAAAGATAGTTTTGCAGGTTATTCTGATTTTGAAAAGATTTTCTGGTTGTCTTTAATTACTATAGCTTTAGCTTCTTTATTCTCTATTTTTGGCTTTGCTTCTGGGGAATATTTTGTTTTTGCTTGTATTGGTGGCTTGTTTGGTATCGTTGCGGGTGGCGTTCTTGGTCTTATTAACTGGGTTGTAGGTGGATTTGTTATTTTCTTATTGTTATTGTTTATTATTGGAAAGGTGATAAATAGTGGCTGATTATACTTTAACTACCTTCCTTGTTGTTATGCTTACTATTAGTGTAGGTCTTGGATTATATACTGATTCTGTTAAGTCTTATAATCCTCTTTTTGATGGTAATGATTTTAATTTTTCTTCTACTTCTGCTTCAAGGATGACTATCACAGGAGAACTTTCTTCTGGTATTGATGAAGCGAGATTAACGGATTCAGGTATTTATGACCCTGCTGATTCTGTTAATCCTGAGACTGGGGAGAGTTTTACTGATACTTATAAGACTACGAGTAAGTTTTTAAATTTCCTTCAAACTTCTTGGACTATTATTTCTTCTTTGTTCTTGGAACCTGCTCGTTTTATGATTAGTATGAATATTCCTTCTGCTTATGCTGTTGCTATTCAAATTATTTGGAATGGTATAATTCTTTTATTATTATTACAATTTAGGAAGGGTGGTTCTTAAGTGGTTTTTTCGTCTGGTCTTGGTATTATTGATAAGGTTTTTGAAGCTTTAGCTATTGGTGTTTTTGGTAGTCCTGATGTTGTTGGTGTGTTCTTCCTTGCTTTATTCTTTGTTTTTGGTGTGATGTTAAGGCTTCCTGTTCTTGTGATTCTCTTACTATTATTACCTTTAAACATTATTTTAGTTTCTTTCGGGTATGTTTATCTTGTTGCGACTGCTGTTCACGTCTTGCTTATTTTGTTCGCCTTAGGATTCAACTTTCTCAAGCAAAAACAATAAGTTTAAATATAAGGTTACTTTTAGTAACTTTATGAAGGATAAGTATTTTAAGGTTTCTAAGTGTCGCGGTAATGAGTATATTCAGGTTTGGTCTCGTGTTGATGGTTTTCTTGTTTCTCTTGGTTCTCCTGAGAAGGCTTATAAAAATTCAGTCAGATTAGCTACTTTAGAGAAACAGACTGAATCTTTTGATAAAATTAAGACTGAATTTTCTAAGGTGAATAATGATGATTTTGACTGATTCGGATATTGTATCAAAAAAGATAACCTTTCAAGGGGAATTTTTGCGTATAATAAACATTATGCGACGTTTAGAGAGTAAAAGTGTATTTATGATTTTCAGTCAAACTAACGGGCGATTATAGGAGATGATGATAATGGAAAAAGAAGAAATGAGTATGCTTGAATTTATACATTACAGAAATAAAGTAAGATATTTAGAATCAAGAAAAATACTCTCAAGAGATTTACAACTTCATTTTATTATAAAGAAAGGTTTGAAAGATGAATTTGATTATTTTTTGAATAGTCAAAAAGATAAAGGTTTCAAAGAATAGGGCGATTATAGGAGGAAAAAATGAATAAGTATTTTACTGATTATTGTAAAAAATGTAAAAGAAGAAATCCACATTTTTTAAGAAATAAAGAACTTATTTGTCTTAATTGTGGAGAAAAACACAAATATAAAGAATAGGGCGATTATAGGAAAATGAAATTATTAAAGAAAGTTATTGGTTGGTGTATCTCTTTTTGGATAGGCTATAAAATAATTAATGAAGCTAGTAAATGGGGATTTTTCCCACCACAAGAAGAACTAAGGAACAATAGAGCGATTATAGGAAAATGAAAAGAAACTGCGATATGAGAATACACGAATATCATGTTCGGATGATGCTAAATATAATATTATTCAAGATGGAAGAATTATTGCTTCTTATTGCGAAAATCATTATAATTGGATGTTTAAAGGAAAGAAGCCAATATCTTTTGATGTTGAAGAAATTACAGATTATCGGGCGATTATAGGAGGAAAAGAAGATGATTAATTATAGTAAAGCTAATTGTAAAGGTTGCGACGAATATGATTACATCTATAAGAAAGGTTATTGTAAAAGATGTTATGATGAAATAACAGCAACAAATTAACAGGCAATTATAGGAGAAAAATAAAAATGTTAAGAGTAATATATAAAACAAAATTAGGAGAAACAGATTTTGAAGACTTCAAAGAAGAAATTGAAGCATTAAGATTTTCAAGAGCTTTATTTTTACAAGGAATATACAACGCTTTAATTAAACGCCCTGATAAGAACGCCTTAGTTAAAGAATATAAGAAAATTAAACAAGAAAAGGAACAATAGGGCGATTATAGGAGGAATGATAATAATGAATGATGATTTTGATGAAGGTTTTATTGCACGTTCTCCTAAGGAGTGGGTCGCTTCTATGTATCTTTCTTCTCAGTCTCGTGTTGTTGATGATTTGAGAATATATTTATCTGCTACGAATGGTTCAGGGGATAAGATTAGGGCTTTTCGTTATTTGAAGGCTTCTTTGTTTTCTTTATTTTCTTTATGTTCTCCTCGTCTTTCTACTTCTAAGAAAAAAGATTCTCCTGATGTTGATGATGTTAAGAAGCATATTCTTTCAGATAAAGAAGAAGATGTTCTTTCTTCTGTTGATGTATTATTTAATTATCTTGAGAATGATTTGAAACTGACTGATATTGCTAATATTCAAAATTATGATAAGAAGAATGTTTTTAAATCTAATAAAATAAGTGGGTATAATTAACAATGTTTGAAGATTTTAATCCTGAGGAGTATGTCGAGGCTGATTTAGTTGAACTTATTAAGGAGGGTTTGAAGTCGAGAATAAATGAGAATCTTCCTTTAGGTTTTATTATTGATGGAACTCAGGGTATGGCTAAGACTACTTCTGCTTCTTTACTTGCTCGTATTCCTCAGAGAAACTTTGATGTTGAGCATCAAATAGGGAGGGGTCTTGAGCAGTTCATTAAGTCTTATAATCATACTATTGATAAGGTTAAGGGCAAATACAAGGTTTGTATTTATGATGAAGCTAATGATTCTGATAAGGCTTCTTCTCGTGGTCGTATTCAAAGAATTCTTAATCAGGTCTTAGTTGCTACTTCTCGTTCTGAGAAGGTTATTCTTATTATTGTTATTCACAGATTTTATAAGTTGGGTTCTGCTTTCTTTGAGAATGGTCTTATTGATTTCCTTATTCATATTGATGATAAGAAAGATGGTAAGTATTCTCACTTTAAAGTTTTTGATGGTAATGCTATGACGTATATGCTTAATCTTATTAAGAAGAATCAGGTGTATGCTTCCCATCAGGTTTATTCAAGGGCTTACGTTTCTTTTAATGGTAGGATAAAGTGTCCTCCTAAAGATTTCCTTGATGAAATTGAAAAGCATTCTAAGGCAGGGAAGGATTCTTTAAGGAAGAAGGCTACTCGTGACTTACTTGCTGAATCATATTATACTATTCCTGTGTTGGCTTCTCTTCTTGAATCGACAAAGTCGGCTGTTGAGTATCGTATTAAGAGGGAGGGTTTGAAGTCTTTATATCTTAAGGATAAGGTGGGTAAGACTTTGTTCTTCGATAAGGATATTCTCGGCACTCTAAAGAAGATGTTTAAAGCAGAAGAATAGTTCCTTCTTTCTATTTGTTTTTTTATGTGTATATATCTTAAATATATTTCGTGAGTGGGCAATTTTCGAAAGTTTTTTTGTCCTTATAGTATTTATATAATGTGCATACATACATAAAACTATATTTTGTAAGATATATTTAGTTTAACTTACTCTTTTATTATATATGTTTTAGTTTGTTTTTTTTTGTTACTTTGATAGTGAAAATAACAATATTTAAATAGTAGTAGTAGTATTATTGTATCTATCAGATTAAGTCTGATGGAGAAGATTAAAATGGAAAAAACTATATGTTGTATTTGTGGTTGTGAGTATTATTTTGATGAAGAAGATACTCCTTCTAAGTTTGCTTGTGTTTGTTCTGATGGATGTTATGAACAATTAAATAAATCTTCAAAGGGATTCTAAATGAAAGAACACAATTTCAGTATAAGGAAACTTGAAGAATACTCTATTCTTCATAACAAGGCTATTAGTGTTTTTAATAAGCCTAAGAATCAATTCAACAATAGAACAGGGTTTAATATAAACTTACAAGCGAGGTATTAGAATGAAAAAGAGATTTTTAACAGAGAGAGAGTGTGGAATAATAGACGTAGTATTTTCTAACGAAGTAGGAAGGTGTTTCTAATGAAATGTAAGTTTTGTAATTATGAATGGTCTTATAATGGTGTGGCTATTATAGGTCAGTATTGTTCTTGTCCTATGTGTAAAGGAAGCAATAAGATATTAGGTGATAATTAATGGTTTCTACTACTGAACAGAAGAGAAGGTATAGAATTAAGTATCCTGAGAAGGTTAAGGAGCAGAGGAAAAAGTATCTTGATAATAAGATTAAGAATAATCCTGATTTGATTAAGAAGGCTGGTGATAAACTTCGTCAGGATTTTACTCGTCTTACTAAGATTTCTTTTGATGATGTTCTTCCTAAGTTTTGTTTTGTTTGTGGTGCTGTTGATGATTTAGAGATTCATCATAAGAAATATGTTTATCCTATTAAGGAAGAAGATTTAGTAAGATTATGTAAAAGACACCACGTTGAGGAACACCAAAAGGTGTTTTTATGAAGCACCCCACATTAAATAAGTGTCACACTATGATTTCCTGTGGAAACATTTCGGAAGAAGAAAGGCAGTCCCCTCTTTACAAGCAGATTTCAG
>Ga0114918_10005134_pt1 | contig 11255 bp, 8 predicted proteins | sample LantaG_FD_87015 | JGI IMG/M metagenome (GOLD analysis project Ga0114918, IMG submission 87015) | Deep subsurface microbial communities from Baltic Sea to uncover new lineages of life (NeLLi) - Landsort_02402 metaG | ecosystem: Environmental > Aquatic > Marine > Oceanic > Sediment | place: Baltic... | reverse complement strand
CGTAGTGGAATGCGGGTACGGGTAAGCAAATAGGGGGTCATGTGAAAATTTTTCTGGTATTTTTATAAATTCTGGACAATACTTATCTACAAGCAATAGGGTGGTAGGGCTAAATTTTTTTTGGAGTCCATAAAAAGAAGGGTTGTAGCGGATTTTAAGGCTGATTTTGAAAAACAGGCTAATGACACGCATCAAAGGCCGTTCGTCAATTCTACGAGCTAAACAGGCTCATTAGAGGGGTGTCGGGGACATTCTGTAGGCTGACCCGCCGGACATACGGCTGGTTTTCAAAAGGGGGTGTTTCTTATCCTGCAGGTGTCTTTAATTGCAAGGTGTAGAATATCGTTGCCATTTGTCCACAACAGGATATAATATAGCCCAATAATATCACAAAGACGGGATAAGCAATATGGGTAATGAAACAAGGGTTGAGCTTTTAGAACAGATAATAGAGGATTTTAACAAAGATACCCTAACCCAGTTCTATAATAAGCTGTCCAGCGGTAAATTTCGGCCTGCAAGTGAAGACTTCTCAGAAAATTTACCCAAAGACGATAGGCGGTTCGAGAGTATTGAGCAGATAGGCCGGATAGAACACGAAAAGAAAGCACAAACAACAGCGTTTTTCATATCTTCTGTAAGCGGAGAAATATCTGAGAGAGATTCAAAGAAAAAGCAATATGATATTGGCAAAAAGATACTAAAAGATAATTATCTCGATGCAGGTATATTCGTTTTCTACGGCAAAAACAATTTCAGGTTAAGTCTTATCGCCGCATTTTATTCCGGGCCGAAAAGAACATTTCCTTATGGCTTTCGGAGATACACCTATTTTGTCAGCCCTGAATTGACCAATAAAACATTCATAAAACAGTTCGGCGGATGTGATTTTTCGAGTATAGATAATATCCTTGAGGCATTCTCCATCGAGGCGGTATCAAAAGCATTTTATGACGATTTAAATCCCCAATTTGGTAAAATCTTGTTGTCAATTAAGGCCGACGATTAAACACCTGCTCAGGCAAAGAAGGATTTTGCTCTCTTGTTTGTAATTCGTACGCTATTTCTTGGCTTTATACAGAAAAAAGGTTGGCTGGGCAGTGAGAAGTTTATCCAGAAGTTATGGCAGGAATATAAAGCCTGTAGAAAAAAGGATGAGTTTTACAGCAGATGGCTTGAACCTTTATTCTTTGAGTCTCTTAATTCCTGCCCGGGCACACCTATTCGTCCAAATGATAACGAGTTTAGCAAAGAGACGGAAAAGACTTTACAGATGGCTCCGTTTCTCAATGGTGAGCTTTTCAAACGTAAAGAAGGCGTTGACGACAGGGATTTGTATCTGCCGGATGAAGTAATAGAGGAATTTTTTGAATTTCTGTTCCAATATAATTTCACCATAAACGAGAATACCGCTTATGACGAGGAACTGGAACTGAACCCTGAATTTCTGGGTATTATCTTTGAAAAGTTTGTCAATAAGGATCAAGGCTCTGTTTATACCCCTCGTACCGAAGTTGATATGATGGGCAGGCTCAGTCTTTTAAGATGGCTTGCTAAGAAAGATGAGTTTGAGCTTAAGGAATTGTATTACCTGTTTTTCAGGGAAGGCGGCAAGGGTGATGAGTTTAAAGCTGACCAGAAAGAGGGTAATTTCAGTGAAAACGAGATAAGAAAACTTGTCGAGTATCTTGAAAATGTAACTGTTTGTGATCCTGCTGCCGGTTCAGGTGCTTTTGAAGTTGGGATGCTTCATATAGTAAATGACATCTTTGAGAAACTTTATGAAATGCCCAAATTCCCGAAAGATATAGAAAAGAAAGAACCATTTGATCGCAAGAAAGATATTATCGCAAAAAGTCTTTATGGTGTAGAAGTTCAAGGCTATGCTGTATGGATAAATCAACTTCGGCTGTGGCTTACTTTATTTATTGATATGCCGTATGAGATGAAATCATCCTTTACCCCTTTGTTGCCAAGTCTTAACTTTAAGATTCGCCGGGGTGATTCGCTTATCCAGCGGATAGGCAGTAAGATGTTTCCTGTTCACGGCCATGCTGCGATAGCACAATCAGTAAAGAGAAAAATCACAGAATTGAAAAAAGCCAAGATAGATTTTTATTACAATCGTGGCAAAGATGAAGCTTATGTTCGGCAACTTGAAAATCAGATTTTCAGGGAAATAATCCTGTCAGAAATTAAGATAAATGAAGAAAAACTTCAGCAGAGAGATACCAAAGTGCATACCCAAGACGCTCTTTTTGCTGACGATAAAGAGGCAGTCGAAAAAGACAATAAGAAAACAATCTCTAAAAAGGCAAAACTTGATTCCGAGATAACTGCTGAAATAGAAGAATTGAAAGCGGAGTTGAGAAACTTAAGGGATGAACACCCCCTAATCTGGAATATTGAATTTTCTGAAATATTCTACGACAAAGGTGGTTTCGATATTATCATCGGCAATCCACCCTATGTAAGACAGGAAGAAATCGCCGACCCGGAGGGAAAAGTAGAACCTAAGGAATATAAAGAACTGTTGCGAGAAATGGCCGCTCTCGATTATCCAAAACATTTCAAAAATAGGAAAATTAACGGCAAGAGCGATTTATATACCTTCTTTTATGTAAGAGGTCTGCGGTTATTAAACAAAGCTGGTGTTCATTGTTTTATCTGCTCAAATTCATGGCTGGATGTTGGTTACGGTGTATGGTTGCAGGAGTTCTTACTGGAAAATGTCCCTGTCAATCTCATTATTGACAATCACGCTCGCAGAAGTTTTTCCGGTGCTGATATAAATACTATTATCAGTTTATTTGATGCCCCTGATAAAAACTATGACAAGAGCAATCATATTGTTAAATTTGTGGCTTTTAAAAAACCTTTTGAAGATGCAGTATTTACTGAAAAACTTTGGGAAATTGAGCAGGCTAAGGATATTGTCAAAAATGACTTTTTCAGAGTATATCCTATCGCTGCCGAAAAGCTGTATGATGAAGGCTGGGAAATTGAAGAAGGAGCCAAAAAAGAGACTGGCAAATATATGGGCGATAAATGGGGAGGGAAATATTTAAGAGCACCAGATATATTCTTTACAATCCTCGAAAAGGGAAAAGGTGAACTTGTAAAATTAAAAGATTCTCTCGGCAAAGTTGATACAGGATTATATTCTGGCATAAATGATTTTTTTTATCTTACAGAAGTCGAGACCACAAAATTTAATATTGAAGAACAATATATTATTCCATTAGTTAAAAGTCCTCAGTATGTTAAAAAAATTAAACTTAATGATGAAGTGATTAGTCAGAGAAAAGTTTTTATATGTAGGAAATCTAAAAAAGATTTAGAGGCTTTAAATCATAATGGAGCTCTAAATTACATAAATTGGGGCGAAACACAAGTTACTAAAGCTAAAGGCAAAGTTAAGGCTGGGATGCCTTGGCCAGAGGTTCCAAGCGTAAAAAAACGTAAACCGGGTTGGTGGTCAATAAAAGATGTAGAAGAAACAAAACTCTTCATGCTTTATGGATATAATGATAGATTTCTTCAACCTTATTCTGATGTTAGAGCCTTGAGTGATAGAAGGTTTCATATGTTGAGATTGAATTACAATATATCTCATAAAGATGCTGCTTTATTATTAAATTCTACACTTACTTGTTTGATGATTGAATTAACAGGTAGGAGCAATCTTGGAGAAGGTGCTTTGGATTTTGCTACTATGGATGCTCAAAAACTTTTACTGCCATCGATAAAGATTCTTGATTTTTCTTCTTATGACCATGAACCTTTTATGTCACGAACGGTTAACTCAATTTTTATTGAATGCGGCATAGACGCAAAAAGTGATATACCTATTGAAGAGCAGGAGCCGAAGCCACTGCCTGACAGAAAAGAGCTTGATGATATTGTTTTTGATGCTATCGGTTTGACTGAGGAAGAAAGAAAGGATGTCTATCGTGGAGTTTGCAGATTAGTCTGGAACAGAATAAGCAAAGCAAAGAGCGTAAAAAAAGGAAATAGGTGAATATGAATCTTCAAAAACTTAACCTGTTAATTCGAGAGGGGGAAGGGCTTACGGTTGAGTTTAAAGAACAATACACATCTAAAATTGATAGGGATATAGTTGCCTTTGCTAATACCAAAGGCGGTTGTATCCTGCTCGGTGTAGCGGATGACGGGAAAAAAGTCGGTCGAAAATTAAGCAATAAAACAAAAGCAAAAATTCACAGCCTTGCTCGAAACTGTGAGCCTTCAATAAATATCAGTCGGATTATACAGCTTGGTAATGTAGCGGTTGTCGAGATTCCAGAAGGTGATGAAAAACCATATAGCTGCGGCAGTGGATTTTTCCGCAGACTTGATGCGGTTACTCAGAAAATGACGCAGAAAGAAGTTCGTGTGCTTTTCCGTGAAACAGATAGTGTTTCTTTTGAAGCGTTAGTTTGCCGTCATTTGAATGTTAAAGACATGGCCCTTTCGAAAATTAAAGCGTTTCTTAAAGAGACCGGCACGTCATTGAAAGTCAGTAAAACTAATCTGCCTTTGGTTCTTTCAAGTTTAGGTGTTGCGGATAAAAACAAGGTCAATAATGCTGGTGCGTTGATGTTTGCTTCAAAGGTTGAAAAGATTATCCCCCATGCTGAAAGCATTATGGGGGCTTTTAAGGGCAAGGATAAAACGCATATATTTGACCGCAAAGACGTGCGGGATGACCTTTTTACGCAATTCAATGAGGCGGTAGCTTTCTTGATGAAACATTTAAACATCCGCAGTGAAATCCGGGGTATGAACAGGTATGATATTTATGAAATACCGCTGGACGCCCTGAGAGAAGCGGTTGTTAATGCGATAGTCCACAGGGATTATGCTTTTAAAGGCACGAGTGTTTATATCGGGGTTTTTGACGATCGTGTGGAAATTGAGAATCCCGGCGGTTTACCTTCGGGCGTAACTATACGGAGTTTAGGCAAATCTTCTGTAAGGCGTAATCCCATCATAGCTGATTTATTCCACAGGATGGGAAAAGTTGAGCGTATGGGGTCAGGCATAGACAGAATGCGAGACCTTATGCGTGAAGCGGGATTAAAAGGACCTGTGTTTGAGACGGATAATTTCTTCCGTGTTACCTTCTACCGTGACCCACATTATTCACTGAAAAAGGCTGGCGATACTGTGGAAAAAACTGTGGTGAAAACTGTGGAAAAGACTGTGGTGAAAATTTTAGCCTTGATTAAAGATAATCCTGAAATTACGCAAAAAGAGTTGATGGCTGAGATAGGTTTAACCCGCAGAGGAGTTGAGTGGAATCTTAAAAAATTAAAAGATGAAGGCTTGCTCTGTAGGGTCGGCTCCGCTCGAAGTGGCCATTGGGAAGTTACAGATGTTTTGGATGATACAAAAAGTAAACAGGAGTGAAAATGCCGAATAAAGCTTTCATAACCAATGAAAAAACAAAGACATTAAAGAAGAGACTAACAGAGCTTATTGAACACAGTGAAGAGCTGAAATTCCTTGTTGGCTTTTTTTACTTTTCTGGATGGAGCCAGATTTACAACAGCTTAAAAGACAGAGATGATTTAGAGATAAAAGTTCTCGTCGGATTAAGTGTTGATAAGAAGCTTTATAGCATACTCGAATACGCCAGAGAAGGTGACAACTTAACTGGTGAGGAAAAGGCAGATGATTTCTTTGAGTCTCTAAAAATAGCGATTAACAGTGAACAGCTTGATAATGAGGAATTTTACAGGCAGGTGGATTTCTTTGTGAAGCTCATAGAGGAAGATAAACTCAGGATTAAAAAGACACAAGAGCCTAACCATGCCAAGCTTTATATCTTTAAGATAAAGGAACATCTAAAGGGTATCGCAAATTGTAAATTCATCACAGGTTCAAGCAATCTCACCAAGGCCGGTATTACAGAACAGAACGAGTTCAATGTGGAAATAGGCGACTACGGTACAGAAGAAGCGGAGAAGTATTTTGATGAACTCTGGGATTCAGCTATTGATATTACTGAGGATGTGCAAAGAAAGCGGGATTTGCTTGATTTGATAAGAAACCGCTCTCAGGCTGCAATTGTTACCCCCTTTGAAGCCTATGTGAAGGTATTGAAAACATATATCGACTTGCAAAAACAGAGACAGATAAAACCTCACGTAAGCAGCTTGTTAGAAAAGAAATATAAGTCATACAGTTTTCAGAGAGATGCAGTTAATCAGGCACTAACGATAATTGACAATTATAACGGTGTTATTATCGCTGATGTTGTTGGTCTTGGCAAAAGTGTGATAGCCTCGATGATAGCAAAGAATATAGGCAAAAGGGGAATGATTATTTGTCCGCCGGGACTTATTGGAGATAAATCAATCCCAAGTGGTTGGAATATGTACACTCAAGATTTTCAGCTTTATGAATGGGAAATTTATTCATCTGGTGATTTGGAGGGTGCCGTCAGATACTTACAACAGTATGGTGAAGATATTGAACTTGTAATAGTTGATGAAGCACACAGATACAGGAATCAGGACACTCAAAGTTATGAGTTTTTAAGCTCGATTTGCAGAAAAAGACAAGTGATGCTATTAACCGCTACACCTTTTAATAATAGTCCTGCTGATATTTTCTCACTTTTGAAGCTTTTTATCGTTCCGGGTAAATCAAGGATTACTCTTGACGAAAATCTGGAAGCAAGATTTTCACACTATGAAAAGCTATTCAGGCGACTTTCTTTTATTACTAAAAACCATAATTCACGAATTGACGAAAAAAGAACAAAAGCAGAAAGTTATTATAAACAACTGTTTGATATGCTTCCTGTTGATATATCTGTTGTGCAGGCGAAGTCTCATCAACTTGCAAGCCAAATCAGAGAAGTCTTAGAGCCTATTATGATAAGAAGAAACAGGCTTGACCTGAAAAAAGACCCTGTTTACAGCAAAGAAGTTACAGAGCTTTCAGAAGTAAAGAATCCCGAAGAATTATTCTTTGAACTAACAAAGGAGCAATCTGAATTTTACGATGAAGTGATAGAAGATTATTTCGGTGAAGAGGGCAGATTTAAAGGTGCGATTTATCAGCCCTTTAGCTATGAGCAGGAAATTGATGAGGATAAGCTTGATGAGGAAGGCAACAGGTTATTTCAGCAGCAGAGAAACCTTTTTGATTTTATGCGTAGATTGCTGGTTAAAAGATTTGAAAGCTCTTTCGGTTCTTTCAGTCAAAGTATAACAAATTTTATTAAAGTTCACGATTGCGTTAAAGAGTTTATCAAAAAGTCAAAAGGTAAATATGTTCTTGAAAGAAAGATAGTTGAAAAGGCTTATGAAAATAATCCTGATGAATTGGAAGAGGCGTTGCTTGAATACGCACAAAAACTTGAGGAAGTTACCGAAACAAAACACAACAAGGTTTATGAATTAAATGAGTTCCATCGTAAAGACCGATTCTATGAAGACATTGACAAGGATATAGAGCTTTTTAAGGAAATTAAAGCAAAAATAGCTAAGCTTAAGCTTGTTGAAAACGACCCTAAAAGCGAACGACTGATAGAAGTGGTGAGAAAGATTATAAATGCAGAACCATCTAATGGTGAGCCGGTAAGAAAAGTAATTATTTTCAGCGAATATACTGACACGGTTAAGCACCTCAAACCAATAATGGAAGAGCAGTTCAAGGATAATGTCTTAACTATTGCAGGCAACATTGGCAAAAAGCAAAATAAAACCTTGTTGGAAGATTTCGATGCAGGCATAGAAGCAAGTCACCAGAATGATAATTTCAGCATATTATTAACAAGCGATAAGTTATCCGAAGGATATAACCTTAACAGAGCCGGGGCCATAATCAATTACGATATACCCTGGAATCCCACGAGAGTAATTCAAAGAGTTGGACGTATAAACCGTATAGGCCAAAAGGTCTTTGATAATCTTTATATTCATAACTTTTTCCCGACCGAACAAGGTTCAGATGTTGTAAAGAGCAGGCAAATAGCTTCTCAAAAAATGTTTTTGATACATAATACTTTAGGAGAAGATTGTAAAATATTCGCTGCAGACGAAACACCTGCTCCGTCAGAGCTGTATAAAAGAATCAATACTAATCCTGAAGAAATGGAAGAAGAGAATCTTCTTACCAAAATAAGAAGTGAATACAACAAAATCGAAAAAGAACACCCGGAAGTTATTAACAGAGTAGAACATCTGCCGAATAGGATAAAGACTGCAAAAGGATTTGACTCATATAATCTTGTAGTATTTCGCCGTAAAGCTTTGGGATTGTTCATTCAAAAATCGGTGATTGATAAAGATGAAAATATAAAAGTAGAAGGCTTACTTATTGATGATGCTATTAGGCATATCAGGTGTAGTTGTGATGAAAAAAGGCTCAGTCTAAGCAGAAATTTCTGGCAGCACTATGAGAAGATAAAAGAGCATAAGGACAAATTCCCTGTAGCTAAAAATGAAATCTCGCTCGAAGTCAAAGCAATGAATAACCTTCAAAGCGCTTTGAAACATTATATGTCTGAGCTTGAAAAGTATCTTCCTTTTATCAGAGATTTGATAAAGGATTTCAGAAATTACCATACCATACCCAAATATTCAGTTAGAAGAATTGCAAACCTTAAATTAGATGCTGATAGGCCAAAAGAATTAAAGAAGTTCATCAAAGAGCTTGAACTGTTGATAAGTAACTTAGGAACAGATTATTTGGAAATTGTGGAAAAGAGAGTAAAAGACAACCGGGATGAAATAATTATCGCTGTCGAAAATATTAATAAATAAAACGGAGATAACGAATTAGAAAAGCTGATTGACGAAACAATAGAAGCCCACGGCGGCTGGCCAATAAAATAGAAGGTGCTCAGAAAGAAACACCACAAGTTTTGGAGAGACAGAAATGCGTATATTGTTAAGGATTCTGCCATTTGTAGTTTTCATTTGGCTGATCTGTTATTTCTTTTACACCCTTGGCAGGAAACGGGCACTTGACGACCAAGAACGAAAAGGCGAATCGCCCCAGACGAAAAAAAAACGGGTCGATTCCACAGTGATTGAAAATGATAAAAATTGAACTTTTAACAGGATTAAATCTTATGGCACTCATAGCAAATTTAAGGCATTATCTTGGCGATGATCTGAGCCTGGTCGAAATTCCCGTACCCGCAGCGACATTAAGGGAGTTTCTTGGTTGTTTGGTTGAAGCTGCTACATCAAGAGACCCCGATGACGAGAATTATGTCACACCTTTTAAATGCAGGCTACACTGTAACGGGGACATTTTCGCTTTATTTGACCCAGGCGATCCCTCGACAATCGTGTGGTCATGTATGTCCTGTAAGGATCAGGGTATGCTTACCGGATGGGAAGGAACTGTCTGGGACAAAAGCTCCGGTTAGGGCAGGCTGTGGTGAGGAATTGAGAGATATGGAACAAGACCCCAAAGAACAAGCGATAGTAGAATGGCTCAAAACGGTCGATAAACCACTGACGACAAAAGAGCGAGACAAAAAGTCACAGGCCGAGCGATGAATGAGGCCGAGACGGGCAATCGTTAAAATGGTAAGGTGAAATGGAAATTTTTTTGAAAGGGATATAAAATGAAAGTTAAAAAGTATTGGATTTTGTTAGTTTTTATAGGTGTTTTTGTGTGCCTGGTGTTGGCGAATACCGAAGAATGTCATTCCCGTCCTGCAGTTGCTTTTGTTTCCAGAGAACGTGATACGCTCAAGGGTTTATCCGGTGTTGAGGTCAGAATTGAACCCATAAGGCCAGAAGCAGAAAAGTCTGGTTATGGTCTTACAACGAAACAATTACAGACGGATGTAGAGTTACGACTTCGACAAAGCGGTATTAGAGTTTTAACTGGGAAGGAACGGCGATTAACAGCCGGAGCCCCATATCTTTATGTCAATGTCAATGTGGTTATAAGACAACGGACGGGGATGAATCTTGCAGTATACAATATACATGTGGAGTTAAACCAAATAGTCTATTTAGGAAGAGACCCAACAGTCAGATGTTACGCTTCAACTTGGAATAATGGTTTCGTAGGGTCTATAGGAGTGAGCAATCTCGGAGATATCCGAGTAACCGTTAAAGAGAGTGTCGATCACTTCATCAATGACTACCTTGCGGCCAATCCGAAGAGTAAATAGAGCTAAAACAATAAGTAAATCGGCAATTGTTAAAATGGTGAAGTAAAAGCGATTAGCGTTTTCTCAACATCACCGCACCGAGGCCGAGCCATCCGATTTACTTATTTTGTTTTAGCTCTATTTCTTCGGATTGAGTTTGCAAGTTTTCGTTAAGTAACTTAATCTTATTTTCAATAGTTGTAATCCGTTGATTAAGTAGCTTAATCTTATTTTCAATAGTCGCCATCCGTTGATTTTGCCTACGAAAGCCAAGGGCAATTACAGCGTCAGCATTAGTATAATTCCCGCCGTTAAAAAGCGTATTTAGATATTTCAATTCCGATTGCCTTTTTTCTTTTTGTTGTTTTTTTATAAGATTACGATTGACATACCGTTGTCTTAATCGCCTTTGTTCAGGGGAGAGGGGAATTTTAAGATGTGGTATCTGTGCAAACACCAACCCCACAAACAACAAACAAATTGCAATTATAATATACTTTCTCATTACTCTATCCCTTTTTCAAAAAATAGATTTTATTTTTCGCAGCATCACCGCACCGAGGCCGAGCAGTAAAATTTGTCCCCGGCTAATCTTCTGCAATACTGGACTTTAGCCAATTTTCTGTGAGTATTGCGAAATCGAGCATATCAACGATACCATCTTTGTTAATGTCGGCTTTGTTATGGGGCTTATGTCTGCCGTGAATAAGGACACAGTCAGTTCCTTCAATAGGTCTTTCCTCAAATAACACACCCGTCAGTGTCAACGGCAGCAGCTCCCTATCGTTTACGTCACCAATCGCTTCTACAATCTCCTGAGTTTCGAATTTGAGAGTCAGGTCAAGGAAGCCATCAGGGCCTTCTGTAACGCAGTTACAATCGCAAGGGTCTGAAACAGGCCCAGCTACATCTTCATAATTGCTGCGGATTGGAGCAACGCCAGCTAAGCGAATAGAAGTTGGGTCAATTGTGCTTACGTCAAGGTCTTCGGAACCTAAAACAGCTACCGGCAGGACACCTTTACTTTTGACGTTCAGCGGATTTGGACAGCTACCCGGTTTAATATCGACAGCAACTGCAAGTGCGGGTTTCGGAACAATCATAAGTGTGCTGTCAGCAGTAT
>Ga0114918_10005133_pt1 | contig 11256 bp, 24 predicted proteins | sample LantaG_FD_87015 | JGI IMG/M metagenome (GOLD analysis project Ga0114918, IMG submission 87015) | Deep subsurface microbial communities from Baltic Sea to uncover new lineages of life (NeLLi) - Landsort_02402 metaG | ecosystem: Environmental > Aquatic > Marine > Oceanic > Sediment | place... | reverse complement strand
CGCTTTTTCGACGTGGGGTAGATCGTGAGTTCGTTCCAGGATACCCTTTAAACGCACGTAGAGGCACCTGGGACGCACGCAGGGACCAAAAGTGTACTCCTACCCCTCGTAGGAGCTTGCGTCGCTTAGAAAGGCGCTAAGACGTGATTGAGGAGATGACCATGGAGCCGAAGACGTACTACCAGCGGTTCGATGCGGACCTGGACCGCGAGGACGTGAAAGTACTGTTCGCTGATCAGTGGGGCTATGCTCCGGAGCGGATCCTGCGCACGTGGAAAGACTGGTTCGCTGGACCGCTCAAGCCCGAGGACGCGACGCTGGTCGAGATCCCGCACCATCACAGAGCTTGGCCCGAGGAGTGTTCGACAGCGAAACGCGCTTGAACGCTTAAGCCGGTGGCATGCACGCCGCCCGCGCACGTGCCCCCGGCCTGCGCCGAGCGCCTTCGCCCGGGCGACCCCTTGGACCTGGTCAGCGATTCCCAGGCGCGCGACGAGGGTGCCCGCGCGCGATGTCGCCCAAGGCGTGGGGGCGGATGAGCGCGGGGGTGCCCGAGGAGCGCGCACGGCGGAGCGGCGCGGAGAGCGCGATCTCCTCACGCGCGGCGCGCCGCGTAGCCGCCGGCTGACGAGGGCGGGGGGCGGCGTGCGAACGCCCGCGCTTTTCGGGCGTTCGCGCAAAGCCCCCCGGCCGAGGAAGCCGGACCTCGCGGGGTTCGGGGGCGCGTAGCCCCCGCGCGCCTTTAGGCGCGTTCTTGGGGCCGGCTGAGCCCCCCGAGCGGCCGCGGCAGGGGTGCGCAGGGCTTGGCGCGCGCCCTGCCGCCAGCCCGCGAGGGGCAACTAGAGGACCCCCGAGAGAGGGCAAGTGGGGGTGCTCTTATAGGATCTGGCGCGTAAGCGCTTCCTTGCCGTTGCGCCGTGAGGCTCTTGCGGATCCGCTCGGGGGCGCTCCCGCGCGCGAGGCGGGGCTGGCGGGTGCTCTTCCCGCCTGCCACGACCGCGCGCTTTGCAGCGAGGGCGCCCGGGCCGGCGCAAGGGGGCCGGTGCTCTTCCGGCCTCCGTAGCGACGTGGCCGGTGGCCCGAGCGGTACGATGCAGGTGCCCCATAACCGCTAAGGAATTGCACGCGGCAGGGGGTCCGGGGGCGGCACGCCCCCGCGCGGCTTTAGCCGCGCTTTTAAGGCCGGCTGCAACCTGTGTCCGTAAAGGAGTAGTCAACGTGGTAGTCGAGACTGGTAAAGGTAGCTTATTCCCTGCGGGGTGGTGTAGTCCCAGTGCCCAGGAGTTAGTGATTCAATGGCTCCGGTGGCTAGATATCCAGCCCGAGGGGAAGAAGCAGCTGCTGATCACGTGGTGTGACTGTGCCGGAGTCAAGCTTACTCGTGACCTGGTAATCAAGGTCCTGGGTGAAGAAGGAGGTTAGTCAACGTATGCCTGATCCAAAGTATCCGCACATGAAGGTGCTCGAGGCGTCTATATGGGACCGGTTCCTCACTCATCTCCCGTGGGAGGCTCAGCGTATTACCTATGACCTAAGGCTCGGTCAAGGCACGATCATACCTCCTGATCAACCTGACTGGGTCGCCCGTATGGTATGGTCCCTGTCGACCAAGAGGGTGGATGTGGTTGTCGAGACGAGGGATGTCATCTGGATCGTGGAAGTCAAGGAGCGGGCCGGGCTTTCCGCCGTTGGCCAGCTCATGGGTTACGCGGCACTCTATCGAAATCAACTCGCTCCTCGTAAACCCTTGATGCTTGCCTGTGTCTGTCGTCGGATTGCGCCGGACATGCACGACATCTTTGCGCGGTACCAAATCCGCTCTTTCGTCGTCTGAACGGGGTCCGCGAGGTCCGCGAGGCCGGGAAGCGCGAGAATCTATACGGAACTAACATTTAGTCCTGGTAGGTTTTCGCCCTTATTGAACAGCTTACTAATATATATAACTATTCAACGCCCAGGCTCGCGCTTTTTCAACGTTCGGCTTGACGTATAACACAGTGCATACGTATACGCTTACGCTTACACGTACGCTGGAGCTTACGCTCCCACGCACGTGGGCGTGGACGTGGACGTGGATCTCTGACCGTATACGTGTACGTGGGAGCGTACGTGGGAGAGCAGTGCTTACTCTTACTTGGTCCAGGACTACTTACTAGGACTCTTACTCTCCCTTAGTCGTAGGGGCGGTGGATATGTGGATAACTCTGCATAACGAAGGGCACTGTCAAGCCGTTGCCTGTGGATAACTTGGGCTAGGCTGTGGATAACTCGGGCTGAGCTTGCGTTAAACAGCTAACATCGAGAAGGGAGGAAGAGAAGCATGGACAGGTTTTGGGATCTCGTGAGAGAGAGCGTCATCCTGCAGGGCATCGTTACGTTGCTGTTGTTGAGCGTGGCGTGCTGGCTGTGGACAACTGGCCAGGAAGTGCCTGCCCAGTTGTCGTACTTGCTGGAGATAGTCGTTGGCTTCTGGCTAGGCAGCAAGGTTCAGAATGTCGTGATGCGCAAGTGAAGCGCTGAACGAGGTAGAGCCCGGGCCTGTGGAGGGGTCCGGGCTCTTTCTTTGCGTGGGCTGGCCTTAGTCGTGGAAGAACTTGATCGCGGACTGGGTGATGAGCTCGAGCTCCTTGTCCTTGTTGGGGATAGTGACGCCATCACCGGTGAGGATCACTGGGAGCCAGGTCTGGAACGTGCGTCCATCTGCGTGTGTGAGTCTCAAGGGCATATCGATTGAGATGGCCACGCGCCCCTCGACCCCGATCTGGTTGATCATATTTGACCACTCCTTGAGCAGGTCCTGGATCTTAGAAAGGGGGCTCATTGGCGTACTCCTCTGAGAGAAAGCCTTCGAAGGCTTGGAAGTCTGTCGAGCGTGAGTTGAGCGCCCACTTCTGGCCGACCATGTCAGTGCCATACCAGAGCTCGTCACCTTCGCATGGTTCACGCGTGATCGTGAGTGGGTTGACTAAGCGTGATAACACTGGATTGTTGCAGTGGACGTATACTGCGTCTCCGACCTTGAATCTAGGCATGTCATTTCCCCCCCTTGGCCTTGGTGATCGACACATAGGGATCTCCCTGGGTCTTGAAGACCATGATCTCCGGATGTGCTGCGCCGTAGCCGGTCAAGGCTTTGGTGTCCCAGGAGGTGCGGCCATGATTGTAGACTGCCCATAGGCTCGAGCCTTTGACTGTCTCGCCGTGCTCAAGTACGTGCTTGAGTACGTGGGCGCGTATATCAGAGATGTGGCTATCGATGCTTTTTGTACGCTCCTTGATCTCGGCTGTAAGTAAGTCGATTTGCTGTTTGATTGGTGCCACTCGTTCTGCTCGGTCCTCTTGGGCGAGTGCTAGGTCATGTAGTAGGTTTCTGACGTGCTCCACGTTACTCTCCTCTCTCGATCAGTTGCTTACACTGCTGGCAAACGTACACGTTGTTGAGTATCGCCGATGGGGGCTTGCGATCGCAAACGAAGCAGGACGGTGTCCAGGATAGGTCGGGCACGTAGCCAGGTGCCAGAGCCTCGCTGGGCACCTTTGGTGTTTCCTCGGCAGCGGCTTGTTGGAGCAGGGTCCTCACCCAGTCTCTGACCACTGCCACAGAAGCGCCATGCTCAGCAGCAATCGTGCGGTAGTAGTCGCGCGTGACCAGGTCTGGAATGCGCCCGAGCTCCAGCGCGACTCCCACCGAAAGCGTGCCGTTCTGGACCGTCTCGAGCATGGCATCATCCAGGCGTAAGATCATCTGCGATCGCGCGATGTAGGACCTGGTCTTACCCACGAGTGCTGCCATCTCCTCCTGCGTGACCTCGTGCGTGGCCATGTAGTCGGCAAAGGTCACGGCCTCCTCCACTGCGCTTAGATCCTCTCTTTGCAGGTTCTCGACGATCGTCACCCGGGGCTCGTCGATCTCGCCTGGCTCGTAGACCTGGGCTTGGATCTTGTCCCACTCGAGAAGCTTGGCGGCCGCCAGGCGGCGAGACCCCGCCACCAGGCGGAATGCGTCACCGTCCTGGATGACCATGATCGGTTGTAGCTGTCCCACTGTGCCCATGGACTCTGCCAGCTCCATGAGCGTCTCCTGGTTGTAGGCGAACCGGGCCTGGAGGCCCGGGTCGCTTATGCTTGATACGTCAACTTTCTTTGTTCGCATTGGTGTTCTCCTTCTTCTGAGGGCCGAAGATCTCCTCGTAGCAACGTGCGCAGATGATCACCTTGGTTGGGTGTGGGTCCTCGCGCGTGCGGAGCTCGATTGCTTGGGCCCCTGCGCGGGCGAGTGGGCCCGCGCAGAGGAAGCATGATGTTTTCCTGTTCTGGATGATCTCGCTCATAGCAGGCTCTCCGCCGAGAACCCCTCAGTCGGCTTCTCCGCCGGCGGGGTTAGGGTGCTCTCCAGGTAGGTGGTAAACTCTGTGAGCTGTAGTGCGGCGCTGGCGGTGCTGAACGGCTCGCCTTCGCCTGCTAGCCAGGTAGCATATGCTGACTTTGGATCGATCCCTGCGCCGGCGCAAAGATGCTTGATCGTCTCGGCCATAGCCTGAGCCAGGCGCAGCTCCTCGTCTTCGACAGATGCGCCGAAGTGCTTGGGTTGCCCCTGGACATTAGTGGTCGGCGGTAGCGTGGCCACGTCTATGGCGCCTGTAGGTATCAGCGTATAGGTGGTGTTGAGTCCGGAGCCGTTGCGGGTGACGCTGATCTGGAGGCCTGCGAAGGCCTTGAGCTTGTTGCTGATCGCGCAGAGATTGACGTAGGTTGAGTTGCTCATCTCCCAGGTGAACCCCTCCTCACCGACGCGTACCTCGACTGCCCAGCGGTGCTTTGGTCTGCCGGTGACAGCGCAGGATTGACAATTGGGACCGGTGCATGGGAACGAGCCTGTGGCGGTCCAGTGGATAAAGCTCTCCACGGGATCTGAGCTGAGAATTGTGATATCGTACGTTTGATTCGGTTGCCATCTGAGCCAAGACATACTATGCTCCTTTCGGGAGTGTGGCGTAGCCATACTCGTTGCTGTACTCGGCCAAGGGGTACCACTTGCTGAGCTTGGCGAGGTCCGACTCGATAAAGGGTAGAGACTGAGCATTGAGGACGAGCCAGAAGGGTCCGAGGATCTCGCACATCTCCTCCTCGGTGTGAGGACGATCATCGCGCGAGAAGCCTCTGCCTGTCCTTGTGCAGAAGATACCACGTGGCTTCTCGTTGCACCAACTGACGGTGAGGAAGTACTTCACGGGGTTAGCCTGGGACTTGGGCATAGCTATAGTCCTTTCCCAGCCTTGAGGCTGGCGTAGAGTGGGTCTGGTGAGGATGACAGAGATGTGATCGTGGTGCCGCCGCCGGTCTGCACCGTGATGCGCTTGCCCTCGGTGGTCCAAAGGCAGCGGTCCTGCCCATGTAGTACACCACGTCCGACAGTGGGATCGACCTTGTGGAAGTCGACCGCGATGACACCAAGGCCAAGGATGCGCGCGAGGGTGCTGAGCTGGTACTCGCTAACCGGCTCGATGGCGCTTGGGTGGGGGAAGAATTCTCGTTGGTTAAGGTCTTCCTTGGACATTTGCATAGCGCTCCTTTCCGACCATGATCAGCATGGCCAATACGTGTGAACATACGTTCTTTGTCGAGGCGTGGATCTGGCCCCACTCGCACTCGCAGTTGCCTACGTTCCACCAATCCCATGAGCAGTAGTATACGCCGTGATCGCCCTCGACGGTAGCTGCGTGCTGGTGGATCGTGCTATCCTCGAGGATCACCTGGCCATCAAGATAGAGTCGATCGGCTTTCTGGAGGCGAGTCTCTTTGAGCATCTAAGCCTCCTTCCGCTTGTGGCGATCGAGCGTGACGCAAGCCTCGCCGAACCAGCGCGGGGCGAGTATCCAACCCTCGAGGACCTGCCCACGTTTAACCGCTGCGTTGTAGCAGTCGTGGGCGCATTGTGCGCAGAAGAAGCGGTAGCGCTTGGGTCCTTGGTTGGTGAAGTCATTACTGTGCTTACCCCGATCAGCGTTGATGGTGACTTCCGCGCCACAGACAGAGCAGAAGATCCTTGGGAGGGGCTCTCCGTGAGTATCTAGGTGCATTGTGACTCCTTTCTGAGCTCGCTGAGCTCGAGATCTCTTTCGTACAGGTGAACGAAGTACTTCCACTCCATGACGGCCAGGGCGCCTACGTGGCTCTTCTCGTGGAGGGCGAGGATGGGGGTCTTGTGCTCGATGATGGCGTTGCCCACGCACTGGCGCCACCAGGTGAAGATGCTGTGACGAGCTCTACACTTGGCCTCGATGTAGAGCGTGTCGTGCAACGTGTCGGACCGGGTATGCTTAGATCCTCCTCCGGAGAGCGGTGTTCGCTCAGTGCCGACGGACCGGGCGATGCGTCTCTCGAAGGTCTTCCAGTACTTGGATGGCTGTGATGGGCTCATGAGTCTCTCCTTTCTTTGAGCAGGTATATGCCGATCAGGAACAGGATAAAGTAACCGGTAATGCCGCAGATGTCGGGCATTGGCGGAGCTCCTTTCCCCCGGCCGGGGCATTGCTGACCTTTATTGGCGTGGGGTAGGCGCACCAGCCGCCGGGCAGGGGGTGGACCGCGTAGTGAGGATACGGGGGGATGCGGCGACGGGATAGGGTATCGACGAGGTCGGCGAGGCGGCAGCGGGAAGCGTAGGAGATGTGGCTCTTGTAGCGGTGGTGTCGTGGGTGGCGTTGGAAAGCGACTGACCAGGTCCCGCAAGAGTGCCAGAGGTGGATCCAGGTAACGGGCGGGCGTGGCATGGTTCTGACTCCTTTCGTGGCTCTGCGTGGTCTCGTTTCGGCTGACTTACACCTCCAGTGTACCCCGGGAGATCTCCCAATCCTTGACATTTTCATGACATTTCTATGACAGGTTTACCTAAGTCGCTGGAGGGGTCGATTTGGGTATCTAGCCTTTAGGGCAAGGTGGGGTTGCTGGGGCATGAATGAGTAGCGTGCCCCAAATCGATCCCGGAAGCGGACAGACAGGTGTAAACACCAGAGTAGCGTGGAATCTACTAGTCAGAATGACCCCTTAGAAGCGATATTCGGTTTACAGGTGCTGTGGTATGCCTTTGGGGTGCTCCGTGCGTTTCACTCCTCAGAAAACGCGTTTAAAGGGCATTGTAGACGATGGTTCGACGAGGCATTGACATTAGGTTGTCGACTATAGTACAATTGTTCTATCGGAGGGGGGGCTACTCCCCTATAATTTTCAAGTCAAGGAGGCTTGAGCATGGCAACGATCAAAGATCTGGGAACCATTCGGGAGAAGTTCGCTCGAGTGACGCCGGGCAGAGCGGAAGACTTCAGGCTCGGCGTGGAGACGACCAAGAAGGACTGGGCAGCTGAGACCGCCGCAGCGGAGCCATCTTACGCGGCTGGCGTTCAGGCAGCAATCAGCAGAAAGGCTTTCGGGAAGGGCGTCCGGGCCGCTGGGACTGAGCGCTGGAAAGGCAAGACCCTGCAGGTGGGTGTCGAGCGTTGGGGTACTGGCGTAAGCGCTGGCGTGGCTGACTACGAGGCGGGGTTCGCCCCTTATCGTGAGGTCATTACGGCAGTGAACTTGCCTCCGCGGTATCCTACGGGTGATCCACGCAACATCGAGCGAGTCAAGGCGATCGCTCTGGCGTTGCACAAGAAACGGATCGGCTGAGGCCGGGAGGGAGTAAACTAAGATGCCATACCTACAGAGGCACCGACTTACGATCGACTCGGACCTGGATGACGACTCGACCTGGCGTTATAAGCTTCCCTCGGTGGGGAAGTACACGTGCTTCGAGTTGGACATCAACTGCAATCGCTATGCGACGCGCACGCTGAATACCGTGTGCTACACCATCGAGGATTGCATCACCAGGATCGAGATGCTGGAAGCGGGGGCGAAGATCATCCACTCGCTCACGGGGCTCCATCACGACGCCATGAACTACTGGGACTTTGGCACTCCCAACCGCAGGCGCTATCGCCAGGAGGGTGACACGGACAACCAGGTGTCGCTGTTCCTCCTCGGTGGCCGGCACATCGCGGACCAGGAGTACGGCTTCGACATGAGCAAGCTGGCCGAGACCTATATCAACTACACCTATGATCTGAGCGAGGGTGTCGCTGATTACTTCAAGGCCGATGACCATGACGTGAAGCTGTACGGCTATCGCTGGATGGGTGAGGATACTCCGGAGTTTACTGGGCATATGCGGACCCAGGAGCTGGCGCGCTGGACCTGCTCGGCAGCGAACGCTTTGAAGACCATCAATGTCCCAGTGGGCAATAGGATCCGTCGTTTGGGGATTCAGGCTCTTACCAGGGCCAAGACCATCGGTGGTACGTTCACGCGGGCGGAGCTGCGAGCGAATGAAGGCGAGTACAGTCCGATCATCATCGAGAGTCCGATGGACTGGGCCATGGCCGAGGTAGCGGAGTATGGGTTGAACAATCAGATCGGTGGTATCGACTACATCGTCGCTGATACGCTCATGGATCTCCCCTATCGCTGGGGTTACTACGGCCAGGTGTTGCTGACCCCGTTCGTGACCACGGCTCATGCTGACGTAAACTGCCGGTTCATCACCTTGCCTGCTGCGATCAGCTCGGGCACGGCGGCTGCCGGTGAGTGTGTGTTCGACACCACGGGCTTTGGGTTCCAGAAGTGCGCTCGGCTGGGCTTCGAGCATGACGACAATCCCTTGAAGTATCTCAAGACTGATCACCTCGGGTCCTTGGATCTGATCCTGACTGAGGCGGGGTCTGCTCGTGATGCGTCTGCGTTCATGCAAGACGTGGTGATGTACTAGACAGGAGGCGCCATGCCAAGACAAGAGCCGCGGTGGGTTAGGATCTCCGGAGATGGCTTGGTCTACCTTGGCCCGGGCTGGCTGGTGGACCTGGTCTATGAGTGCTCCGGACAAGGGAATCAGCTTAACGTGTACGACGGGCAGGACGCTGGCTCGGGTAGGAGATTGTTCCGGGTGTTCTGGGATAATGATCGCCCGTTTCACGCAGCGTTCTGGCCCGGGTACCGGTTCGAGGTGGGGATCTACATCGATCAGAGCGTGGCTGATGATTGGACTGTTGTAAACTATCAACCTGATCTCCCCGAGAGGGTCTGATGTTCTACAGGGTAAGCCTCCACGTGCCCGCAAATACACCAATAGCGACGCCGGTCACGGCCATGATCCCGGTCGTGCGCGGCGTCGTTTATCGTGTCTCCCTGCAATTCCCTGATGGCTGTGCGGGCCTCGTGTATGCTAACCTGTGGCATCGAGAGTTCCAGCTCTGGCCGTCGAACATGGGCGAGTGGTTCTCTGCCGATGGTAATATCATCGAGTTCGCTGAGGAGTACCAACTGCTCGAGCTCCCCTACGAGATTCGTCTGGAGGCTTACTCTGAGGATGATACCTTCTCTCACAAGATCTCCGTGAGGATCGGGATGCGCGAGCTCGAGGCCGGCCGGCTGCCGGCTTGGCTGTATCGGCTGACTGGCAGGACCTGGGAAGGACAATACTGATCATGGTGAATAGACTGTTACCAGCGCCTGGTGGAGCTCCTCGCCTGGTCTACGGCTGGGACGGTACCGACTGGCGCGCGTTGCTTGTGGACGCTGCCGGCAATCTCCAGGTAGACGTTGCTGCCTCTGGGCTCCCCACTGGCGCGGCCACGGCTGCTAACCAGGCCACGATGATCACGGCGCTCCAGCTCATCGATGATCTGCGCACGGCTCTCGAGAGTGTGGGCACGGATCGTCTCCAGGTGCGTGGCGAGGATCAGTTGTTCTCGTTTGCAGGGTCGTTAGCAGCACTCTCAAGTGGTGTGATTAGTGGTCTGAATGGGTATTTCGATTCGGCCACACCTGGCGCAGGTGAGATCTGGGTGGTAACGAACATTCGTACCGTTGATGTTACGAACGCGACCACAGAGCATCGGTTTTACGTTCGTAGTGGCGGTAGTGACGCGAGGTTCCACGACGTTGTTGAAGCAATTGCGGCTGGCTTGTCGCGGTATTACCACGGACACGTTTATCTGTCGGCAGGTGACGTGGTTCGGGTGTACTTCTGGGGTGGGCAGGTAGGGGACACGGTCGCTGTGCACTTGACTGGGCACAAGATGACATTGGAGACGTAAGATCATGGCACACGGGCATCCGGACTGGGGCGTGCAAGCGCCAACGAGCAAGATCTACTCGATGTTGGATCTGGGCGAGGTCGTGGTGCGCCTCGGTGCGGTCGGGAGCGTGGACCGGCTCGGCAACGTCTTGGTCGAGGACGACTTTCGGAACGGGATCGCACGCGTGACTTTGGCTCATGCGGGCGTTGGCGGAGATGGCGGCATCGCTCAGTTCCCTTGCCGCTTTGGTGGCCATAGCGTGTGGCTTGAGACGGGGACCGGTGCGAATCCGACGAGCCACGTAGATCTGGTGTGTGCCTACGTGACGGCCAGTAGGCTCGGCTTCGAAGTGTACGTGGCAGTGGATGACGAGGTGATGGCCATCACTCTCGCGCCAACGATCGTTGGCAATGGCTTAGCGATTGTGGCTGGGGTGAGGATTAATCCGGTGACGTCCGTGCTGGGGATCTGGGCTGGGGGTGGCGTTTACACGAGTGTGGCCACAGATGCCAAGGTCCGTGACGATGCCCAGACCTTCAACGTGATCAAGGTGGTCATCGATGCTGTGACCGGCCAATACATCCGGATCCGGGTCAACGATAAGACCTACGACGTGAGCGCTTACACTGCACCTTCGACCGCGTGGGGTCTGGCCACCTGGCTGCAGATGCGCGTTTACCTTGATGGTGCCCTGGCCACGTCTGGCACTGGCTACGTGGATGGATTGATTGTGACTGAGAACGAACCATAGGAGGGTTGAGCAATGATACTAGAGGATCTGAATAAGCTGAGGTTCACCCAACCGGAGCATCTTGTGTATGTGATCGAGAAGGTCCAGCGAAGCGCGATGGAGTACAAGGCGAAGAAGGCGCTGGTAGAGGCTTGGGCGCGCCGGACCAGCACTACGCTTGAACCGTGGATGCTCACAGAGAAGATGCTGGGTATGCCCAAGGAGGTAGCGTAAATGGAAGCCAAGGAACGCCTCCGGATCATCAAGGCAACGGTAGTGATCTGGATCGACACCTGGGTCGCAGGCGATGTCTACGAGGCTGAGCAGCTCCTGAATATCATCAAGCGTATGGTGGCCTCGTATCGCTGGGAGAAGCTCGAAGAGATGCAGTAATAGGCTGTTCGCTGACGG
>Ga0114918_10005131_pt1 | contig 11257 bp, 13 predicted proteins | sample LantaG_FD_87015 | JGI IMG/M metagenome (GOLD analysis project Ga0114918, IMG submission 87015) | Deep subsurface microbial communities from Baltic Sea to uncover new lineages of life (NeLLi) - Landsort_02402 metaG | ecosystem: Environmental > Aquatic > Marine > Oceanic > Sediment | place... | reverse complement strand
AATTCTGCTATAATTTCATTTTTCAAAAACAAAGACTCTATCAAGAAGGCTAGGATTGAGGGGTTCTCTAAAATAATAGAAAAAAACCCAATAGAATACGATGGTCAGAATATACCGGACGATATAAAAAGCAATGAACATATTAAAAACGCTAGAATTAGGGGGTGGGCAGGGAATTTAAAGAAAAACCCAGAGATTTTTGACAAAACCGGATTCCCTGACGACTTGAAAGACCTTAGCGAAAATACAGGCATAAGAGAAGCCCTAGAAGCTGGGTATGTTTCTAAAATTGAAAGTGGTGCCACCATACCATTGAGAGCTCTAGAGCTATTCCCAAACAATGAAAATATTATTAGGGCTACTAAGACTTATTTGCTAAACGAAATTAGTAAAGAATACGCTAGGTTCAAAAAACCCGGAATATTTTTCAATTCTGGCTTGGTTATTCCAGAAGAAATGAAAAACGACGATGAGGTTATAGCTCTTCAAAAAGGACATCTGATTAGTGTTTTTTCTAGGAACCCTCTTGAAACATTTGGAAATAAAGCCTCTACATTTTTCCCTCCATCCTTAAGGGAAGATCAGGAAATAAAAAATGCAAGAGCTAGCGGGGTTGGGTTCTATACCCTAAAAGACCCCACATATTATGACGGACATATAAATGAACTAAGAAGTTACGGACTTGAAGATAATCCAATTGTTATTAGGGATACTAAAAAGGGATGGTATAAGGAATTAAAAGAGAAACCTGAGCTAGCATGGAAGGTAATGGATTACCCCGAGAATCATTTTATTAAGAAATATATGATGGAAGCAGGTAGTCCTCTTCTGGACTACATGACTAAATCTATTGTAACTTACTTTAATCTCAATGCATCCCCCTACCTATATTCTTCTGACTTCTATAATAGATTAGGCAAGCTACCAGAAAGTATAAAGAAAAATGAAGAAGTCATTAAGGCTTATCGTAGAGCTTTAGCTAAAGTCGTTAGTGAAGACCCATGGGCTTATACTAATCCTAATTTTCCAGCACCATTCAAAAAAAGCAAATCAATACTTAAAGCCTTAAATAGTGGAATATTAAGGCAATTTAATGGAATACAGACAGAGACATTGATATCAATGGATTTCGCTAACGGGTTTAACTCTCTTCCGGACGATATTAAAAACAATGAAGAGATTCAACAAGGGTTCAAGAGAGCTTTGATAACATTATTTGGGCAAACATCTTCAGAGGAATTAATTAGCCCTAGTTTCACTCAGTATCTACAGACTATCCCAAGAGCTGTAATCGGAGACCCAGATGTTTTTGCAGGTTATAAAGCCGCTATAGGAAGAATGATATCTAAAAAGCCAATATTATTTGAATCTCTTAATCCGGGTCTTAAACAAAAAGAAGAAATTCAAATGGGGCTTCAGCAAGTAAAAAATAGATTAATTCCGTTCTATAGAGATACATTAAATAGAAATCAACCTGAACACATCAGAGATGTAATTATGAATAATCAAGATATACCAGACTTCATGAAACGGGATATAATTACGGAACTAGGACTAGGTGAGGTAGTGGCTAATGATTCTAATTGGTACAAGAATGCTAAAAACAAAAAGGTCTATCAAATTAATAGCTTGAAAGACATGATAAATATAAGGAGATAGAAATGGCTAATTTAACAGTTTCAAATTTCGGGAACCCAGTTGTAAATGGAACATATACAAGTGACGGGACAAAGGATAGTAAAGATAGATATGTAAAAGATAATAATTCTAGTGTTATTATTGAATACAGAGAACAGTTTGGACCATACTGCTTTAGTGGAGCGTATTATATAATTCTCATTAACGAAGGGGCAAGGTCGATGCTAATAGAAGAGCCTCTCTATAAAATAGACAGTGATGACCCAACCGACTTAACATGGGTGACGATGCAAAGCCAGAGTGTCGGAAGTTCATATAATTCTGTTGGAACGGTCTCTTAGAGTATTACTTAGACGAAGAGTCTTCTGTACCCCAAAACTCTTCTGCCTTGGTCATAGCTGAGACTATCTCTTGACCTCCAACGGGATTCTTTGAGTGTACATTCCATCCCATAGGACTAATATCTCCATTAAAAGCTTGTTCTTCTATCCATCGGGCAACTAGTGCTCCATTTTTCTCTTTTTCTCCCGGCAGTTGCCCTCGATTATCTAAGTCGTGGTCAAAAGATATAAACCTTACATTTCCTTGTTTAAGGTAATTAATAGCCTCATCTGACGTCTTAGCCCACACCTCATCTCCTTTTGCCCCGAATAAATATTGTATGCGGGGGTCAGATGGGTCTCTATTGTCATCTAGCCAAATAGATACACCTTGTTGACATTTCTTATACCATCTCATTACATCTCCTCAAACATCTTTTTTCCCATTTGGATTGGCTTAAATCCATTGCTGCCGCCTTGCCCCATCTGTCTTCCAGAATGGTCTAATATCAAAAGGGTACCATCACTATTTACTTCTTGAACCGTACACCAACCCCTATACCCACTATCTTTAGTATAAGTTAGTTTTTGTCCAACAGAAAATACGGATTGATTGCTTCCTTGTGAGGCTTGCTCCGCTACCCTTAGAGCATCCCGAAGGGTAGTAATGTCGTACATTTTAGCAAGTTGTTGGGCAATACTGTTAGAAATTTTATAGAGATTCATAATTAACCATCCTCCATATTTTTAAGACGACTATAATAATCCTTAAGTTCTTTTAAGTGAGCTCTTGCTATTTTTTCAGCAAACTCATTTTCCGTCCAAGGAATATCACTACCCATTATACCTTTTAGCTCTTTGTATATGTCGAGGTGCTCTTTTTCTATCTTAATTCCCATTTTTAATTCTTCTGAGATTACTTCTTCAGATTCTTTGTACCAATTCATTTTTATCTCCTAAGTGTTAAGACATAAAGTGTTAATTCATGAGAAACTGATTATACTCCTGCATCTTCTAAAAACAAACTATAAAATAACCACAGTTCTAAAGGATGTTTTATGAAATAAAAGAATGAAATATAGAATACTTTTTTATTTAAGGAACGATATTATGAATTGGTACAGAAAAGCTCAAGTAAATAAAGATGAGGTACGTATACCGGGGTACCCATATTATATAGCTCAATATAGAGAGGGTAGATTCAAGGGAATGTACCCTAATGGTATAATGGGTATACCTAACATGGAGAGAAAGTGGGATAGAGGTGGATTTGGATCTGGAAGAAGAATGGAAGAAATAAAATCCGAAGACCCAAAGGAAATATTCGACATTCTCAGGAGAAAGTCTATAGACCCTAGGTTTGACGATGTTGAGTATTACATTGTTGAAGGTCCAAATAGACCGAGAAGAAGGATGCAACTAAGGGAGTTTATTGAGGTAGGAATGTAAAATCATGAACTGGTATAAAAAAGCTCAAGCATTAGATGATGATTTAGATATAGCTCAAGACAAGTGGATACCAGTTAACTCTAGCTGGATGACTCACGTAGCGTACTATGAACCTATGGGATATCTTGAGTTTAAACTCAGGAATGGGAAAGAATATACATTTGTAGGAGTTCCTAAAAAAATATATTCAGATTTTATGAAATCAAGGTCTAAGGGTGAGTTTTTTAATAGAATTATAAGAGATAGGTACGGAAGGAGAGCTTAACAATAAGAGTCTCATCAAAACGTACCTACTCTTAGTACCATTTTAGTTACCTACTGGAATTCCCTGTAAAAAACCATCCTCACTACCTTCTAAGTCTATTTCTCCCCTTTCTATAATATCTATAGCATCTGATTCATTGCAGTAATTAATGCAAATAATAGCCTCTGACTCATCATGCCAATAATCTAATTTTTCCGTGTCATCATAAATATCCTGACTAATTTTAGATCCAGCTCCAACTTCGAGGTTCTTGGTTTGCTTGATTGGGGTAGTCTTTGACGATAATTTACTAAGGGCACTTTTTTTAGATAGTTTTACACTAGCTTTTATTGAATTTTCTCCACATTTCGATTTCGATATAGTAGAATGACTGAAGGACGGTCCATCATAAGAGTTAGAGCAGCAACTAATAGAGGTATTATAAAAATTATCCAATGTACTATTATTATCCCACTCAGGATGGTATGAATAAGGGTCTGATTGCGGGTAATGATATATACTACAACCTTCATTCATTATCATCCCTCTAAATACCCCACTTGAGTTATTTAATTCTGGTTTCTTATCTTTTGACAGAAAGAAACTGATTCCGACAGCATACACTCTATCTTTACTGATAATATTTGATGCAACCTCTCTTATTTTTTCAGAAGTAAGAATATATTGACGTACAATCCCTTCGGCTGTCCTGAATCCATCTAACCATAGATTCCCTCTTGGAGTACTTGTCGTACATATATAATTTTGCTTTGGCCATTTATAGTTACATTTTTTACAATATCTATCTGGACCGAACTTTATTTTGTGCTTTGGGCACTCTTCAATATATTGTTCCATTTGAGCATCTTGGCATGGAAGTCCGGTTATAGGATTAACACCTTGTACGGATATAACAATAGCTACATGGTGGGGGTTATTGTAGTTATTATTAAAATCAAACCACATACCATCATCTTCTACTACGGGTACGAAATAACTCTTCATTTTCCCCTCACTCCTCATCCAATTATTAGGACAGGATGGGAATTTATCGACTAGGTATGGGGTTCTTTGTCGGTATGGCGGAAGTGGACATATATCACTTCCTTTCCTAGCTTTAGGCATATTAAATCCTACAGTTAGTCCATTAGCTTTCATTAGATAATCTCTTGAACTTGCATCAAAAACGATATTTTTTTTAGACATTTTAGACTCCTAGAATATGGGAAGTCCTTAGTTAGGGACTCCCCATATTATTTTATTAGTATTGGCGGTTACGAATCCCGAATGGGTTTTGAGACTTAGCACTTGAAGCCTTATCCATAGACATAACGAGACTAGGAAGGTCTTTCATATTTTTCCTATCTCTCCACTCAAGAGATGTCTCGGGGAATTCTCTCTTTAACCCCGAGAGTCCACCGTCATCAAGAATATCAAGGATATCTTTAATATCTCTTCTACTTTCTGGGTCTATCACATTGGATTCAACTAATAGTCTAACGAATTGACGCTCATCACATGGAATATCCGTCCATTTTATCCTATTAACCGTAGAGCGTCCTCTCTTAAGGGGGACACCCTCGAACATAGGGTCTTCTTCTATAATCCTATTAGGGGTAACTCCAATACAGAGTGGTCTCACAAGCTCTCCTTGAGACTCTACAGCATCTTCTTCTTTATACCCCATATCCAAGTCAGCTATATAGTTAGCGGTAGCCTCAATATCCACCTCGTTTGAATCTGGCTTAAATACTATTACTGGTTTATCTCCGAATCTATTCTTTAATACAATAGTAATAGGATGGTCGCTTTTGTTAGGGTCATAATCTTCAAGAAGATGGTCGGTAGGTACATGTTCTAACCTTAATTTAACTCCGTACTTCTCCTTCATTTTGTATGACTCGGTATTAAGAGAGTCCGTTTTGGGACTATCTTTTGGACCCCTGAGATATTTGGATGATAGACGCACCTTAGCTATAGGGATGTTTCTTTTATCTCCAAATACTTTCATTAAGTCGCCAAACGGGGTTATACTTTCATCGGAAAGCATTTCCAATCCAGCGGGTTTTTTCTCAACTCCCAATTCAGCAAGAGCTTCTTCAACTTCTATTGGATGTAATCCAAGAAATGTTGCCGCTTGCTCTATACGGGACTCCCAAGAGTCAGGGTTTGAGGACACAGGGCTAGTATTGTGTGTGGATGTAGTCATTTTATATCTCCTTTTCTCACACTCGCTCAACGAAACCCTCGTTGGAAGGGGAATATACTTCATGCATACTCAGTAACTATTATACTAGTTTTTTATGATTTGTCAACGTTAAAAAATATTTTTTATGTAATTTTGAAAAAGGAGATAAAAAGGCCCTTTTTTCAAGCTCCAGAAAAAGGAGATAAAAAGGCCCTAAAAAAAGTACTTTTTATCTGGTACATTTTTGAGCTAATTCGAAAAAAGGGCCAAAATATCTCCTTTTTCTGGCAGTATTTTTAGATAAAATCCAGAAAAAAGGGCCTTTTTATCCGGATTTTTATGGAAGAAATCTTCGGAAACCCTTGATACTAAGGCGTTTAAGAGAATAACGAAAAACCCCTAATAGATCAATGATCACTAGTAATTACTTAATATATGATCCAGAAATAGATAAAGTTGTTATATTTGTGATCGGAAAAATCGGTTAAGGATTGTTTTAAAGCTTCTTGACTCTTATTTTACCCAATTACCCAAGGTCATGAATTTATGATTACCGATATTGACGTGAGGTCTAATTTTCTTTCCTCCTGAGTTTTTTTCATAAGCCCATGAAGGATTGCATTTTTCAGGATTAAAGTAATGGTCGTAATTACCAACTGGAACAAACTCACCATTCATAATTGATTTTGCTATATTCACACTGTCTTCCCAAGCATCTCCTTTTCCCTGTTTCATATTAGTCCAATCATCTGCTTCAGCTTTATTCCAACAGCTAAATTGCTTAGGAGCTTGTATAGAGCTAACTATTTTTGATGGATTACCACCTCCTCTGTTATAAAATACAGTAGCTATAGCTCTCTTTCCATCGCTAGATTCTCCTCTTCCTTCTGCATATATGGTTCTAGCGATTATATTCTCTTCTATTTTTTGAGATTCTGATAATTCTTGCTTCGTTTCAGATGGTTGGATTCTGTATTCGGTATCTCCATATCCTCCAAGACTCATTGTATTTAACGATACTTGGTTTGCGATATTTTTAGCTTTATTAACCATATTGTCGTTTTGTATGGCTTGGCTTATCTCTTCTTCAGATATTCCCGTTTCTCTGGATGCATTGCTGATAGTAGAACCAGATAGGATTAGAACTATAGCTCCTAATATTCCCGCCATTAGGTTTTCTTTCATTCCTGCCTCTTGGTAGATGTCTTTGTTTGCTTCGGAGTATATGCGATGCTTAATGTACCAATTTGGTTTTATGTTATTATTTGTCATTTTAAAGGACTCTCTTGGTTGGTTGTTGAAGTATTATACATGTGTTACTTCAAAATAATGAATGAGGTTTCCTTTGATAAAATTACTAAAATGGGTAAAAAAGCACGTTAGACCACACTTCAAATACAATCCTAAAAAAGGAGAGGGTATAGATGTTTATAATGACAGTGTAAAAGAAGTTATGGATAAATTAGAAGACCAATCAGAGGTTGGTATTAAGTTTACTTTTAAGTTTTAAGTCAATGTTTGTATAATGTCCCCGTAATCGAAAAGAAAATCATCGAAATAAATGAAGGAAATTAATAATGGATAATTTTGTGACTCAATTGATTGATAATATAAATATAGATTCGTTTAAGGGGAACAGGGGAAGCGGGAGTCGCTATAGAGAGCTTCTGTATTATATTTCTGTGTCCAACCCTGAAATAGATAAAATCGATGGATGTGATAGAGATGGGGATGTTCAATTTGAGGTCTCTATGAAAAGTTTAGGGATATCATACGACTTGATGGTTAAATACAAAAAGGAAGTTTGTTCGGATTTTATAGCTAACTTTTTAGGAGAGCTATTGATTAGAGAAAACATTAACAGCTTTGCTAAAGTTATTATGAGTATAAAACCTGAACTTTACCCATCGATGGTTAATCGTTTTGAGCATCGTAAATTTGGAATGAATATTAATAGGGAAAAATTAGTATTCTCATTTCATGTTAGCTTACTTCAAAAAATCATGCTTGAGGATGTAAAGAGGCAAATTAAGTAATGGAAGATAAAGATAATTTCAAAGTAGATTCTACTTCTAGCTTTAAAGGTCATGTACCATTAAATGCTAATCCTAATTATGGAAATCGTAATTCTCCTCCACCAAAGACTGATTATGAAAATAGAAGATTTATTTGCAGGAGAGAAGAAGTGAATAAAGTTACGAAAGGTAAATACGGAAGAAATAATGGGCAGTAATATTTTAGACCTACCAAATTTCAGAATGGACGAGACATCTATACCGTCTGTTAACATAAAGTCTATAAGGATACAAAACCTTAAGGGTTATAAGGATTATACTTTTGATTTTAGTAACGAAGGTGAAACTTGTAAATCATTTGTCTGCTTTCACGGACCTAATGGAACTGGGAAGACTACGGTTTTAGATGTTGTTCAATTGATATTTTCTCGTTTTGATAATTACGAAAAAGATAGGCTTAGGGCTCTTTTGGGAAAGTCAGTACGTCACGAAGATGGTAATATGAGTGGTATTTATGGAGATGATGATTTCCTTATTACTGCTGAAATTAAAGTTACTTCTTGGGGACTAGATAATAGTAATTCTATGAGTTTATCTGATAGTTATATCGTCAGAATAAATAAAAACGGATTTATTGATGACCATCCCGAACATATAAAAAATATTCTTTATCGTTTATGTTTTTACGCTCGCTTAGATAATGAACTTCATCAATTTCAATTAAGTAGAGAGAAATGGCCAATATTCAAAGAGTTATGTGAGGCTGTTACTGGTTATGAGATAGAAGAGAAAAGTAATGTGTTCGATATTAGTGAAGACCCAATACAGGCTGATTTAATGAATAAATATGTACTTGGTTTTTGGGTAAAAAAGCCTCATGAGAAGATAAGTCATACAGAATGTAGTGCCGGTGAGCGTAAAGTTATTAAGTCTTTTTCTACTATGTTGAATATGGAATATACCCCAAGAATAATATGTATTGATAATGCCACAATGCATGTTGAACTTGAGAGACATATAGCTCTAATAGAAGCTATTAAGAGGTGTTTTGAGGGTAGTCAGATATTTGCCACAACCCACAGTTATCGAATGTCTAGAAATTTTGGTGACAAAAATCAGATGTATGATTTGAGACTTGTTAATGATTCTAAAAAAGAATCTTGGCAGTTAGAGATTTATGATGAGCTTAGTGATTCTATATCTAAGCTCCGTAGTTTTTCTTTAAATCCACAAGTTGTTAATGGTCAACTTGATATAGGATTAGGGCTTCAGAAGAGATGTTTTAATGAAGGTAGGAGCTTAAAGTTTTTTGAAGAAGTTGGATTGTTCCTTAAAAGAGTTATTGAGCTTCATATCGAAGATATGTATAATACATAAGTAAATTAAGATAAAGTGACATGAAATAAGCTAGAGTTTGTTATCTAGATATATAAGGTTAAGAACAAGGGGGTTCTAATAAAATGAAGACATTTAGTCAAGAAGAAGCTATAAAGAGGTCAACTGAATATTTTAAAGGTAATAGCATTGCTCCAGATGTTTTTGTAAACAAGTATAGTTTAAAAAACGAGGATTTAGAGATAGTAGAAGATACTCCTAAAAAAATGCATAAAAGGCTCGTTTCGGAGTTTGTTCGGACTGAAAATAAATTTCCCAATCCTATTTCAGAAAAAGAAATAGCAGAACTTATAAATGACTTTAGATACTTAATTCCCGGAGGAAGTCCAATGTTTGGAATTGGGAATCATTATCAAAGAGTAAGTTTAAGTAATTGTTTTGTTATTAAGACTGTAGATAGTTACGGAGGGATTTGTAGAGCGGATGAACGAATAACTCAGATATCTAAAAGGAGGGGAGGAGTTGGTTTAGATATATCAGAAATTAGACCAAAAGGGGCTACGACAAGAAATAGTGCGTTTACTACTGATGGAATAACCGTTTTTATGGAGAGGTTTTCTAATACATCTAGAGAAGTTGCTCAGTCAGGAAGAAGAGGGGCTTTGATGTTAAGTATCTCAGTTCATCATCCCGAAGTTATGAATTTCATAAAAGCTAAGAGAGACTTAAAAAAGGTTACGGGAGCTAATATATCTGTCAGGGTATCCGATGAATTCATGAATGCTGTAAAAAATGACGATAAGGTGGAGTTAAGGTGGCCTGTAGATTCTACTAACCCTATTATTTCAGAAAAAGTTAATGCTAGAGAGATATGGGAAGAGTTAGTTCAATCAAATTATTTAAGTGCCGAGCCCGGTATTTTATTTTGGGACAATATTATTCGCAACAGTCCGGCAGATTGCTATATAGAAGACGGATTTGGCACATGTTCTACTAATCCTTGTGGTGAGCTTCCTTTGTGCGAGTGTGATTCATGTAGGCTTATGGCTTTAAATTTAGCGTCTTATGTTGATAATCCGTTTACTGAAGAAGCATCTTTCAACTGGGATAAGTTCAAGGATCATGTTGTGAAATCTCAGAGATTAATGGATGACCTAGTCGAAATGGAAATAGAGGCCGTAGAACGTATTATAAATAAAATCAAGAAAGACCCAGAGGATGAATATACAAAAGAAAACGAAATGGCTTTATGGGTTGAGATACTTGATAAATGCAAAAATGGCAGGAGAACTGGTCTGGGTATTACGGCACTAGGTGATTGTATCGCTATGTGTAATATAAAATACGGAACCGAAGAATCAGTAGAAATGGTTGATAAAATATACAGTAATCTTCGCAATGAGTCTTATAGGTCTTCTATTATAATGGCTAAAGAAAGGGGGGCTTTTCCAATCTTTGACTCCGAAAAAGAGGTAGGTAATGAGTTTTTGGGAAGGTTGCCATCTTCGTTGAGGGACGAGATGAATAAGTTTGGTAGAAGAAATATAGGCATTATGACAACTCCCCCTGCTGGTTCGGGGAGTACAGTAGCGAAGATGGTTGACCTTTATGGAACTACTTCTGGTTTTGAGCCAGTATATAAGGTTGAGCATATGCGTAAAAGAAAAATTATGGGTTCTGATGACGAGATTCCAGACTTTATAGATGCTTTAGGAGATAAATGGAAAGAATATACCATTACTCATTCTGGTCTAGAAATGTTTAAGAGGATTACGGGTAAAACGTTTGAAGAAAGTCCGTATTTTGGAGCAGAGTCGGGAAGTTTGGACCATTTCATGAGAGTAAAGATGCAATCTACGGCTACAAAATACGTAGACCACGCTATATCATCGACTGTAAACCTACCAAATGATATATCGGTAGAAGTTGTAGGGGAACTTTATGTTAAGGCTTGGGAAATGGGCTGTAAAGGCTTAACTACATATAGGGATGGTAGTCGAGACGGTGTTCTAACTTCAATTAATTCTACGAGGCATTGTGACGATTGTGACGAGGCAAGTAAGGGATT
>Ga0114918_10005130_pt1 | contig 11258 bp, 6 predicted proteins | sample LantaG_FD_87015 | JGI IMG/M metagenome (GOLD analysis project Ga0114918, IMG submission 87015) | Deep subsurface microbial communities from Baltic Sea to uncover new lineages of life (NeLLi) - Landsort_02402 metaG | ecosystem: Environmental > Aquatic > Marine > Oceanic > Sediment | place: Baltic... | reverse complement strand
TCAGAGCAGAGCTTGCCGAGGACACCAAGCCGGCTAAAACATAATCCGCGTAATCAGTGAAATCTGTGGCTAATGATTAAATATTCTTAGTGTCTTGGTGTCTTTGTGGCAAAAAATCCGCGTAATCAGTGAAATCTGTGGCTAATAATTCAATCTTCTTAGTGTCTTGGTGACTTCGTGGCTAAAAGCTCTCTGCGTTCTCTCCGTAAGGAGTCCCAAGGACAGCGCTCTCTGCGGTGAACAATACCAAACTCCCCTTTATCTGGGATTATACAAAGGCTGGCTTTACAAAAAGTTATGTAAATGACTTGTGGACGTAGGCTAAGCCCCGCGTAAAAGTGTGCTTTTGAAAGCGGGGTTGGCCGAGTACACCGAGCCAGCCAATTCTCTGAGTCCTCTGTGCCCTCTGTGGCGAGTTAGTTCGTAGTTATTAGTTCGTTGTTCGTAGAAAATCCGTGGTTGCTATATATTTCGTGTTTATTCGTGTCTTAGTGGCAAAAAATCCGCGTTAATCTGCGAAATCTGTGGCTAATATAATTTCTTTTCTCTGTGGCTAATTTTTTTACCCTTTTTTCTTGACTTTTGTTAGATAACCGTTGAACTTTTGGTGGAAGTATGGTATAATACCAACAGGGGTCGGGGCTCAGGGACTGGCTGTCAGGGGATAAGGGAGAAAGGCAAAAGGGAGAAAATGCGCGAAACCCACCCACAACGTACCACGCAATACGCTATATGCTATACGCTATTTTTTCTATCCTCCACGCTGTACGCTGTCCGCTATACGCTGTACGAAATATGCAAAACAAACCCAATTTCCGAAAAGCCAAAATGAAATTAAGCTTCTGTTCAACAAAGGATTATGAAAGCCAAGGACGCCTTCCGGCTCCGGGAAAACAAACCCAATCAAACCCAACCTGTAGTGAGCTTGCCTGCGGTGAGCAAGGTCGAACCGTCGAACCTATTTCACCCTTAACCAGATTTTTTGTTGACCGGCGCTCACTATCAGATAAACTCCAGCTACAATTTTTCCTTTCCGAAACGTACGCAAAGATGGCGAAAAATCAGCATAACTCCGTTGATATCGAAAAATGGCTCAAACTAATCCGGGCCGACAGTGTCGGCCCGACCACCTTTTCAAAGCTCATGAAGCATTTCGGCTCACCCGACCGGGCCTTGGGCGCTTCAGTTAGCGAACTTACTCACATAGGTGGCATAGGGTTCAAAACCGCTGAGCAAATTGCCAAAACCCGCAATAAATTCGACACTGCCGCTGAATTGGAACTGGCCGAAAAGCTCAGCGTCTGGATAATCCACCTTGAGGATGAGCGTTACCCACCTTCGTTGAAGCAAATTTACGACCCCCCGCCGGTTCTTTACATCAAGGGCAGTTTGACCGACGCCGACAATTTGGCCATCGCGATAGTTGGCACTCGTCGTTGCAGTTTATATGGCCAGGAGTAGGCTTCTCGACTCGCCCATTTTTTAGCCTCCGCCGGTTTCACAATTTGCTCCGGTATGGCCCGCGGTATAGACACCGCTGCACATCAAGGCGCACTGTCGGCCACCGGACGCACAGTTGCCGTACAGGGCTGCGGCCTGGACAATATCTTTCCGCCGGAAAACATAAAACTGTTTGACCTCATAGCCGAGTCCGGCGCCTGCATCAGCGAATTGCCATTGCAGTACGAGCCGCTCTCAGAAAACTTCCCACCCCGTAACAGAATAATCGCAGGACTGTCACTGGCCACCATTATAGTTGAGGCTCCCTTCAATTCGGGCGCCCTCATCACGGCCAGAGCCGCACTGGACAACAACCGGGAGGTGATGGCCGTCCCGGGAAAGGTGGATTCGCCGCTAAATAAAGGTGCCCACCAACTCATCAAGCAAGGGGCTAAACTGGTCGAATCCGTTCAGGACGTAATGGAGGCCCTTGGCTACATTGGCCAGCGTCTGCAAAACTATGTAACCGAAGCTGCCGAGAAAGCCTCCGAAAAGCTCAAAACGCCTTTGTTTGACGTTCGCCAACTGAATCTAAGCAATGATGAAAAAAAGATTTATGATAGTCTGGGCAAAGAGCCATTGCACATAGACCAGATAATCTCCGGCGTAAATTTAGCTCCAGGGACTGTTAATGCCACCCTAATATCCCTGCGGCTTAAGGGGTTGATAAAACAGCTCCCGGGCACTTTTTTTGTGCCGAATTAGCTGCTTTTCTACGTCGGAGGTTCTAAATATACGGCGTTGAGATTGAAAACCCGCCTCGTTCCCATCACAACCGCATAAGTTGCTTCCCAGGAAGAAGCGAGTCTCATATACCAAACCAACTTACAGCCGTAAGCGTCTTTTACCACGCCAGTTACATCAACTGTGGCAATGCGGACAAATTCAGACTTGCTTTCCTTAACCGCCTATTTTAACTAAAGTCTACGATTACAATCCGCCGATATTTACAATTACCCATATTAACCTCTATGGTGCTGTTTACGCACATACGTGGCAGCATAGGCAATATGTGTCGAGTGGGAAATATATTTAGGGAGTAAATTATGATAAAAGACAGCATACTCCAACGTTATTTGGACGCCTTGCTCAAGGGAGATAGAAAACAATGCCGCACTGTTATAGAAGAGACCCTACAAAGCGGCATACCCGCCAATTCGGTTTACGTGGATGTCATATGGCCGATTATGCTCGAAATCGAGAAATTATTTCGTGCCGAAAGAATCATCCCCACTCAGGAGCATCTGGCGACGCGAATTAACCGCACAATTGTGGACCAGCTACAAAATAAATTGCCACGCAGGTCAAGCAAGGCCAAGAAAATAGTCATATGTTGCGCATCAACCGAATTGCAGGAGCTCGGCGCTCAAATGATGGCCGATCTGTTCGAAAGTGACGGCTGGGAAGTAAAATTCCTCGGCGGCGGTCTAACCAATGATGACATCCTTGCCTTCGTCAACGAATATGCGCCCGATGTCCTGCTGATTTACGGCACTGCTCCAAAGCAAGCGCCCGATGTGCGGCGATTGATAGATACCATAAGAACCATAAACGCCTGGCCCAATATGCGAATAATGCTCTCAGGCGGAGTCTTCAATCGAGCCGAAGGACTATGGCAGGAAATAGGCGGCGACTTATTTGCGGATACAGCCGTCGAAGCGCTTCAAGCATCTTTAAAAGACACGCCAATCGAACTTGAGCCGGGGATGTTAAACCGCCGGAGAAAAAGACGCCTGAAAATAGCCAACCAACTGCCGGTGCAAGTGACATAACAGCGTTTTGTTACGTGGCCGTCCTCTTTATAAATGCGACCTTCCTATGCAATAAAACACCACCGTAAAAAGTGGCACAGCAGTCCGCTTAAAAACCGGCCGTTCAGTACAGCCCGAATCATTGAGCATCTTTTTGTAATTTGTATTCCACACTGTCAATGAGGGCCTGCCAGCTTGCCTCGATGATGTTCTCCGAGACGCCAACCGTCCCCCAGACACATTTTTTGTCACGCGACTCGATTATCACGCGCACACGCGCAGCAGTTCCAGCTCGAGCATTGACTACCCTTACCTTGTAATCAATCAAGTGGACATCCTTGATACTTGGATAAAAGTTCTCCAGCGACTTTCGCAAAGCCGCATCAAGTGCATTTACCGGGCCGTCACCCTCGCCCACCACATGCTCCACTTTGCCGCCGACCTTGAGCTTAACGGTTGCCTCGGTAACCAGACTGCCCGTTGCACGTTTCTCAACGGTTACGTGATACTTTATCAGGTCAAAAGACGGCTTATAAGCACCCATAATCTTTTTGACGAGCAGGTCAAAACTGGCGTTAGCAGCCTCGAACTGATACCCCTGGTTCTCAAGTTGCTGAACACGGCTGAGTATCTTCCCGGCCAATTTCTTATCCTCAGCTATCTTTGCCTTTTCGAGTTCGGCCAAAACATTCGACTTCCCGCTCAGTTCAGATATGAGGAACCTGCGTTCATTGCCGATAAGTTTGGGGTCAATGTGCTCGTACGTACGCTTGTTTTTGCGTAGCGCGTCAACGTGCAGACCGGCCTTGTGTGCAAAAGCACTCCCGCCAACGTACGGCATATTCATCACCGGTGTTAGGTTTCCAATCTCAAAAATAAAACGTGACACTTCCGTCAGTGTTTTGATTCTTTCCGGACTAAGAATCTTAAGACCCATCTTAAATGCAATGTCAGGAATAACCGTGCACAAATTGGCGTTGCCGCATCGCTCACCAAGTCCGTTCATTGTGCCCTGAACGTGTCGGGCACCAGCCCGGACCGCTGCCAAAGAATTGGCCGTCGCACAGTCGCTGTCATTATGCGCATGAATGCCGACCACCATCGTGCTCACTTCAGCACAGACGGCCTTTGTAATTTCATACACTTCGTTCGGCAGACATCCACCGTTAGTATCGCAGAGCACCAGCACGTCGGCCCCGGCCTCAGCCGCCGCGGCCAGAACCTTCATTGCGTATTCCCGATTTTGTTTGTAGCCGTCGTAGAAATGTTCAGCGTCAAAAATAGTCTCAAGCCCACGCTTTTTCAGGAACTCAACCGATTCAGCGCAAATGGCCAGGTTCTCATCCAGCGAACAGCCCAGCACTTCCCTTACGTGCATATCCCAGCTTTTGCCGACCAAAGTCGCTACCGACGTTTTGCACTCAACTATTGAGTTGAGCGAAACATCATCGGAAACCTTTGTATCCGCTCTGCGGGTATTCCCGAATGCTACAATTCTCGAATTCTTCAAACACAGCTTGGCCACTTCCTGAAAGAATTGCATCTCCTTAGGGTTGGAAGCCGCGTAGCCACCCTCAATGTAATCCACACCAAGCCCATCGAGGCATCTCGCGATTGAGAGTTTATCTTCCAGCGAAAAGCTAACCCCCTCGCCCTGCATACCGTCCCGAAGCGTCGTATCGTAAATCTTTATCTTTTCCATACCTATATCCCATTTACTCATTCTTGGTTAGTCACAGTGCACGACTACCATACAGGCCAACCGCCTTCCATTTTAGCTCGATACTATCTGAATGTAAAGAGAAAAGTCAGGCGGCAGAAGTCAGGCGTCACGAATAATAAGTAGCCACAAAAGGCCACAAAATCAAGATTAGAATTAGCCGCGAACCGGATAACGAAAACCTCAAAAGTAGAAGTGCACTCCCGCATACGGCCGAATAACCGTAAGGTATATCCAATACACCTGTCAGTCCGCAAGGACTCCATAGGAGAAGCAAATCTGTCGGTTTACAATTGCCAGTTTTGATTTGACAAGGCCGACTTTGTTAGGTATTGTGTGATTTGAAAGCGGAAGATAGTCTTTCAGAAGCCGTAGATGGTTTGGGTGAAGAAAACGGCTGCTTGGGTGGGGTAATTCCACGCAGGAAACGCTGATTGGCTTGCTTTGTATTTATTTTGGTTTTTACTATGCTGGACTTATCCAAAAAAAGATACAGGTTGAGAATTGTGATTCCGGCCTACCCTGCCTTTAATATTTATTCCCGCATTGCCGGTAAGACCACGGCTTTGGGACCGGTATGCGTGGCCAGTGTCGTGAATAAAATGGAAAGATGGGATGTTGAGGTCATCGATGAAAATAACCTTCGCAGATACGGTCCCGTAAGCAACTCAGGCGGAACCGACCATGAATTTTTACAACGACAAAGACCCGCCGATGCTGTTGGATTTTATGGCGGATTGACAAGCACCATACCCAGAATCTATAGAATAGCTCGCTTCTATAAAAATAAGGGGGTTGTGACTATTGCCGGAGGACAACATTTCGTTGAAGATAATATAGCCGAGGCATTGGCTTCTGGTATTGACTATCTGGTTATCGGCGAAGCAGAAGAAACCATTAAAGAGCTTCTATCGGCGATGGAAGGCAGGCGAGATGTAAGCAATATAAAAGGTATTGCTTACTTAAACAACGGCGAGAGCGTTTGTACTCCAAAAAGGGAGCCTCTAACGGATTTCGACAAATTTCCTTTACCGGATTTCTCCCTGGTGCGCTACGCCAGGATTAAACTTTATCCTGTTGGAAGGATAAGGGGCTGCGGTATGGACTGCGAGTTCTGCACTGTTAAAGGCAAACCAAGGTATGCTTCTCCTGAACGATTGCTTGAGTGTATGAGCTTTCTTCTGGAGACGAAGGGTGCCAGAAGCTTTTTTATCGTTGACGACCTCTTTGGGCAACAACGAGATGAGACAATAAGGTTCTGTAATATGCTTAGGAATTATCAGAAAAGTATAGGCACAAGGCTGAATATAACCGTTCAGATAAGATTGGATAAAGCCAAAGACCCCGAGCTGCTTTCTGCTATGCGCCAAGCGGGTATTAATACAGTAGCCATCGGTTTCGAGTCACCCATTAAAGAAGAATTAAAAGCTATGAACAAACATCTGAGGCCTGAAGATATGTTATCTCTCGCAAAGACATTCCACAAATTCGGTTTTTTGATACACGGCATGTTTATTTGGGGCTATCCCTTAAAAGAAGGCCTGAATCTGGAAATACCGGTAAAGGAACGCGTAAAGCGTATTAAGAATTTTGTCAGGAAAGCCAAGCTTGACACTGTACAGGTCATGCTGCCGGTTCCTCTGCCTGGAACGGAATTGAGACGCAGGCTTCAAAAACAAAACAGGATTTACCCGATTCACGATGTGGGGTGGGAATATTATGACGGTAACTTTCCTCTCTTCGAGCCCGATGAGCCTATGAGCGCTGAACAGATGCAGGCTTCTATTAAAAAAATTATGGGCAAGTTTTATCAGTTTAAATATATGTTTATGATAGGCTTAAATATATTTTCTTTTCCCGCTTTAGTTTTCTTTTTGCATAATATCAGATTAGGATGGAAAAGGTGGCACCGGCCTTGGCGCAATTACCTGTTTCGTTTTGGCGGCTGGATTACGATCAGGAAATGGACCTCAGCGCTTAAGAAAGATGCTTTTTCAAGAAAATTGCAAGAGGCAAAAGAACATCTACAAGAACTCAAAACTTAACTATCCTTAATTATGTGATATAAAGAAGACACTCTTTGATTTCCTTCTTGGGGGAGGCTTACTTTTGATTTGCGTAAGTGCTCTATAACGTGTAGGCGAAATCATTGTAGGCCATTAATGTAAGGATGCTTGATACCCTGACACGCTTGTTAAATACTCTTGGTAATATTTTGATAATAAATTTTGACCTTTCCGTATTGCGGGAAGCAAGCAACGTACAAAGCCGCATAGCAAAGAGCAGACGATATTTGAACTTCACCGGGTCGACCTCGTTAGAATGTTTCCAGAAGTCTATATCCCAGTAATAGCTGAGCCTTTTGAATATGGAATCAAAAGAGTACACGTCTTTAATTATCCTCTTATATCCCTCAAATAGCTCAGCAGCAGACATACTGGAAGGGGAGAAGACAACATGTTGTGTATCATATTTACTCCAGTCTTTATGAAGAATTCGTCCCTCTTCTTCAAGACGTTTGAATAGTCTGGTTCCGGGAAAGGGCGCTAGGATATTGATTACTGGCATTAACAGATTGCACTCTTTGATAAAATCAATTAACTCATCAAATGTGGATTGGGAATCAAAACCGTAGCCTACTATAAATGAAGCGTGGACAAGAATTCCGTATGACTGTATCTTTCTTACTACTTCGACATAATTATATCTTTGGTTGATCTCCTTGTGCATACGGGCAAGGTTGTTTTTCGATGTAGATTCAAATCCAATAAGAATACCCCCACACCCGCTATCCCTCATTAACCTGAGAAGCTCATCATCCTTTGAGATATCTATGGACGCCTGACACATCCAGTTGATATTGTACGGCCTCAGTGCCACAAAAAGCTCACGGGCGAATTTCTTGTTCGCAATAATGTTGTCATCGGCGAAAAATACGGCATTTTTCTTTTTATATCTGGCACCCCGTCTCTTGATATCCTTGATCTCTTGTATGACCTGTTCGATAGTCTTATTTCTTATCCTCTGTCCGTCAAAGGCATGAACGGAGCAGAATTCACAATTGAATGGACAACCCTTTGTGGTTTGGACAATATCGGAAAGGTATCTTTCCGTCGAAAGCATGAACCTAATAGGAATAGGAGAGCACGTTAAGTCGGCGAGCTTGCCAGCATTGTAGATCCTTTTTAACTTACCAGCCTGTGCATCTTGTAAAAGAGTGTGCCAGACATGCTCAGCCTCTCCGACCACAACACTATCACAGTATTGCAGAGCCTCTTCGGTGCACATTGAGGGATGTATTCCTCCTAAAACAGTCTTCACTCCTCTCTTGCGGTAAGTCTCAGATATGTTGTAGGCTCTTTTTGCAAACATGGTCCTCACACTGATTCCCACCAAATCTGCATCCCAGTCATAATCAATCTCTTCAATATTTTCATCGAATACCCTGATCTGATGTTCTGAAGGGGTCAATGATATTAAGGTGGGAACAGCCAGAAGATATGAGAAATATCTCTTTGAAAGCAAGAATGTAGAGTAGAATTTGTGATCATAAAAGCTCTTGTCGCTGTCAGAGCTCTTCATTGGAATAACAAAAGCTATTTTCATACGATGCTATTCAGCTTCAGCAGGGGCGCACATTGGTCGCACAAGGACGACCTTTCTCACCTTTGCCAATCCCATACTCGACCTTCTGCCCTTCACTCAGCAATGCTTTTGCCCTGCGAAAAGATTTCCGTGTGATGGACAAACAAGTCGTCGCCACCATCGTCGGGAACGATAAAACCGTATCCTTTCCTCTCACTGAACCATTTTACTGTACCTGTATTCACGTGTTCTTCTCCTTGAGCCTGTATATTGGCACGAACACCAAACTACTATGCTGAGGAGCATTTTAAATGTTGAAAGTACATTCCGCAATGACAAAAATTGGTGACAGTATAAAATTTTGGGGGTTATGACGCCTGTTGTTCTATTTCGGGTGGGAGCCGGCGCAAAGCATCCACCGAAGTAACTCCTCCCTCGCCTTGACCACAAAATATGAAAAAGGATAGATTTATTCCATTTAAACTGCCGGTTTTGGTTGCAGCAATCCCGATAAAGCTGGTCCCGGCGTGCTGGTGACAGAAATTTGCCGCTAAGACAAAAACTGGATTCCCGTCTCCTGCTCTTACAGAGACGAGGTTACATCCGCACAAGCGGGCAGCCGCGGGAATAACAGCAGCGGCAGCAAAAAATAGATTAAAATTTTTGTAAAGTTATTGTAGGTAATCCGATAATCAAATATAATGTTAGGTTTATGCTTGTAACAATATGCAGTGAGAATACAGTATATTTTGTTGTAATCTAAGATGCTCCTGACACAAATATTGCAGCCGGCCTGTGTTAAAGTTCCGCTGGATGGCAAAGACAAGCAATCCGCAATAACCGAACTGGTGGATTTACTCGATGCTAACGGATTGCTGTTGGACAGAAATATCGTTTTAGACGCAGTATTGGCGCGTGAGCAGACCCGAAGCACCGGAATCGGCTCTGGAATCGCCATCCCGCATGGCAAATGCAAAGCCGTCAAGGAACTCGTTATGGCCATCGGAATTGCGCACGAGCCGATTGATTTCGCAAGCGTCGATGGTAAGCCGGTAACAATCATACTTCTGCTGGTCTCGCCGACCGACCAAACCGGCCCGCATATTCAGGCTCTGGCCAGAATAAGCAGACTAATGCTTGACGAACAATTCAAACAAGGGCTTGAAAAGGCCGCCTCCCCTGAGCAGGTTTACGAACTTCTGAGCAACAAAGAGAATGAATAGTTGCTGGTTCATAGTTCACAGACTACGAGTTTTGGGCTGCCAGCAATAAATTACTTCGGCGTTTCCCACAGAATCAGGCCCTGTTCATAGGGGTCCACCAGGTCGCCATTTCTGGGCAAAACCCTCACAGCCACCCCGTGTTGCCCCGTTCTTTCGCAACGCATTGAGCCGACAAACCAATGCGCCCCATCTTGTTCTGACGTTTCTTTGTGAGCCATTCTAACAGCGGAGCCGTTTCTAATATTTCCGCGGGTATCTACAGAACCGTGATAAAGCTCAACTGAAATATCGTCAGGGTTGGCTTTGCCGAGCTTAACCAACGCCCTGATGGTAAGTTCTGAGCCGACCTTAAGCTTCGGTTGTTTGGGGGGTAGCTCTACGTTTTCTTCGCCGTTGTTCACCTCTATTTTAACATCTTTAATGCTAAATTCAGGCCACAGCGCTTTCATATTGGATTTCCACATCGCGAGCGTCTTGGCCTTCGACATAGCTTCGCCCGTCAAATATTGCCATCTGGCCGCAGCCGGATTATAAATCCTCCGCACGTAATCACGGACCATCCTGTCGGTGTTGAATTGCGGCGTTATCCGCTGGATGGAATTTTTCATTCTGCGTATCCAGGCTCGTGGCAAATCGTCAGTAGAGCGAGTGTAGAACAGCGGAACAATCTCGTTTTCCAGAATATTATAAATCGCCTGCGACTCCACCATGTCCTGATAATCGACATCTTCATAGGCTTCGCCTGCTCCTATAACCCAGCCTACCTCAGGCGTATAACCCTCACACCACCAGCCATCCAGAGTGCTTATATTCAACGCACCGTTAACTGCCGCTTTCATCCCACTCGTGCTGCTGGCCTCCATCGGTCTGCGAGGGGTACTGAGCCAAACGTCAACCCCGTGAACTAAGAACCTGGCCACATTGATATCATAATCTTCAAGAAATACTATGCGCCGTCTCACATCATACTGCGAAGCAAAGTGAATAATTTGACGTATAATCTCCTTGCCTTCCGTATCTCGCGGGTGGGCCTTGCCGCTGAAAATCAACTGAATAGGACGCTCAGGGTCGCTAAGCAGTTTAACAAGCCGTTTCGGGTCCTTGAGCAGCAGATTGGCCCGCTTATAGCTTGCGAATCTCCTGGCGAAACCAATGGTCAGTACGCCGGCGTCGAGAACCTCCTCAGCCCAGTTCAATTCCGTATGGTAAGTACCTCGCCGTCGTATCTGAGCTTTAAGCCGGTTGCGGGCAAAAACAATCAAACGTTCTTTGCATCGTTGATGTGTCCGCCAGAGTTCTTCGTCCGGAACCTGGGATATCTCGTTCCAATTTGACTTATTAGCAAGCTCATCGGTCCAATTCCGCCCAAAATATCTTTCATATAAAGACCTTATCTCATCTGACAGCCAGCTCTTGATATGAATACCATTTGTAATTGATTTTATGGGCACTTCATTGACGGGCAGGCCGGGCCACAGG
>Ga0114918_10005129_pt1 | contig 11262 bp, 14 predicted proteins | sample LantaG_FD_87015 | JGI IMG/M metagenome (GOLD analysis project Ga0114918, IMG submission 87015) | Deep subsurface microbial communities from Baltic Sea to uncover new lineages of life (NeLLi) - Landsort_02402 metaG | ecosystem: Environmental > Aquatic > Marine > Oceanic > Sediment | place... | reverse complement strand
GCACACAGATCATGGCGGGCCTCCCTTCCAGGCGATACGTCGTCAGGAGAAGTATACCCGCCTTGGCCCAAAAGTGAAATGAACTTTTGTGAACCTACTTAGCAGTAGCCAGCCAGTGGCCGTCAGGGCTGAAGGCGACGTCGCTAATCCATTCCTCTTGGCCGCGCAGGACGATGGGGTTGGTGGCTGGGGCAGTCAGATCCCACAGCCGAGTGGTGCCGTCACCACTGCCAGTAGCCAGCCAACGGCTGTCGGGGCTGATGGCAACGTCCCAGATAGTCTCAGTGTGCTTGTGCAGGACGATAGGCTCGGTGACTAGGTTGGAAGCAGCCAAGTCCCACAGGCGAGTGGTCCCGCCTTGATCGCCAGTGACTAACCAGTGACCATCAGGGCTGGAGGCGACAGTGGTGGCGATCCCCTCGTGACCGTGCAGGACGATGGGGTTGGTGGCTGAATCGGAGGCGGCTAAGTCCCATAGACAAGCGGCTCCAAGTCCGGCGCCAGTGACCAGCCAACGGCTGTCGGGGCCGATGGCAATGTCCCAGATAGGGGCCCTGTGACCATCCAAAACAATGGAATTGGCAGTTGGGTCGGAGGCAGTCAAATCCCACAGCCGGGCAGTAGTATCATTACTACCGGTGACTAACCAGTGGCCGTCGGGACTAATGGCAATGTCCGAAATGCCTCTGAATGCACCTAGCTCTAGCTCATGTCCATCTAGACCATGCCCTCCAATTGTTGCCAGTGCCTGCCGCAGGGCCTCTCCGTCGGCTGGAACACGCGATTCGCCCGCCCTCATCGTGACCTTCAGCGCCTCGACAGCAAGGAGCACGCTGCGTTGAGGATATTCCTTGAGCACAGCTCGCGATTGCGCTGCCAGTTGACGGGAGGTAGCAAGGCGAGCTTGATGTTCAGCACGGTCGCGCTCCAACTCGGCCTGCGCTTGGGACGTTGCTCGAGCGTTAGCTTCAGCCTGGGCTGTTGCCTGAGCATCCAGGGCCACATTCCGCTGTCCCCAGGCCAGCAAGTCCAGTACAACAGCAACGATAAGGCCAAATGTTACTGCTCCAAATATTACTCTTTGGCGCCCGGTTGCTGCCCTACGACTCGCGGTGATATACTCGACGTGCAGTGGCGTTGGTCTGGGCTCCTTTGCCGCCCCTTGTGCCAGCCAATCCTCTGCCTCCCGTAGATCTCTTCCCCCCAGCAAGAAGCTGCTATCACGCCCCTTCCTGTCCCACCCAATCGCGCGCACCAGCAGGCGTGTATGCGCGTGCACCCAGTCCAGGTCGGTCTCAATAGCCTCCACCAAGGCTTGGAAGGCACTGTCGAAGTCATCGCTCTCCCGGAAGAAAATCTAGTTCAACCGCTTCAGAATATGCCAATTCTCACGAGCCAGAGTTTCCCAATTGCATCCGGTCAAGGCCCTAAAAGCGCCTGCCTCGTCAACCTCGCGCCGTATGATCGGCACAAGCCGTTTGTTGTGCTTGATGGCGTGGGCGATCTCCAGGTTGCAGACCTCTGAGGTGACTGAATCCAGGCTGATGACGAACACAAACGTGTCAGCAGCCTCAATCGCGGCGTAAACCTCCTCCAGCCAGTCGGCAGTGGGCGGAATGTCCTCCCAGTCCACCCATGCATCTCGACCATCCGCTTCGAGCGCATCAAACAGGCGTTTGACACATGCCCTATCCTCACGCGCGTAGGAGATAAAGACGTCAGCCACTTTGACCTCCAACAGGAGTGTGCCAGGTGTCAAGCCGTGGGTTAAGCTTGCTGTTCCGCGCCACCTCTGCGCTCATGCTCAGGCTACTATAGCGCTGGGGCCAGCCACTCTGGCGCCGCCAGCAACGCCACCACCAGCCCTACCAGGAACAGCCCGTAGACGATCAGGAAGACGCACGGCAGCCAGCGCTCGCGGTCGGAGAAGTTGAGCCCCTGGCCGGGGATTGGTTGGTCGTGCTTGTCCCGTGGGTAGAGGATGTCTTCAGCGTGGTACATGCGGTGGCAACCAGTCATCTCTGGCAGATTCTCCATCACCCGCAACTGGTCAATGCGAAAGCCGACCAATTTCTTGTACTTGATGATGAGGCGATCCCATTGCAGGCAGATGACGATTCCCGCCGCTAACAGCGGCAACGCCACCAGAGCCCGCCACAGCGGGGCGAAACCGACGTCTTTCACCAGGAAGGCGACGGCACTGAGGAGCAGGGAGTTGACGGCGACATGGAGGTTGTTCACCGTCTGCCGCCGCTCGGAGAAGCGGGCCGTGTCCTCAACGAACAGTTTGTACTCCTCAAACTTGTCGAACGCGCTCATCGTTCATCTCTCCTCGAATAGTTTCCGGCGGATCAGCGCCGCCAGGGCCTCTGGCTCGTCGCCGATGTCGAACAGTGTAATGCGGCCCTCCCGCACGATAGCGGTAATCTCGTCATCAGGCGGCTCTACGCCACCTGCAACTGCGGCGGCAATGACGTCGGCCAGGCGGCCACTGCCCCGGATGACGATGATCTCCCGCCCCTGGCGGACGTTGCGCAGCACCTCATCCCTGGCAATGGAGCCGCCGTTAGCAAGGATGGCCACCGATGGCACACCGTCGCTCAGCGCGGCAGCCAGGGCGAACATCGTCTCCGTCTCGTCGCCCCAGGCGTCGCTGGGGGTCAGGACGAAATGGGTGTGGTTAGGCTCCAGCGGGACCAGGCCGTCGCCAGCCGGGCCACCCTTCGGCGGGCTCAGGGCGCGGCCCGGCCACGATACCAGTGCCGCCGGGCAGACGCCGATCAGGGGTGCGCAATCCCCGGCGTTTGCCCGTCCCTCGCCCATCATCCGCATCACGCCGGCCTGGGTGCCGCCGTCAATGACGGTGATACCCTCCTCAGCGGCGACGCGGGCCACACCCTCAGCCAGCAGGCGACGCAACCTGGCCATCTCGGCAAAGGAGATATCCGACGCGCCACCGCTGAGCAGCAGGACGGCGCGCGGCGGTGGCAACCCCAAAGCCGTCGCAATCGCCGTTCCGTCGGCGCCGGCCGGGGCGTGTACTGCCCGCGCCCCGTTCCCGTTGGGGAAGCCTATCTGGCTCACGAACTGGCTCATTTTGCGTCGCATTGGCCTATCTCAGACGGTGCTCCTATTCACTGCTCACATTGTAGCACAGCCGCGCCGGAGGGACAAGTGACCTGCTGCAACACCGGCTCTACCACGCGCATAGCCTGCGCTTCCACCGCCACCCCGCTACCTTCTCTCCACCACCGCCACCTCCTCCTCCGTCAGCCCGTACAATCGGTACGCGATGAGGTCAATGAGCCGGTCGGTGGCCTCGATACGCGCTAGAAGCGGGCGCAGCGTGTCCATCGAGGTCTCCCAGGCAGCACGGATTTTAGCGGCGGGTGCGTTCTTGTAGGCGTCCACGTCCAGGTTCACGCCGGGCAGTTTGCGCTGGTTGCGCTTGAGCACCCGCTGCATCTCGGCCCAGTCGTGCTCGTAGTAGCGGCGCAGGTTGGTCTTGAGCACCCATTCGTCAACTGGCCGGCCGGTGTACTCCGCCAGCCAATCGAGGAAGCCATGCACCTCGGCCTGTTTCGCCTTGTGCATCTCGATCATCCGCCCGGCCAGGTGGGCCAGCAGGTCGTGGACGACGTCGGATTTTTCGTGTTTGATGTTCGGTGAGCCGTCGTGGCGAAGGATATGTGGCAGGTGGGGAGTTGCTTCACCGACACGAGTTTGTGAGCCAAGAAACAGTACTACAATGATGAACTGGCAGGAGTGTCTCAGGGAGAAGGAAAGGCTTGACTTGACTCCCCAAGCGAGATTGGAGCGTCCACAATGAGCTCCCGCTCTCTAACCTTACGTGCTGGCTCACCTACACGCCATATGAGGACATACTCGTGAGCCAGGGGTATGAAGTATTCAATACCATATCTGCGCCCGAATGATTTGACATTATGCTGGGCTTTAATCAGGATCGGATAATCAGGATCGCCAAGTCTTGAGATGAGGTCCCGAAAGATCAAGTAGTACTTTCCCCTCCTTCGCACATCCCCAAGTAGGACCGCAAGATGCCCACCGTTGGGTTCCAATGTCTTAAGCAGGCGTTTACAAGCGCGCGCGAGACTTTCGATGAAATCCTCGTATTTACGAATGTTACTCAGGTCTCTTGGATCATCCGAGTACTTGATAATGTCCCAGTATGGCGGATGAAAGAAGATAAAATCGAATCCTGACGGTATTTGCGAACTGAGCACATCGAATTCGTCCCTCAAGTCACATTGTACACAATCCACTCCCAACTCATGGCACACGTCACCTGTAGTTCCACTGCCAGCTGCGGGATCGAGAACGCGCCTGGCGCCAAAGTGTGTGATCAATTCTTTCCTACTGCATCACCCCAAAGGCGGCCACTCGCCCCTGCCGGCCATTTTGGCGTCTACCTCAGCTTGCTCGCTGCCTTTGAGGTAGCCGATTTCATAGACCATAGCGTGCTCAGAGGTAGGATCTCTGTCTTTGAACGATGTGTCAAATTTAGATCCGAGATAACCATTCTCAAAACCTTGATCCTCGATTTGCTGAATTGTCATAGCCCACGCCGCTGACTCAGCCTGTGTGGACGGCGCGCCGGCGCTTTCCATCGCCCTTCCAGGCTTTCGCAACGACTTTTCATAACTCATTTTCACATCTCCTCGGATCTTCTTGAGTAAAGCGCAAGTACTTGCTACATGCTTGGAATCAGCTAATGATCTTCCTCAACTCGTAGGTTTCACCGGCGTTGCTTAGCTTATAAAGACCGAACCGGCCTTCCACTCCCCCTTTTCTTACAAAAAGATGCTCACCGCCTTTACCTGTAGTATGCTCATTGAGACGGCCACGAACGCTGTTATGCAAAGTATCCCATTTGTACTCTGCCCCCACCTCCCTGGCCCGCGTTTCGACATAGTCCGCTATTTCAGTCCAATGTACCCATGAATCCGGACTGGTACGCAAACTTTTGATGGCCTGGATGATCAATTCTTTCTGGGTAGGGACGGTCCCTGGTAGTCTTTCCTCCAGTTTCCGAAGTTGGGCTATTGCTTCTTTCACCGCTCGCCGTTCGGCCCCTTTTCTCTGTGCTCTCCCAATCGTTGAACGCACCTTCTGATACGCTTCTAAATACTCGTCAGTGGGCGCAAATAACGATTCACGCCCGCGCACACTGGCGTAAAAGCTAAGGGCAGCAGCAATAACTGGATTTGTTTTCGGACCGTCAATAGCCACGCCGATTTCGACGTTGTCTATCAGTCCACCCCTGCTCAGATTGGAAGAGCCAATGATGGCTGTCCAGTCGCCATCTGCCTGTTCAAACATATACAGCTTTGGATGAAAAGCAGGTTCCCGGCCTGGCAAGTACGGGTTGGAGAACGCGAAGAGGGTGAGAGCAGGGTGCGATGCTTGGATTTCCATAACACGACTCAGTGCGCGCGGTTCGGTCAACGAGAAGTCCAAGCCAAAGATTATTTCAGCCTCGCCCCCACGGTCGAGAAGGCCCACGAGATTCTCTTGGATCAGCCTGACGCCTGAAAACTTTACAAAGGCTACCGCCATCATCGTTCTCGTTGCCGAGGCCATACAGTTCAGAATCTCATCCCCCACTCTGCCAGAAAGATTGTCGAGTAGCCGTGTACGAATCATCTGCCCCCTCCTCGTGACATGAACTCAACCTCGTAATCCACCCTCTCCGATTTCTCGACTCTTATCTCCTCAAGCAGGAGCCAGCACCGCGGGTCGCAGTTCCCCTCAGCCTGCAGCCCGTCTTGCTACCACCATTCTAGCACAGCCGCGCTGGGGATACAAGCGCACTACCCGCGCTCCGCCAACTCCCGGATCAACTCCCGATACGCCCGGTAGTTCTCGTAGGGCACGTACTTGCGCACGCGCCCGTCCACCATCGGCACGTAGCCGCCCTGCTCCAGGAGCGGCGGAACGACCCGCATCACCTCCGCCTCGACCGCCGCCTGGCTGGCTTCCAGCACCCGCACGTCAATCCCGCCGATGAGCCGCAGGTCGCGCCCGTACTCCCGCCGCAAGGCCACGTAGTCCAGGCCCGCCGGGCTGGTGTTGCCGACCCACAGCGTGTTGATCCCCGCCTCCAGCACGGCCGGGATCAATTCCTGCACGTGGCCGTGGCTGTCGAAGATGCGCACCTCTACACCGTGAGCGTCCAGCAGGTCGCACAACCGCTGGTAGAGCGGCTGCATGAAGCGGCGGAAAACGCCGGGGCCGACGACCGGCGCGGTGTTGGAGGCGATAGGTTCGTCGAAGAGGGCGTAGTCGAACTGTAGCGCCTCCAGCGCGGGGGTGAGCACCTCGACCAGGAAGTCGGCCAGGAAACCGATCATCCCGGCCAGCACATCCGGCGCGTCGTGCATCATGTACAGCACGTCGGTCAGGCTCTCCCAATCCCCCACCACCAGCGAGAGGAAGAAGCCCCGGCAGACCCGGATGCCCAGGGGGTGGTCGCGCTCCGCCCAGCGGCGGACGTGGCGGGGCCAGTCACGCGGGTAACGGCGCGGTCGCCTGGGGTCGTGCGCCCGCTTCCAACGTTCGACGTCGGCCCCTGTCTGGAGGCGGCCGGTGAAGTCCGGGCGCGGGTAGATATCGAGCGGGACCTCCTCCCGCACGCCGAAGACCTCCCAGCGGTCGAGATCGAACACCTCGGCCACCGTCCGGCCGCGGGGGAAGCCTTCCTGATACCAGCGGTCCAGCGTACCCTGGCGGATGGTCTGATCCACGTAGGGCACGTGGTCGGGCGTGCCGTAGCGCATCGTCTCCAGGAAGCGCTGCCGGGCGTCCATCGCTTGCGCCCGCTCCTGGCGGCCTTCAGCCATCGCGCTCCGCTTCCGCGTCACCGGCTCCTCCCCCATCCTCCTCGACGAGCGTGAACTCCCAGGCACACCAGTATTCCTCGGGGTGGGGGTCAGGCGGGCAGGCGATGCAGCGGGTGCGGAAGCGGGGATCAATCGTGCGGACGAAGTTACCGTACTCCACCAGGCCCACCGGCTTGCATGGAAAGTCCGGCAGCCCCTTGCGCCGGCGTGCGGCCTGCACGCGACAGTCGTTCATACGGAAGATGATGGTGCGTTCGTCCACGTCGAGCGTCTCCTGCACGTTGAGATGGGCATAAAGGCGGTACTGCAGGGCCTCCTTTAGCGCGGGGATGCCGCCGCCGGGCTCGATCCCCAGGCGGCGCATGATGCGCCGGGCCTCGACGACGGTGAACTTCTCCCAGGCGCGCCTGTCCACTTCGATGGCGGCCTCCATGCCGAACTTCTCTTCGGCCGCCAGGAACCACAGGCCGTCGTGGGCCAGCCAGTTCCCGGCAGCGTCCTCCAGCAGGCCGATTAGTTCATCTTTGGAAAGTTGGCGCAACAAGTCTCGGTCGGGCATTGGATGTTCCTCCTCGCACACCAATGTTGTGCTAGAACCTAGAACCGGTAGGCGTCGCGGCGGTGTCGTACCCGATAGACTGTCACATCGCGCAGGCCATCATCAATGCTGTACACCACGCGATAGTCGCCCACCCGGATGCGCCATCCTTCCTCACGCCTGAGTTTGCGGACACCAGATGGACGCGGTTCCTCGCGCAATGCCAGAATAGCAGAGTTCACCCGCTCACGCACATTGCTGGGCAGGCGTCGAATCTCCTTTTCCACTGACGCCTTGATCAGGACTTCGTAAGCCAAGACTAGTCCTCGTTGATTTCCTGCAGGAACTCCGCGAACGGACGCACTGGCTCATCGGCGCGCTCGCGAATGCTAGCCAGGTCCGCCAGATCTTCCAACTGAGCCATTAGATGCTCATACGCCTGGTAGCCCAGGAGGATAGCTTTGGGGCGCCCGTGCTGAGTGATGTAAACGGGCTCATCGCTCTCTCCAACACGTTGGAGCAGGCGAGCCGTATCCCGCCGGAGATCGCTGACCGGCACGATTGTCACAGTCATCATCCACCTCCCTGCTCAATAATCACCACCAGTATACCTCTCTATGGGGTGTTTGTCAATGCCAATTTTGTGGCCATATTCGGCACGAGATATAGTGTGCGCTGCCCCTGAGAACTGGGGCCAGGGTGGACGTTTTCGGAGGGGGTTCTTATTCAGAGAGGCCCTGCAGGTGGCAGGTGTCGTTCAACAGGGCGATGGTGAAGGTGCCGTCTTCCTCCGCGTCGAAGACGTTCACCGCGCAGGTCTCCTGCCGCAGCCGCCAGAAATGGTCGTTGCCCCATCCCAGCACAGCGCAGAGAAGCACGCGGTTGACGACGGTGTGGGAGACCAACGCGACAGCCTGCCCCGGGTGGCGGGCGACCACCTCATCCAGGGCACCCACGACGCGGCTCCGCACGTCGTCGAGCCCCTCCCCACCGGGGAAGTGCACCGTGTGGGGGGCTTTCTCCCAGGCCCAATAGATCGCCGTGTAGCGCCGCGCCGTCTCGTCGAGCGAGAGTCCCTGCAACTCGCCGAAGTCAATGTCCATCAGCCCCTCCAGCGGGCGGGCGGTCAGCCCGCAGAGGCGGGCGATGGCCCCGGCGGTCTGCATGGCGCGCCGCATCGGGCTGGCGTAGACCGCGGCTACAGGCCAGCGAGAGGCCAGGTAACGCCCGGTCGCCTCCGCCTGCTTCAGCCCAAACTCATCCAATTCTATGTCGGCCCGGCCCCGGAAGCGCGCCTCCCGGTTCCAGGCCGTCTGGCCGTGACGTACCAGCACGATGCGTGTCATTGGCTCGTTCTCCTCCTTGCATCTACGCGCCGCCAGAGATGCCGCCAGGCGGCGAAGTGGGCCAGGATGAACCCATCGAAGTCCCGCACGCCACACACCAGGCGCACCGGGCCACGGGCGTCGGGGTCTACAAACAGCCGGCCGGTGCTGAGATCGTCATGGGTCGAGGTGACGTGCACCTGCTCGGATTCAAACAGTTCCGGGTGGGTAAGCGTCAGCGCGGCGACCGAATCCCACATCGCAAAGCCGCCGTCCCGGAACCAGTGTCGCATCAGTGCGAACCAGGAGCGAATCTTGCGGGCGATGAGCCGCGAGATGGGGTCGCCCAACGCCCGGAGTGCGGCGAACTGCGCTTTGCGGAAGACGGCAGTGAGGCCAGCCTGCCCGGTGGCGATGGTGACGGGGCAGCCGGCGTGGATGGCCAGATAGGCCGCCTCAGGATCGAGCGAGAAGTTGCGTTCCGCCAGCCGATGTCCGTTCCAGACCAGCGGTTCGGTCACGCCGCCCATCAAGTAGAGGCCGCGCAGTTTCTCGAAGAAGTCCGGATCGAGCGCGACGGCGTGCTTGAGGTTGGTCATGCTGCCGGTGGCGATGACGACGATTTCGCCAGGCTGTGTGCTGACGATGTCCTTCAGGTGCCGGGCGGCCCGGTTCATCTCCGGCTCCTCATCGGGGCTGGCCGCGCCTGGCAGCGTGGCGACGTCGTCGTACCCCAGGTGATCCAGCAGACGGCGGGCTGCGCGGGTGGTCATCTCGACCGGGCCGTTGCCGTAGGTGGTCGTGACGCAGAGCAGATTGACGCGGGTCTCGCCCAGGAGATAAAGCAAGACCAGCCCGTCGCCCACGTCCCGCAAGGGACAGCCCATCGTGACGTCGCAGTCGTAGATGACGGGGATACGCTCGCAGCGAGGAGCCTTTCGCAGGCGGGGCACCCTCGGCGGCTCAGCACGCCCGACGGCGTAGGCCGCGACCAGGAAGACGACGAGGAGCATCAGAATGGCTGCTGCGAACGCCGCGATCAGCCAATATAGCACGCCCAGCGCCGCCGTCAGTGCGACGCCGGCTGCGATGAGCGCGACAGCGACCCAGAACCAGGGGCTGCGGAGTATATGCGCCACGTCACAACTCCACTCAGTCCATCCGCCCGTAGATCGCGGTCAGTTCCAGGAGCCGTGCTGCGACCTCATCGGTCAGCGCGCCGGGCAAGAGCCTCCAGTACCAGTTGGGCGGGCCGCAAGTGCTGGGTGTGTTCATCCGCGCCTCGTGTCCCAGGCTCAGCAGGTCTTGGACGGTGGTGATAGCAGTGTTGGCGACCGTTGCCCACGCCAGCCGGATCAGGTCCCAGGCGATGTCCGAGCCGTCGCGGCCTAGATATTTGCGGGCATAGTCCCGCTCCGCTTCTGTGGAGGTGACCTGGTACCAGCCAACGGTCGTGTCGTTATCGTGAGTGCCGGTGTACACCACACAGTCACGGGTGAAGTTGTGGGGCAGGAAGGAATCAGTCGGGCCGGCACTGAAAGCGAACTGGAGCACTTTCATGCCGGGGTAGCCGAACTCGGCCTGCAAAGCGTCCACGCCAGCACGCGATTCGGCGTCGAAATCGCCCAGGTCCTCGGCGATGATTGCCACCTCGCCCAGCGCAGCGGTGACGGCGTGGAACAGGCCGGCGCCGGGGCCGTACAACCAGCGTCCGTTGATCGCTGTCTCTTCCCCCGCCGGTACCTCCCAGTAGTTGTAAAAGCCCCGAAAGTGATCAATGCGCACCACATTGGTCTGGGTGAAGGCTATGCGGAAACGGGCTATCCACCAGGCGTATCCATTCTGGGCCATCACCTCCCAGCGGTAGAGAGGATGACCCCAGAGTTGCCCCGTCTCGCTGAAATAGTCGGGCGGCACGCCGGAGACGACCGTTGGCTGGAGAGCCTCGTCAAAGTGGAAAAGGTGGGGATTGGCCCAGACGTCGGCGCTGTCCATGGAGACAAAAATGGGGATGTCACCGATGATGCGGATGGTCTGCTCGTTGGCGTATCGTTTGACGGCCAGCCATTGTTCAAAGAACTGCCACTGCCGGTATTTCTGGTTTTCGATTTCGTCGGCCAGCGACTCCCGCCAGCGGGCCAGCGCTTCCGGCTGCCGGGTGGCGACTTCCGGCTCCCACTCGTGCCAGGGGCGGAGATCGTGCGCATCTTTCAAGGCCATAAACAGGGCAAAGTCATCCAGCCAGGAAGCCTGGTCGTCGCAAAAGCGGGCAAAGGCCGCCCGCTGGCTGGCAGGGGCCTGGGCCCGGAAGTTGGCAAAGGCCCGGTCCAGCAAGCCCATCTTGTAGCGGATGACCGGACCGAAATCCACCCGCTCGTCGGGGAAGGCAGGTATGTCTTCCAGGTCCGCTTCCGAGAGGTGACCGGTCTCCACCAGTCTTTCGGGGCTGATGAGCATCGGGTTGCCGGCAAAGGCGGAGAGGGTCTGGTAGGGAGAATCGGCGTAGCCGGTGGGGCTCAGGGGGAGCACCTGCCAGTAG
>Ga0114918_10005128_pt1 | contig 11264 bp, 6 predicted proteins | sample LantaG_FD_87015 | JGI IMG/M metagenome (GOLD analysis project Ga0114918, IMG submission 87015) | Deep subsurface microbial communities from Baltic Sea to uncover new lineages of life (NeLLi) - Landsort_02402 metaG | ecosystem: Environmental > Aquatic > Marine > Oceanic > Sediment | place: Baltic... | reverse complement strand
GGAAACCACACAAGCTGAAAAAGCAAATGAAAATGACACCGAAGGTGAAAAAGACAAAACAAAACCAGATGCAGTAACTAAACAGGAACAGGAACAAGAGCAGGATTCAGTGATCGAAGGAGGAGCAGGAGGAGAAGAAGAAGAAGGAGAAGAAGAAGAAGGAGAAGAAAAAGGGGAGGTCAAAAAAGAAGAAGAAAAGGAAGAAGAGACAGAACCTGAAGCCAGGGAAGAAAAAAAAGAAGGAATAGAACCTGAAGTTGCAGAAGAAGAAAAGAAGGAAGTAGAGGCAGAAAAGGATACTGAAAAGGGAGAAGAAAAAGAGAAAGATGCAGAAGGTGTCATTAAAAAAGCAAAAAGTAGAGCAAGAAAAATTCATGAGGCTGAGTCGAAAGAAGAAGAGGTAAAGGAGGAGGTATCAACAGATGCTGATGATACAGCTCTTCCACCGGTTGATTATTCTAGTTTTTCGACAAATGAGCTGGTGGAAACATTGGCACTTCTTATTGAAAACAGGCCGCCTGCTGAGATAAGAGGTGATATAGACCGGATAAAGACTCTTTTTTATAAAAAGCTTAAGATCGAAACTGAGGAGAGAAAAAAGAAATTCCTTGACGAGGGAGGCAAAATTGAGGAGTATCGTTCATGGGTCGATCCTCAGGAAATAAAAGTTAAGCACCTCCTTGAGAAATACAAGGAAAGAAAATCTGATTTCAACCGGGTACAGGAAGCAGAGAAATTTGAAAACCTTAAGAAAAAATATGACATAATTGACAGGATAAAGGAACTTGTCAATCGTGAGGAATCAATCAATAAGACATTTCAGGAATTCAGATCACTCCAGAATGATTGGCATTCCATTGGTATTGTTCCACAAAGTGCTTTGAAAGACCTTTGGGAAAACTACCACCATAATGTTGAAATATTCTATGATTATATAAAGATCAACAAGGAACTGCGAGACCTTGATCTTAAAAAAAACCTTGAGGCAAAGATCCTGTTATGCGAAAAAGCGGAGGAGCTTTTCCTTGAACCAAACCCGGTGAATGCCTTCAAATTGCTGCAGGAATATCATAATCAATGGCGTGAGATAGGCCCGGTGCCCCAGGAATCGAAGAATGAGATATGGGAGAGATTTAAGGAAGCCACCGCACAGATAAATAAAAGGCATCACGAGTATTTTGAAAAGCAGAAAGAAGAACAGCGCAAAAACCTTGGAGCCAAGATTGCCATTTGCGAGGAGGTAGAAGCCAATAATGTTCTTGAAATCCGCAATTTCAAGGAGTTTGATGAAAAAGCAGAAAAAATTATCGCTTTGCAGAAAATGTGGAGAACAATAGGATTTGCTCCTAAAAAACAGAATAATAAGGTATATCAAAGATTTCGCGATGCCTGCGACACTTTTTTTGAAAAAAAGAGAGGATTTTATGCCAATAATAAGGAGCAGCAGCAAAACAACCTCCAGTTGAAAATTGAATTGTGTATTCAGGCCGAAGCACTCCAGGATAATACAGACTGGAAAACTACATCTGATGCTCTTATAAGATTACAAAAAGAATGGAAAGAGATAGGACCGGTACCAAGAAAACAATCAGAAAAATGCTGGAAACGCTTCAGAAAAGCATGCGACCATTTCTTCAACAAAAAGGCCGAACACTTTGCTGAGCTTGATACTTCCTATGAAGATAATCTAAAAGAAAAACTTACTCTTATTGACGAACTTGAAAAATTTGAACCGGGAACTGATGTTCAGGCAGCATTCGAACGCCTCAAAGAAATACAGAAAAAATGGACTGAGATAGGATTTGTGCCTTTCAACATGAAAGACGAAATTACAAACCGCTACAGAAATGCCCTGAATAAAGAATTTGACAAGCTGAAAATAGGTGATGAGGATAAAAGCATTCTGAAATATAAGAATAAGCTTGAAAACCTTCGTGCTAATCCCAAGGCTTCAAGAAAGTTAAGAAATGAAAGGGAGAAATTTGTTACAAAGATAAAGCAGTTTGAGGGTGATATTGTACTGTGGGAGAATAATATAGGATTCTTCGCAAAATCTCCTAATGCTGAAACCATGATACATGAGGTGGAAGAAAAAATAGATCATGCAAAGAAAATGATCAAGACACTGGAGGAAAAGGTCAAAATGATTGACCAGTCAGGCCTTGATGAATGATAGGGATAATCTCAAATGATCATTAATTGAATTTTTTATTTTGAAAAAGGTTAAATATGTATTTATTACCGGTGGCGTTGCCTCTTCCCTCGGAAAAGGCACTATTTCTGCATCTCTGGCCTTACTCCTGCAGGCTCGTGGTCATTCGGTGACAATACGGAAGCTGGATCCTTATATAAATGTTGATCCCGGAACCCTCAATCCCTATGAACATGGCGAATGCTTTGTCACTCTTGATGGAGCAGAAACAGATCTCGACCTGGGTCATTATGAGAGATTTCTGAATATCCCTACAAGCAAAACCAATAATGTGACAACCGGCAGTGTATACCGATCGGTGATTGACAAGGAAAGAAGAGGCGATTACCTGGGTAAAACAGTCCAGATAATCCCTCATATCACAGATGAAATCAAACGCCGGATAAAACTTGTGAGCTCAGGCGATAAATTTGATATCGTTCTGACTGAAATAGGCGGAACTGTTGGTGACATAGAATCTTTACCTTATATAGAATCAGTCCGCCAGATGAAGTGGGAACTTGGGGCACAAAACTGTATTGTGATTCACCTGACACTTGTACCGTTTCTCTCAACAACAGGTGAGTCAAAAACAAAACCAACACAACATTCTGTAAAACTTCTTCTTGAAGAAGGAATCCAGCCCGATATACTGGTGCTGAGAACTGACAGGAGTCTTAATAAAGATATTAAAAGAAAAGTCGCTCTTTTCTGTAACGTGGAGGAAAATGCCGTTGTGGAGTCAGTAGATGTATCAACGATATACGAGGTGCCATTAAAAATGCTCGAAGAAAAACTTGACCAGACAGTATTACGTAAGCTTGGTCTGCCAATCGGGAATAAGCCTCCACTGACAGAATGGAGGCGGTTCCTTAACAGACTTAATAATCCAAAACATTCGGTAAAAATTGGATTAGTGGGTAAATATGTAGAGCTGGCTGACGCATATAAATCAATCTCTGAAGCACTCATACACGGCGGGTCCACTAATGAATGTGAAATCGATGTTGATTTTATTCAATCGGAAGATATCAATGAAAAGAATGTTGAGGAACGACTCAGAGGTCACAATGGCATTCTTGTTGCACCGGGATTTGGATCCAGGGGAATTGAAGGGAAGATAGCTGCAGCCAGATATGCCAGGGAAAATAATATACCTTTTTTAGGTATTTGCCTTGGTATGCAGTGTGCCGTAATTGAATTTGCCAGAAACGTACTTAAACTCGGAGGAGCACATTCAACAGAAATTGATATCAAAACAAAATACCCGGTAATCGACCTTATGGAAGAACAGAAAAGCATAATCTATAAAGGCGGAACAATGCGACTTGGCGGTTATAAATGCATTATCAGCAAAAATTCTAAGACATTTGAGGCATATGGCAGGACTGAAACCGTTGAAAGGCATCGTCACAGGTATGAATTCAATGACCGGTACCTTGATCAGTTTAAAAACAAAGGAATGATACCTGTTGGAATTAATCCTGAATCAGGATTGGTCGAGATAATCGAACTTGCTGAACATAAATGGTTTGTGGGGGTTCAATTTCACCCGGAATACAGCAGTACTGTCATAAATCCGCATCCGCTCTTTGTTAAATTCATAAAAGCGTGTATCGATAAATAGGTAAATGTGATGTGGAATTAATAATATTTTATTGAGAAAGAATGGGAATGGACAAAAATACGATTATAGGTATTATCCTGATTATAGCAATCTTCATTGTTACAAGTGTTATAAATAACAGCCGGCATACCAAGGCTTTTGAGAAAGCAGTAGCAGTAGCAGAAGCTGAAATATCTAACGGTAACCTGGAACGGGCAAGGACAGAATATGTAAATGCCCTCAGGTATAAACCCAATAACCCGGAAGTTCTTGAGAAGATCAGTGAGCTGAATATTAAGCTTGGAATAACACCGGATGAGCCGGAAAAGGATACAACACAGGTTGAAAAATTCCTTGCAGAGTCTCCAGTTGTTACTGCACATGCTCCTCCGGATGCAAGCCAGTATGGTGCTTTTGCAGAAGCAGCACAGGGTAGTGAAGAGTTAATAATACTTGAAAATAACAAGATTGAATTAAAGATATCTCCAAGGGGTGGACGAATATATTCTGCACGACTGAAAGATTATACTACACATGACTCGCTTCCGTTGATACTTTTTTCGGGTGATTCAACAAATTTTGGCTTTAATTTCTTTACCGCTGACAACAAAGTTGTACTGACTAATGAACTCTTCTTTACTCCGGAAAGTGAAAAGAAGCATTTTATAGTCGAGTCTGAGCCTCAGAGTGTTGTTATGAGACTTCCGGCTGGCGATGACAGGTATATAGAATACAGGTATACCCTGGCTCCTGAAAAATACAGCGTCGACTTTAATGTTACCTTTAAAAACCTCAATGATATTTTACCAGCCAATCAGAATAGTATAACTCTCGACTGGCGGATGTATATACCTCAACAGGAGAGGGGACGAGAGAATGAAGAGAATTATACAACAATTAAATATAAATACTACCAGGATGAGGTTGCTCAAATAAGACTCCGGCAGCAGAAGGAGCTTGAAGAGGAGGATATAACCACTAAACTCAGCTGGGTTGCTTTCCAGGATCAGTTTTTTTCATCAGTTCTCATAACCGATAATTTTTTCCTGAATGGCATGGTTACTTCCACTAAAACTCTTACATCGGAAAAGTATATCCGCTATTTTACTGCCGAAGTAGGGGTGCCGTTTGATCCGGGACCGGAAACTACAATAGCTATGAGATTATATTATGGGCCCAACCATATCTCGACACTGAGAAAGGAGGGCCTGGAGCTTGATAAAATTGTCTTCCTTGGTAAAAATATAATTGGATGGATCAGTCGGTTTGTCATTATTCCTGTTTTTAACTGGCTTGAAAAATACATAAAAAGCTATGGTCTTATAATCCTCATACTTACTCTCTTAATTAAGATTGTACTTTTCCCCTTAACATTTAAATCATTTCAGTCGCAGGCAAAAATGCAGGTTTTAAAACCGATGGTTGAGGAGCTTGGGAAGAAATTCCCGAAGAAGGAAGATTCGATGAAGAAGCAGCAGGCAACAATGGATCTATACAAAAAAGCAGGAGCAAATCCGATGGGAGGATGTCTGCCGATGCTCCTGCAGTTCCCGATCCTTTTTGCCATGTTCAGGTTCTTCCCTGTGTCAATAGAGCTGAGACAGGAACACTTTTTATGGGCAACTGATCTGTCTACTTATGACTCAATTCTGGATCTTCCGTTTAATATACCCATCTATGGCGACCATGTAAGTCTTTTTACACTCCTGATGACAGCTTCATCATTGCTGACAATGAAGATGACCGGCTCATCTCCGGGCCAGGATCAGCCTGGAATGAAGGCTATGATGTATATGATGCCGGTAATGTTCATGCTTATCCTTAATAAATTCTCGGCAGGACTGACCTATTACTATTTCCTGGCTAATATATTAACATATTTGCAAAACATTATTTCCAAACGTTTTATTAATGAGGATAAATTACTGACAACCCTCGCAGAAAACAGAAAGAAACCGGCAAAGAAATCAAAATGGAAGCAACGGCTTGAACAGGCAGCAAAACATAGAGGTATATCACCTCCTAAAAGATAGTCTTTTCTGTAATATTTAGAATTGTATCCACATTAGGTTTAACCTGATCTTACTTACTGTGATTTTGATATACTTAAAGGGCTGTCAGGTAGGCTGACCAGAAAATGAAACTGTTACTTTTTAGTTAAAAAACATTAAAAGAAATAACTACTTTAGGAAAATAGCCTATTTTTATTTGATCATTAATCGGTCTAATGGGGAAAAAATTCAAAAACAAAGATTTAGCAGCTAAACTTGGAGTCTCGGGCACTCTTGTATCGCTTGTACTTAATAATAAAGCTGACCAGCATGGAATAAGGAAGGATACCCAGGAAAAGGTTCTTGCTATGGCCAGACAAATGGGATTCTTTAATGCACCTGATGAAAAGGAAGCGACCTCACCGGTCGAAGAAAAACCCGGTGTTATAGGGATGATAGTACCATCTATGAGTGATCCCTTTATTACAGGAATAACACCTTATCTTCAAATAGCCTTTGCAAGTATCGGCCTGGGATTTTCAGTAATTACTAAAGATCCGGATGATCAGAGATATGACAGATTAACCAATGCTTTCAGAAAGTTTTTCAGTGGACTGGTCCTTGTAGGTGATGCTGCAGATGATTCTACTATCCGAACACTGCGTTCTGCTGAATATCCCTTTATACTTCTCGAGAAATCAGTGAAAACCCTGCGGCTGAGTACAGTCACTACCGATTTATCCTCCGGTGCCAGACTTATTGCAGAACATTTAGCAAAACTGGGTTATAAAAATATTATCATAGCAACTGACCGCAAATCGTTCAAAACAGATGCAAATACTCTGAATGAAATTGAAAATGCACTCGGTCAGATCGAGAGTATCAACACACCCGCTATTATTGACATTGATATCAAGGGAACAAGAGATGATATCGATTTTTCTGATCTGGAAAAACTGCTGCGGCCTCCCTTTCGTGCTGATGTTATTATTGCTCTTCATGCTTCTTTTGTATATCCGCTAATGTCTTTTATAAGAAAAAGAAAATTACGTGTTCCTCAGGATGTTGCTATAATATCAATGGAAGAAGGAACAGGCTTTGATTTAATGCTCTCTCCGATAACATGCCTGAGGAAACCTCTGCCGGGGATGGCAATTAAAGTCGCAAATATGATATGGTCGGAGGTAAAAAACTCAGGAAAAAGCAAATTCAAACGTCAGGTTAATTTGACCCCGGAGCTTATTATAAGAAATTCCTGCGGTACTCTCTAAAATAAATTCACCTATATTTGTTTTGTTTTAAAAATTCCTGCCTTATTGAATACTGTCCTTCAACGGCAATTACATGTCTTGATAACAATTTGTTTTATATCAACTCTGATAATCTCATGTGTTGGCAGGAAGAATAATAATTCTGAATCCGGAGCACCGAAAGGTGAGGGAATCGTAACCATAGCAGAAAGATTTTCTATTGAAAAGACCGATAGCTGCACCATACTGACAATAAATGATCCATGGCAGGGAGCGGCAGGTATAAAACATATATACTACCTGATAAGCAGAAACAGCGACATAACCCTGGGAGTAAATCCATCAGAAGTTATTTATATTCCGGTACAAAAAATCATTTGCATGTCAACGACACATCTTGCAATGGTGGCTGCCCTTGATGAGTGCCATGCTATTGCCGGAGTATCAGGAACAGGTTATATATTTGATGAAAAGATTACAGACATGATAGAGGCGGGACTGATAAACGATATAGGTTATGAATCGGGATTGAATAACGAATTGATTATAAAGATCTCTCCTGATTTGATCATATTGTATGGAATAGGCAGTGAATCAGTCGGTTATATTGGTAAATTAAGGGAACTCGGCACACAGGCTATGTTTAATGCGGATTATCTCGAGGAGGATCCCCTTGGAAAAGCAGAATGGATAAAATTATTTGGTGCATTGTTTTGCAAAGCGAAAATGGCTGATTCAATTTTTATATCAGTTGTTACATCATATAATCAGATAAAAGAATATGTAAAGCAAACCGCAGGTGAAATACCAGATGTCCTTCTCGGACTTCCTTTCCGGGATGCCTGGTATATTTCTCCGGGCAATTCTTACATAAGCAGAATAATTCAGGATGCAGGAGGAAGCTATCTGTGGCATGATACCGAATCATCAGTTTCGATGCCTTACGGGCTGGAGGATGTATTTCTGAGAGCTCTTGAAGCGGATTACTGGCTGAATACAGGAACTGCCCGTTCAAAAAATGAAATAGCTTCCATTGATCAGCGGCTTAAGAATTTACCATGTTTTATTAACGGTAATTTGTACAATAACAATAAGAGAATATCCCCGCGAGGAGGTAATGATTACTGGGAAAGCGGTGCTCTTTACCCTGACCTGATTCTGAAAGATATTGCAACAATATTGCATCCTGAATTATTTGAAAATAAGGAGCTATTATATTACCAGAAAATAGAATAACAAGGATACCGGTGAAAAATGATAATAAAACAATAGCTGTAAAAATGCTGGAACCGGGAGGTAATATCACACCGGTCTTTATCGTGCTGGCTGCTATCCTGATTATTGCCTTTATTCTTGATATTCTTCTCGGATCGGTGGCTATTAAACCTGCAGAGATATTCAGGGTTTTTACCGGTAATGCAGATACAAATATTGAAACCATAATCCTCAGATTCAGACTGCCAAAAGCTATAACTTCACTTGTGGTAGGTATAGCTCTGTCATTAAGCGGACTACAGATGCAGACAATTTTCAGAAATCCAATGGCCGGACCTTATGTCCTGGGAGTAAGCTCAGGGGCAAGTCTGGGCGTTGCCCTGGTAATACTGGGTTTTTCCGCAAGTTTTGTTCCCGGGAACCTGCAGAATCTTGGAAACTGGGTGCTTGTAATATCGGCATGGGCGGGAGCGGGAGCAGTAATGATACTGATCATGTTTATCTCATCCCGAATTAAGGAGATTATGACAATCCTGATCATCGGGATAATGCTGGCAAGTGGTATCTCGGCAATTGTCAGTATAATGCAGTATTTCAGTAGTGAAACTATGCTGAAAACATATGTAATCTGGACAATGGGAAGCCTCGGTAACCTCTCAGGCGGACAACTGAAAGTACTTACAATTACAGTTGCTGCAGGTACAATTTTAAGTATAGCTTCCGTTAAAATGCTAAACGCTTTGCTTCTAGGGGAGAATTATGCAGGCAGTATCGGGTTGAATATCAGGTTATCACGATTGCTGATTTTTGCCTGCACGAGCATACTGGCAGGAAGTGTTACAGCTTTCTGCGGCCCGATAGGATTTATTGGGATTGCGGTTCCTCATATTGCAAGGAACCTGTTCAGGAGTTCTGATCACAAAATATTGGTCCCTGGAACAATCATGGCAGGTGGGATTATCATGCTTATCAGCGACATTATATCGCAGCTTCCCGGTAACGAAAATATCCTTCCGGTGAACTCTGTTACATCGCTGATCGGAATCCCGGTTGTGATATGGGTAATACTTCGCAGAAGGAAAGAAACTGGTATATTCTGATGGATACAGAAAGCAATAAAATCATAGTTCTCGAGTCATTACGAATAGGCTATGCTTCAGGGAAACATACGAAGGAGCTTATACCTCCAATCACGGCCTCTTCAGATAGCGGTGAACTTATTGCTGTTATTGGCAGAAACGGTATTGGAAAGAGTACTTTGCTTCGTACATTAACAGGGTTACAGGAATCCATGGGAGGCCGGATGTTTCTGAATAATAAAAACATTGGAGAATATAACCGGATGGATCTGGCCCGTAAAATAGGATATATTTCAACTGAAATCGTCAGGGCAAGCAATATGACGGTTTTTGATCTTGTTGCACTTGGCCGGTTTCCGCACACCAACTGGCTTGGGAGAATAGACCGGGCAAGTCAGATAGCAATAGAGAACTCCCTGAAAAAAACAGGACTGACTTCTTTCCGGAAGAGGAATATTTCGGAACTCTCTGACGGAGAGAGACAGAAAGCAATGATTTCACGCGTTCTTGCCCAGGATACTGATATTATGATAATGGATGAACCAACGGCATTTCTTGATATTTCCAGCAAGTTTGAGATCATCAATCTGATGCTTGAACTCACCAGGGAAGGAAAAACAATAATCTTTTCAACACATGATTTTAATGTTGCTGTAAATCAGGCTGATAAGATATGGCTCATGTTGGATTCAGGACTTCTGGAAGGTGCTCCGGAAGATCTGATGCTTGGCGGTTCATTCGATCACCTCTTTGAATCAGCAATAGTAGGATTCAATTCCGATGACGGCAGTTTTACTTTCATGAAAGAACCACGTGGAAATATTTATGTCTCAGGAGAAGGGATTATCCGGAAATGGACAGAGAGAGCTGTTGTCAGGGCAGGGTATAATGTTTCAGATAAGGGAATCGATATTACTATAGAAAGCCCGAACCATAGAGACAGAAAATGGCTGATGGTTACAAAAGGATCAACTGAGCATTTTGACTCAGTATATGACCTTGTGCGGCGTCTTCAAAGATAATTACATGTTATATTTCCGGTAGTTGTCAATAAACGAGGGAATGTCATCCACTGAAAGCTTTTTAGCAATTATCGTTTTATCCCTGTTCAGAATGTAAATCATGGGAGTAGCCTGGACATTATAATAAAAGTCAAAATGGGTGAGCCTTTTAGGATCCCATCCATTTATCCATGTTAACCCGTATTCCTCAATATATTTTGACCACAGTGATTTGTCATCTATAGTACATACAGAAAATACTTCAATACCTTCATCTTTTGTTTTTTCATAAAACGTCTTGAGCTTGGGTGTCTCTTCCTTGCAAAATCCGCAGTTTGGTTCCCAGAAATAGAGAATGGTAAAATCCTTATCGATATCATAAAGGGAAACAAATACTCCTTTATATGAATCCATTACAAGGTTTTTGGCCTTCATCCCAATCAGGTTATTCCTTATGAGTTCAACCTGTCTGGCAAGGTCCACCCTGAAATCATTGGTTATCCAGTCTGCTTTTCCTGAGAGATAAATATCATCAGCAAGCTTAACAATAACTGCATCATGACCCATTATTTCACTCTCACGGAAATGGTTGAAGAGATAAACGGCTACAAACTGAAATACTTTATTATTATCCTGACATTTTGCTATTACCCTGTCAATGGCTTTGTTAATTGAGTCAGGATACTGGATCACAACATTCCGGAAGAAAGCATCAAGCCGGGCATATAATAAAGGTGTACGCAACAGCCTCTCATCTGTAAAATTCAGGTTATCAAAAAAATGATCCTTATTGTAGTTGTATCTCAATACCCACCTGACGGAATCAGGATTATGGGTGCCCTCCGGTACAGTAAATTCGGGTACCTCAACGGGCAGCATTGATTTTACAAGTACGGAGAGCAAATTTTCCTTGTTCTTTTCTACAATGGTT
>Ga0114918_10005127_pt1 | contig 11266 bp, 11 predicted proteins | sample LantaG_FD_87015 | JGI IMG/M metagenome (GOLD analysis project Ga0114918, IMG submission 87015) | Deep subsurface microbial communities from Baltic Sea to uncover new lineages of life (NeLLi) - Landsort_02402 metaG | ecosystem: Environmental > Aquatic > Marine > Oceanic > Sediment | place... | reverse complement strand
CCGAGGTGAATTGTAAGAAGCCTTATGTTTTCTGTGCCTTCAAGTTTAAAAGCTGCAGCAGATAAATAGCGGTGCGAAGATCCATGGAAGCCATTCTTTTTTATTCCTAATTTTTCATACCACTCCCACGGCAGCCCTGATATTTTCCTATACTCCGGTATAGAATGATAAAACGAGGGTTCAAAAACTCCAACCATTGGTACGTTTAGTATTTTTCTAAATTCTCCTATTGTTTCAATATACGGAATATTATGGACAGGAGCAACAAATATGTATCTTTTCATTCCATCCAGTGCTTGCTGGGTTAGCATATTAGCCCCATTTTTCTCTCCAAGCACGCATTTAAAACCCATTGCTTCTATATCTTCAGTATTATTTATTACCCCATTTTTTATATACCAATCAAGGATAAATTTTATTCCGGCACCAAAACCCACAATATCTATAACTTCACTGCTGCTGCTCCCTCCGCCAATTCTGCATACAAAATTAGATTCGCCTTCAGATTTTATTTTATCCAGATTTGCCTCACCCAGAACTTTAATATCATTTTTTTCATCAATATCAATGATTTTACTCTTGAGAGATGTACTTCCAACATTGCCAATTCCAATAATCATTTTTATCCCCTATCTGCCGTGTTGATAAACTTAAACAATGATAGCTTAAATATAACAAAAGAGCTTAGGAAAATGCAAATTAAGTGACTTTTAGCGGCGATATTTGTGAAAAGCAAAGCAGCATTATTATTTACTGCTCTTTAGAATCCTATTTAAATCAAGCCTCAGTTGTTTAATTTCTTTTGCTATTGTATCTAAGCCTTCCCTGCTATCTTTGCGCGCAACAAAAAAATTGCTTGATTTATCTTCGTTTTTAAGTGAGTTTAATTTTTCTTTAACTGAGTAGCTTAGCAAGAGAGAAAGAGAGATATCCATCTCTTTTGCTACTTCTTTTGCTCTATTTACTAAGTCCTCGCTCAGCCTGAAACTGTACATTTTTTTCTTCATAGGAGTGCAATTCTAAGTTAAGTTGAATGCAATGTCAACTAAACCACGCCGGCATAAAAATTGTCTTCGTAGAGGATTATAAGGTGGTAAAGAAGATTCTGGATTATCTGGGGATAGGTGAACTGCAAAAAAATATCGTTAAAAGATTTCATAATGCATTTTTATCAATAGATTTGACAAAGGATTTAAGTCTTTTTGATATTAAAAAAATGAAAGGTGATTATAATAGAGAGTACTTTAGATTACGGAAAGGTAAACATAGAGCAATATTTTATTTTGAAAACAATGATATTTATATTGCTTATATAGGAAAACGAGAGGAGGTATATGGTCTATGGGAGTAACATCAATAAGATTAAATAAAAATGAAGAAAAAGTATTAATTTGACTAAAAAAAATTAAGTCACACCAATCTTAAAAACCAAATAGCAGAAATTTGTAAATTACAGTTTTATTATTCTGAAGTTGCATAATATATTGGATAAAGTCTTAAATTAAAAAGAATTTCTTTTTGGATTTTAGCGGTATTTGTTCTATTGTAATAAAGAAAGACTACTCTTTATTTAAAGATGAAAACAGCATTAATATATTCTGATAAATTAAAAAAATATGATTTTGGGGCAGGGCATCCTTTCAGAAGCGGCAGATTTGAATCTTTCTTTAAATTGTACGAAGAAAAGCTTGGGAAAAATAGAAATTTTGAATTAATAAAGAATGAAAAGGCTGCCACTGATGAGGAACTGGAGCTCTGGCACAGTAAAGATTATATTAAGGCTATAAAATCCCTGTCTGCTGGTTTGACTGTGCCGGCTCTTTATAGATACATAAGCCAGGATAATGTAAATCCAATAACAGGAAAATTTCCTGAAGGAATAGAGGAAGCAGCAAGAACAATAGTTAGAAATTCAATCCTTTGCTTTGATTATGTTCAACAGGGAAAAGATAGAAAAGCAGTTAGTATTGGTGGTGGTTTGCATCATGCAAAAGCTAACTACGGAGAAGGTTTTTGTATATATAACGATGTTGTTGTTTCTGTAAAATACGCCATAGAGAAATATAATCTTAACAGAGTTTTGGTTGTTGATACTGATGCTCATGCAGGCAATGGGACAAGTGAGGCTTTTTGTTGTAGTCCAAAGGTTTTATTTATTGACTTGCACCAGAAAGGGATTTATCCGGGGACTGGTTTCATTGATGAAATTGGCTCTGGTGAAGGTAAGGGATTTAATGTAAATTTTCCATTGGCAGCAGGAACAAGTGACATGGCATATGAATTAATATTTGATGAAGTTATTCTTCCCCTGGTAGAAGCATACAGACCAGAAATTATTGTAAGATATGGTGGCTCTGATCCGTATCCTGGTGATAATATAACTGAGCTGGGATTGACTTTAGATGGCTTTAAAATGGTAGCCAGAAAAGTTAGGGAGATGTCTGCTATTTGTGATGGTAAATCAGTTGATATGATTTGTTCCGGTTACAAGCCTGCTGCTCTGTCAAAGGTATGGTTAACTTTAATAGCAAGTTTAAGCGGTGTGGAGATCAATTTAGAAGATGAAATAAGTGTTGATAGATATGAAATGCTTGGTGAGACCAGAAATTTAATAAAGAGGGTAAAAGAAAATTTAAAACCATACTGGAAAATATTTAATTGAATTAAACCAAGAACTTAGCTGGCTTACATTTTATTTGAGATGCAAACTTCTTGAAGTAAATCCTTTTCATACTTCTCTTCTATTACATAGATTAAAAGGCAGATTGTCCTCCCTCTACTCAGTATCTATTAATATTTCATATAGAATTTGTATTGATTTTATTATTGAAGAAGACAAAATAATATTAATAGATATTGGCGAACATGATCAAGTATACTAAAATTCAGTGACTCCCAAGACTGGACAATGTTAACAACAGATTAGACTATTCTTTCGTGGAAAATAAATAATAGAAATAGTAGCTTGACAAATGATACAAAAATAGTATCATTATCATTAGGTTGATTATGAAGTTTATAACAAGAGAAATTGATTATGCTGTAAGGGCGCTTATTTATCTAGCTGGTAATGTAAAAAGGATCGTCCCGGTAACAGAACTTGTAGAAGAACTGGGTATTACCAGACCGTTTCTGAGAAGGATCCTGCAGGAACTGGCCAAGGTTGATGTAATTGAATCATATAAAGGCAATAGAGGTGGCTTTCGATTAAAAAAGAGCCCTGATGATATTTATCTAATAGAACTGGTGGAGATATTTCAGGGAAAATTCAGCTTAAATGAATGTATCTTAAATAAGGATATTTGCCCGAATAGAGGTAATTGTATTTTGAAAAGCAAAATTGAGGATATAGAGAAAAAGGTAAAAAAAGAGCTCGAATCCATAAATTTGAGAGCTCTGATAAATAAAAAAGGAGATTAAAATAGCTAAAAGACAAATAATAACAATAGATGAAGAAAAATGCACAGGTTGTGGAAACTGCATACCAGGTTGTCCTGAAGGAGCACTTCAGGTAATAGATAATAAGGCAAGACTTGTAAGCGACCTGTTCTGCGATGGATTGGGCGCGTGCATAGGTGAATGCCCTGAAGGTGCTATATCAGTGACAGAAAGGGAAGCAGAGCCTTACGATGAAACAAAAGTAATGGAAAATATAGTAAAACAGGGTAAAAATGTCATAAAGGCGCATCTTGAACATTTAAAAAATCACGGAGAGGCTGGATTTTTAAAGCAGGCAATAGATTATCTTAAAGAAAAAGGTATAGCCAATCCGCTTGAAGAAGAAGTAAAAGATAAAGCAGAAAAAAAACTTCCATGCGGATGCCCGGGGCCAATGGTAATGGACCTGAGTAAAAATAAATGTGAAGCAGAAGATACAGGAGTGAAACAGAAGTCAGAACTAAGGCAATGGCCGGTGCAGATACGTCTGGCTCCCACAAATGCACATTATTTTGATAATGCTGATCTTCTTATTGCTGCTGATTGTGTGCCGTTTGCTTACGGCAATTTTCACAAAGATTTTTTAAAAGGAAAAATGCTTCTGGTTGGATGCCCAAAACTTGATGATGCAGAGTTTTACAGAGATAAGATAACAGACATATTAAGTACCAATAATGTAAAGTCAATTACTGTTGCCCATATGGAAGTACCGTGCTGCTTTGGCATGGTAAAGCTTGCAAATGATGCTCTGTCAGAGTCTGGGAAAGATATCCCGGTTGAGGACATTATGGTTAAAGTAAACGGAGAAGTCGTAAAGAAGTAAAAAGTATAGCTCTTATGGGTCAAATTGATTTACTTTGTCTTTATTGCTTTAAAAATTAAGTAAAATTTAAATTATGGCTGACCGCTATATGCAATATTGGAACCGCAATAATGCCTTCAAATAAGAATATCTTTATACCTGAATTTCAAATTTTTATTTTATTTTTAAAATGATAAAAGTTATCGAATTTGTTTCAAAAAAAATAAAGGTTGCAATTATGTGGCAAGAGGTTTAATGTATTAAAGTTTGAATAAGCAATAAAGGATATTTTTAAAAAAATAATAGCCGGAAATAGCCAATGCTATTATCCGACAGGAATGATTTGAGATTTAATAATTATGGAAATTCGTAATATAGCAATTATTGCCCATGTTGATCATGGCAAGACTACCCTGGTAGATTCCCTGCTTCGCCAATCTAAAACAAAATTAAACAAGGAAGCTGCTTCGGCAGACTGTATAATGGACAGCAATGAACTTGAAAAAGAACGGGGTATTACAATTTTTTCAAAAATTGCCTCGGTGATCTGGCGCGGCGTAAAGATCAACATTATAGATACTCCGGGCCATGCTGATTTTGGCGGTGAAGTTGAAAGGGTTTTAAAAATGGCGGAAGGTTCGCTTCTGCTTGTGGATGCTCAGGAAGGACCTATGCCGCAGACACGTTTTGTTTTAAAAAAAGCCCTTGAACTTAATCATAAAATTATTGTAGTCATCAATAAGATAGATAAACCATTTTCCAACATAAATAAAGTTTTAAATGATACTTTTGATCTTTTTATAGATCTTGGGGCTGATGAAAAAACTGCAAATTTTCCTGTTCTTTATACGTCCTCAAGAATGGGTAAATCCGGTACAGAGCCCAATTTGCACCTGATGCAGGATATTGCGCCATTATTCGATGAGATCATAAACTACATCCCTAAACCCGGTGGAGACATAAATTTGCCTTTGCAGATGCTTGTGACTTCAATAAACTGGGACAATTACAAGGGCCGTGTTGCAACAGGCCGGATCTATAACGGGAAAATTGATGCGGGACAGGAAATCATTAAAATAAACCACGAAGGCCAGACGGAGAAGTATCACCTGACTTCACTTATGACATTTCAGGGATTGGCACAGACTGAGATCAGGGAAGCAGTAACCGGAGAAATTGTTTCAATTGCAGGGATACCCGATATTACTATCGGCGAAACAATAGCGGATATCAACACACCGATAGCTTTGCCATTGATTAAGATTGAAGAACCTACTGTCAAAATAAATTTTTCTGTCAACTCATCTCCTTTTGCAGGCAAGGAAGGCCAGTTTACGACTTCAAGACAAATAAGGGAAAGGCTCTACAAGGAGCTTGAAAATGATGTAGCATTGAAAGTGGAAGATAATCCTTCAGGTGGATGGATTGTTTCCGGCAGGGGCGAATTTCATTTAGCTATTTTTATTGAAAGATTACGTCGGGAAGGTTATGAACTGCAGGTTTCCCAGCCACAGGTTATTACTAAAATCATAAAGGGCAAAAAATTCATACCATATGAAGAAATTTTTATTTCAGTGCCGGAACAATATTCAGGTGCAGTAATCCAGAAATTGGGGAGCCGGCATGGTCAAATGAAGAAAATGGAAACGAAAGAAGGAATTGTATACCTTGAATTTATAATACCAACATGTGGTTTATTTGGTTACAGACGGGAATTTATTACTGATACCCACGGGTTTGGCATAATGAATAGCCTTTTCTACCGTTACCTGGCAGATAATGGTGAACAGAAAAAGCGTGAAAGGGGTTCACTGGTTGCATGCGAGAGCGGGGCGACGCGATTATATGGCCTTACCAATATTCAGGACAGGGGTGAATTATTCTATGGCCCAGGTTCCAATGTATATAAGGGCCAGGTAATCGGGCAAAATTCCCGAGAGAAAGATATGTGGGTAAATGTTTGCAAGGAAAAGCAGTTGTCAAACATGCGTTCCAAAGGTGACGGCGGCATGGAACATTTTAACGTTCCGAGAACCATTAACCTGGATAATGCTCTTGAATATATCGATGAAAGCGAACTTGTTGAAGTGACACCAAAGTCTGTCCGCATCCGTAAAATTGCTTTAAGCGAGCTTGAATCAAAGAGGAGCAGAAGAATCCTGGTAGGGTAAGTTAAGGGGCAAAACTTGTCCCCATCCCGAACACAAAAGTTAAACTCTTCAGAGTTAATGATACTGCACTGGAGATAGTGCGGAAGAGAGAGGAGCATTGGCTGGTTGGCCCGAGTAATGAAATTTAGAACCAGATTTTAAAGGAATTAATTTATTTAAAGAATTCTTTTAACTGTTAAATTAGAAGTGCTTATTTCCAAATTATAACGAATAATCTTATAGGTATCCTACTATGCTCATATAAGTTAAGAACAAAATATACAGAATTTAGATTGACTCTAGGTATAGAAAAGGTATAATAATTATACTATGGAATTTGAGTTTGACCAAAATAAAAGTGAAATCAATAAACAGAAACACGGTATTGATTTTTATAAAGCTCAAAAGCTATGGGAAGATATAGACTTTATTGAGATTCCAGTAAAAACAAGTGATGAACCAAGATTTCTTGTGATAGGAAAGATTTCAGGAAAGCACTGGTCAGGAGTTATTACATATCGGAGTGAAAAGATAAGAATTATTTCTGTAAGACACTCCCGGAAGGAGGAAGTTGATATATATGAAAGCTCATGAGTTTGATAAGAAATTTGATGAAAATAAAGATATCTCAGAATATCTTGATATATCAAAGGTAAAAAGACTAAAACAAGAACAAAAGAGAGTCAATGTAGATTTCCCTTTGTGGATGATCGATTTATTGGACAAAGAGGCTAAACGGTTAGGTGTGCCCAGACAGTCAATTATTAAAGTATGGGTAGCAGAGCGTCTTGAAAAGGTATCTTGAAAATATTTGATGTTATAATAGTAGAGGAATATAAAATAGAGCCCAATTTTTAAATGCTTAGTTTGGCTCCCCAAGTAGTGAAATTTCGAACCAGTTTTTAAAATTATTAAAAGAAATACTAATATTTAATTCATTTCATAAAAACCAATAAATTTGCAACGGCCAATTGCATTATTGCAACTTACCTGCTAAACTTGCAATGAATTTATTTATTATTTCAATTTTTCATTATTATGGATAATAAATTTAAATCAGGTGAATATAAATCTCATTTTGCAGGCAAAGATTATGAGTATAAAATTTTCATTCCTAGTTTTATAAATAAACCTCTTGAATGGAATAATATAAAAATCCCATTACTTTTAGAAGAGGCGGGCCATGCTTTAGGTAGTTTAAATGAATGTTCTCTATTAGTTCCGGATATTAATACTTTTATAAGAATGAATGTTGTGAAAGAAGCAACAATTTCAACAAGAATAGAAGGAACGAAAACAGAGATTGAAGAGGCAGTATTATCGGAAGAAAATATATTACCAGAAAAAAGAGATGATTGGAATGAAGTAAATAACTATATTAATGCTATGAATTATGCAATTGAAAATATAAACAGAATACCACTCAGCATTAGACTACTAAAAGAAATTCATAAAATACTCCTTCAAGGAGTGAGAGGTGAGAAAAAACAACCTGGTGAAATTAGAAAGAGCCAAAACTGGATTGGAGGGAATTCAATTGCTGATGCTTATTTTATTCCTCCACCATGCGAAGAATTGCCAATATTGCTTTCAGACTTAGAAAATTTTTGGCATAATAATAAGCTTAGTATCCCAAAGACCTTAAAGGTAGCACTGACTCATTACCAGTTTGAAACCACTCATCCATTTTTAGATGGGAATGGTAGAATTGGTAGATTACTTATAACACTTGAATTACTGTATTATGGAATATTAAACAAACCAATATTATATATTTCAGATTTCTTGGAAAAAAATAAAAATGATTATTTTAATATTTTAGATGATGTCAGGAATAATAATGATATAGACAGATGGTTAATTTTTTTTCTAAAAGGCATTATTGAAACCGCAAATAAAAGTAAAAATACTTTTGAAAAAGTTATAGAATTAAGAATGCAATATGAGGATAAAATAAGAACATTAGGTAGAAGGGCTCAATTAGGACAGAAGCTTTTAATCCTATTGTTTTCATATCCAATTATTGATATTGGTAGTGTTGCGGTCAAATTAAATATTGTTTTTAATACTGCTAAAAGTCTTTTAAATGAATTTGAGAAACTTAAAATAATTAAGGTTTTTTCTTTTCAAAAAACTAAGAAAAAGCAATTTATCCTATGGGATTACTTTAATCTTTATAAAACTTAAATTAGATCATTGGTTGGGCACAGTAGACGAAGTTAGAACCAGGATTATTGGTACAAATGGGGATATTTTTATACCTGAATTAGCATAATAAAATTATTCAAGACAGGGTATAACGTTTTTTGGCATAGTCCTTTCCTCCTTTTTCCTATTTTACTGGCCTGAATCCTAACTTTCAAATTGGACTAGTTTTTGGGGGAAAGGTCATTTTTGCCCTTACCCCATTCTTTATCCAGTTTTAAAGTTAGCATCTAAGCCATTTTTAAACTGATATCAACCACTCTGCTTTCTGGGGCAGGTGGCTTATACTTAATTGTACTATGGGGTTTGGTCACTTTGTATACTGCGCAAGGTGGCTGGCCATAGCGGACGAAGTTAGAACCAGGATCATTGGTTTAGGTGAGGATATTTTTATACCTGAACTGAGTTTTTAAGATTATTTATACTACCATGCTACTCACTATTTATTGGTTGCCTCATTTTTTAAAGTAATTTATCAATCCGTAAGATTTATTTTACTTTTATTTTTGGGCTTTATTCTTATAATATGAATTGTTACCCCAACAGCAATAATACCTAAAATAATTCTTACCCATAATATATCTACGGCAAAAAATGCAGAACAACCTATTGTTATCCACAAAAGAGCTGTTGTAAAGATTTTTAATTTTAATGGAATTCCTTTTCCTTCCCTATAATTCTTAATGTATCTGCCAAAGATTTTGTTATTAATAAGCCAGTTATAGAATTTCTGGGAACTCCTTGCGTAAAGAGCTGCAGCAATTAAAAGAAATGGTGTTGTAGGAAGTATTGGAATAAATATTCCAGCAATACCTATTCCAATAAAAAATGTGCCGGTTGAAATCAATAAAATTCTTTTTGACTTGTTTATATCATGCATAAGATAAAAAATTCATATATTTTTGTTTATTTATTCAATAAATCTACCGTCATCTCTTGATTTATCCAACTTATTTAAATTTTTTTCAAGCCAACCTTTATTTATGGTATCTTCTGATCCAAACTCAGGTACAAATGGTTTTATATCTAAAAGTGGAGTTCCATCAACAATATCTATATCTTTTATGTAAAGAGTGTTTCTTTCAACTCTTATCAGGCGAACCACCGATAAACCTATGGGATTTGGACGAGCTGGTGCCCGGGTAGCAAATAATCCATGAAGCTTATCATCCATAAAAGGCTTTACCTCAAGTGTGTAAGATTTCGAAAGATGAAAATGGTAAATAAGTATAATATGCGAAAACCCTTCAATGTCTTTTAACCCCTTTTCATACGGTGGAAATACTTCAACCATTCCTTCTATACCTTTAGCGGCAGAAGGTTGGATTGGTGTTCCTTTAGGCTCTATAAAGGGTGAATGAATAATACCTATTGGTCTATAAATTATTTTCATTTTTATGTTTATATAAACTTTAATTTTAAACAGAGAACTGGACAGATTAAAATCAACAATTTAAAAGTATAACAAAACAAGACAGCTCACTTCTTTTGGTGAATCATATAAATACTACACCTTTTCCAGCATTTGCATTTATATATCTATTAATTATTTCGCTGTTGCTTTTGCGCGTTCTTCCTGTGACATCTCTGCCAACTGTTTGGCCATATTGACATCAAGACTCAATCCCTTAGCAACACGTGTGCCATACTCAGGATCAGATTTATAAAAAATTGCAGATTGTCGAAGTTGGATTCTTTTAATCGCATTACAAAGATGTGTAGTGATATTGCCTATGAGATTGTCTCTATCTTTATCAGTCATGACCCTTCGATAGAGTTCCCCTGCCTGGAAGAAATCATCATTTGGATGGATGTACGGCTGTCTTGCAGCCTGTCCGGATACCTCAAATGGTGGCTCACCGGCATCTTTATCGGGTAAAGGTCCTCCAAAGCTATTGGGATAATAATTTGGCCCGCTACCGCTGTTATAGCCATATGCCATATAACCATCACGCTGATAGTAATTGACAGCATTCTTCGGGCGGTTAATAGGCAGTAGCTGGTAGTTTGGTCCCAGACGGTGTAGATGAGTATCATGGTAAGAAAATAGGCGACCTTGTAGTAACTTGTCTGGCGATGCTGCAATACCAGGTACAAAGTTTGCAGGAGAAAAGGCAGCCTGCTCAACTTCTGTAAAATAATTCTTCGGGTTTTGGTTTAAAACCAGTCGTCCTACAGTAAACGGCTTAACATCAGCATGAAACCAGACTTTGGTGACATCAAAAGGATCAAATCTATATTTTTCTGCCTCATCAGGAGTCATTATCTGCATTTCCAGTCGCCATGACGGGTATTCACCACGAACTATGGCTTCAAACAGATCGCGGGTTGCATGGTCTGGATCTTTACTTTTCATTTCTGTCGCTTCATCGCGGGTTAAGTTCTGGATACCCTGTTCTGTCTTAAAATGAAATTTAACCCAGAAATACTCTCCTTTTTCGTTGTACCACTTGAATGTGTGACTGCTATAACCGTTCACGTGGCGGAAGTTTTTGGGTGTACCCCGGTCCGAGAAAAGTATTGTGACCTGATGAACTGATTCCGGTGTCAGTGAAAGGAAGTCCCAGAACATGTTGGCATCCTTAAGATTTGAACCAGGATGGCGTTTCTGAGTATGGATGAAATCAGGAAATTTTAAGGGGTCTCGAATAAAAAAAACAGGAGTATTATT
>Ga0114918_10005125_pt1 | contig 11266 bp, 12 predicted proteins | sample LantaG_FD_87015 | JGI IMG/M metagenome (GOLD analysis project Ga0114918, IMG submission 87015) | Deep subsurface microbial communities from Baltic Sea to uncover new lineages of life (NeLLi) - Landsort_02402 metaG | ecosystem: Environmental > Aquatic > Marine > Oceanic > Sediment | place... | reverse complement strand
GTAAGACAATTCAAATGTCTTGACCCGATGAGAAGAAATTTTCGAGATGATGAATTTCAAAGTCAAAACGAAATCGTTCAATTAGATAAAGCAGATATTATTGCAGCAGATATCTTATTAGTTAATGCAACTAAACCAAGCTGGGGAACAGCAATGGAAATCTTATTCGCTTTTGAAAAGCATAAGATAGTAGTTGTATTTTCAGGTGGGAATTATGTTGACGTAAGTCCGTGGGTTGCTTTTCATTCAACAAGAGTTTGTAGAACAATGGAAGAAGCAATTGATTACATAAAAGATTTAAGATAAAAATCATAATCCTAAGAGCTTAAAAAACTTTCGAGTTTAAAAAGTTCTAACGTGGATGGAGATAAAGAAAATGAATAACGTAAACATGAAATATGTAATGAAAAAAGTAGATATAAATAAAGACACATTATCTAACTTTTTCATTTACGAAGAAGAAAGAAGAAAGATAAGAGTTGGAAAAGTTGCTTCCTTGAGAGTAAATTTTAAGAAAGCAAATAGTTTAGAAAAGCATTTCGACTCACCAATGGTAGTTAATTATAAAGAAGCAACTAATAAGTGGAATATAATTGACGGAAATCATAGATATGAAGCTATAAAGCAAAGGATAGAAGAAGATGATGATTTTTCTATCACTGTATGGATAGCAGAGTATAAAGAATTAGATAGAGATGAGGAAAGAAGAATTTATACTAAGTGGAATAAAGGAACTCCTGAATCAGCAACAGATTTTCTAAAATATCATTTCAAGAAAATTGAATTGGCAGATAGATTATTAAGAGAATTACCGGTCTCAATATATGGAGGAGAAAAGACGATGGGAATTAAGAATTTTATTGGTTCGTTTTTAATAGCTAAGAAACCAAAATTCACAGGTTCTTATTCAGCAGGAGGAGAAAAAACTTTTAATGATATCAATGCTATTACTTCTCAAGATATTAGAGAAATGAAAGCTTGGTATTCAGAACATAAGGATATCTTTGGTGAGTATTATAAAGGTAATCCGTGGTATATGACAACCCCATTGGCAGCATTTTTCAGAATATGGATGGATAACAAAGAAATCCCAATGGAGAAGTATGATAGAATAATGAAGATAGTATTTACAAACAGATTAAATGTTTGGCTTCCAATGATGAAGGCATCAGGAAGAGATGCGTCTAAATTGTTTTATCTATCTGCATTAGATGCTTTGAATAATTCCAGAAAAACAGTTAACTGGAAATCTGATATAGATACTGCTAATGAGGTGGAAGCTTAATTAGCTTTTTTCTTTTTTTTGAAAAGAAATAAATAGAGGATAAGAAATGATAATTGGAATAATCGGAACCATAATATTGGTGCTAAGCTATTTAGTATTGCTTAAAACTGATAAATGGTTTTGGCAAATGAATGCAGGGGCATCAGTATTGTTAACAGTCCACGCATTTCAGATTGGAGATATATCGTTCATTTTCGTTAATGGATTTATATCGGTGGTATGCTTATGGAAATTAATAACATCAATAAAGAAGAATATTACCAAAGTGAACAGTGGAAACAAATAAGAACAATCGTCTTACAGATGAATGGTTTCATTTGTCAAAGATGTGGAAATCCAGGAAGACAGGTAGGTGGTTTCAAAGTCCTACAAGCACATCATAAAACGTATGATAGGTTTGGATGTGAGGATTTAGAAGACCTTGAATGTGTATGCGTTCAATGTCATCAAAGAATACATAAGAGGAGGGTTACAGAAGAATGGTAGAAAACGAATTAAACGCAACAATCTATATAGATGTAGAGACTATGGGATTAAATGCTTATACAGATAGGTTGACTTGTATAGGAATTATAGTAGAGGTGGAAGGAGAAATAGTTAAAGAAGTTGCAATTTCTGATGAAGATGAAGTAAGCATGCTTAGAGAATTCTTTAGGATATATGATAGATATGATGAAAGCATAATCGATACAATAACGTGGAATAAAACATTTGATTCTGATTTTATTCTTGTAAGAGGTTGGAAACATAACTTCAAGAATTACATTCCTTGCAATCCAGTTGATTTGAAAAGCGAATTCCCGAAATTTGACTTTGACGGCGAATGGAGAAAACCTTCACTCGATGAAGCTGCTAAATTTCTCGGAATTGAATCCGAAAAATTAGCCACAGGAGCAGAAGCACCATATATGTGGAAGTATGGGAAGATTGAAGAATTGAAAGAATATTGTTTAATGGATGTAAAGATAATGCGGGAAATACATCACAAGCTGGAGGTAATGAAATGAAAATAAACGAAATATTTGAAAGCATACAAGGTGAGTCAAGTTGGGCTGGTCTTCCAATGGTGTTTGTTAGAACATTCGGATGCAATTTGAGATGCTCATATTGCGACACAATGTATTCTGTAGAAGGAAATGATTGGAAACATCAAACTGCAGAAGAAGTAGCAAAAGAAATAATGACGTTCGAAAATGGCATAGTAGAATTTACAGGTGGAGAGCCATTACTATGGGCAAAGGAAATCATTGAAGTTATGAAATATCTAAAAGAAAATGAACCTGATAGAGCATATCATTACTTACTTGAAACTAATGGCGCAGTAGATATATCTAGATTCATTAAGATGGCAGATGAAGAAGGTATTAAGAATTACTATTTCATATTGGATATTAAGATGCCTTCGTCTGGTGGATTTGACAAGATGATAATGGAAAACTTAAATATCTTACGAGCAGAAGATGAAGTGAAATTCGTTTGTGGAACAGAAGAAGATTTAGATACAGCATTCAAAATCATAAAAGATTTAGAATTAGCAAATGCGTTGATAAGTCCAGTATTTGAAGACATTACCCCACAGCATATAGTAGAAAGAATACTCAAAGAAAAAATCAGATGTAGATTTCAATTGCAGATGCATAAATATATCTGGGAACCAACAAAACGAGGTGTATAAACATGGATCCGTATACAGAAGAACATAAAGAAAAAATGGTTGAGGATACTCTTCGAGCAATCGGAGAAGACCCTAATCGAGAGGGTTTGAAAGATACTCCAAAAAGAATAGTAAAGATGTGGAAAGAAATATTCAGAGGATATGACGATTCACAAAAACCAAAAGTAACAGTTTTCGATAATGGAGCAGATGGATTAACATATGACCAGATGGTTATGGATACAGGTAACTATTATAGTCATTGCGAACATCATATGGTTCCATTCTTTGGAGATTATTGGTTTGCATATATTCCTAATCCAACTGGAAAGATATTAGGCATTAGCAAAGTAGCAAGAATTGTTGACTATTGTGCGGCTAAGATGCAAATCCAAGAAAGGTTAGGTAAAGAAATCCTTGACGAATTATGGGATGCTTTATGTGATGATAACGTTCCTGAGCCAATAGGTATGGCAATAGTAATGAAAGGAAAACATCTTTGTAAGTCTATGCGTGGAGTGAAGAAAGAAGGACAGATGACTACCATTGAATTGCGTGGTGCTTTCAAAGAACAAACAGATACACGAGCAGAATTTTTAAAGTTCGTAAACGGAGATAAGTAAGATGGTTGAAGACAATGTATGTGCAAGTTGTAAGAAGTGTTGCAGCAATGCTTCTCATATTGGATTGATGACCAAAGATGAATTGAAAATAATGGTTAAAGAAGTAGGAGCTTACAGAAAAAGAAATAACTTACCTGAAAAAACAATAGGAGTCAAACCTTGGAAATATGGTGGAGTATATGAAATGTATGAGGTTCCTTGTCCAGCATTTATTGAAAACAAATGTATATTGACAGAACATCAGCGACCATGTACTTGTCTTTTATTTCCATTTCGTCCAGATTATGATGTAGAAACTAAAGAATGGGAATTAGATTTAGCAGTTACAAAATGTCCTGGTTCATTAGCATTTGCAATGAAAGCAGATAATGCGATTAAACTATTTGAAGAAATGAGAAAAGATGGAAGGTGGAAAGAATGACGGAAGATAATAGAATTAAATCCAGAGAGATGGAGGACACTAAAATGAAAGATTTCAATAGAATTTATGATTTAGATAATACGCTAATCATACCAATTTTCAAACGGGATAGCCCATTCCTTAGAAAACATTTTTGGACAACTGCAAAAGATGTAAACAAAGAAGATGTAAAAGTTATATTAACTGGAAGGCACATCAAAGATGCAGAACTAACTTGGGCTACAATTAAACAAGCAGGATATAAGAATGTTCATACAGTATTCTTTAATCCGAAAGAACAATGGGATATGAATCATATGTCTACATGGAAAGCTAAAATGCTTAAGTGGTTAGGAGCAAAAGAATACATAGATAACAATGACCATCTCGGAGCATTAATCAAATTAGAAATAGGAGGAAGATTCAAATGTCTGAGCACAAGCCAACTAAAGTAATGCTATTCAGTGGAGGAATGGACAGCTATTGCATGAAGCATATTGTAAAGCCTGACGTCCTTCTCTTCTTTGAATTAGCAACAGAAGATAATAGAAGGGAAATGATTAATCTAGCAGAGATGCCTTTCTTCAAAGATGTGAAGATAATACATTTACCATTAGCGGATTGGGAAATGGAAAACAAAATCATTCCGCATAGGAATTCCATATTGGCACTGATAGCAAGTAATTATGGAAATGAAATCTATCTGGGAGCGACAGCAGGAGATACAACTAAGGATAAAGATTACGTATTTAAGAGCCAAATAGAAGGTATGTTAAATTACTTTGCCCTTGATTCCCATAAAACCCCTGTCAAAGCATATCCATTTACATTAAATATGCCGTTCAAGGGGCTTTCCAAAGCGGGTATACTGGGTCGATTCATTAAAGCAAACGGAGATGTGCAAGAGCTATTAAAGTATTCCAGGAGCTGTTATAAGGGAGAAGACTATGAATGCGGCGAATGTAGGTCTTGTTTAAGGAAAGCAGTTGCATTAGTACTCAATAACATACGGATAGATACCGTATTTGAAAAAGACCCATTTTTAGCTATTACGCAAGAAGGGTTATTGAAGCTTGCAGAAAGAGGAGAAGAATTTCTTGAGTATGAAAGAGCAAAAGATTTACATTTCGGGAGGATAAAAAAATGAATGACATTGATGAATTAATTAAGTATGCTGAAGAGCATAAAGACTGGCGTATGAATAACGTCACTCTTGACAAATGGAAATTTGGTGGAAAAGCATTTCATGCATCTTATCTTATAGATTGTGACCAGGGTAAATTTGAGTTTCCTGTTTATGCAACCTTTCCCGAAAAGTTAGATGGAGAAGATAAAAGAATCCAAGAATTGTGGAAGATGACTTGCGCAGTTCAGTTGGCTAACTTATTCATCTTTTCAAATCAGGAAGAAATTGATTTATCATTCCTGAGTAAAAGAGGAGAACTATTTATTAGAGACATGATTAGTCAATCTGTATTACATTTGGATACAGTTCATCCAGGACACTTTACTCATAAGAAGAAAGAATGGGTAGAAGCAGAAATGATACAGCCATACAAATATCAGATTTCAATGGATAAGAAGTTTTCCATAATGATGAGTGGTGGAAAAGAATCAACTGGAATATATTCAATGTATCACAACCTTGGAAAACATCACGGCTCAAGTTTATTTGCAATCTTTATTGACTTCGTAGGAAAGATAGTCAGAAGAGAAAATAATCAGATGATTAACAAGCTAACTGAAATAGGTCATAAGCCAGTAGTCATTGAATCAAATATCATTGACCCATTGATGCTTATCTCAACCAAGTGGGGCTGTAATAACTTATTCCTGAATATCATAACTTTTGAAGCAGCTATGTATTGTCATCATAAAGGCATTGATTATTTCAACCTTGGAAATGAGTTTGATTGCACAGTAGCAAATATAGTTAACGATAAAGAATCATTCGGACAAAACTATGACCAGTCAACAATAAATGAAAGAAAGGTCACTAAGTTTTTACAAGAAATAGATGTAGACGTAAAGTTGTTTAGTCCTGTATATAATATGTCAGAGACAGCTTGTCAAGCATTGCTTACTTGGAATGATACTTTGGGATTATTATCAGCACAAAATAGTTGTGTAGAACCAATAGAAAAAGATGGCAAATTCGTTGTATGTAACGTGTGTGATAAATGTTGGAGAATAGCAGCAATCCAAACTGCATTAGGAATGGATAGTGAATTGCAAGGTCTAACTTATCGGCCAGAAGAACTATGGTCACAAAAGGCAGATGTTTTTAACAGCTTAGATTCAACAAAGGAAACTCAAACGTTAGCATATCTATTAGATAAGCAAGGAAAGTTTCCAAGAGATATCGCAAAAGTAAAACCAAAGTTTAACTTAGTAACTTTAGATTTCGAGTATGATAAATTTCATCCGCATATTTTGCCACCAGAAATTTATACTTACTTAGTTGATACAATGAAAAGAGTGAGGGCTGATTTAAATGTTGAATAGAGCAGAAAAAGTAAAATACATCGGTTATGAGACCGAGGCAAACCGAATGGAATTTTTCTATGAGGTAGATGGGCATCCAATATCAGTATTGCTAATGTCAAAAAGGTTTCAGTTTACTCTTGACCCAGTGACAGATAAGATAGCATACTATTTAGGATATAGTTATTTGATTGATATCATTCATATGACTTTTCCAAAGAATGTTGAAGTTATGTATGCGCCACCCGATACTCAGTTTTGGAATTTTATGATGAAACATGTATTAGGAGAAGCATTGATAAGATGGGGCGCACCTATAAAAACCATAGCTGATATAACTTTTCATAGTGGAGGAGAACGACCAGAATATGAAGTACCAACTGAAGCAACTAAAGAAGGAGTTTGTTTAGTGCCAGTGGGTGGCGGGAAAGATTCAGTTGTGACGTATGAATTAGCAAAGAAAAAGTTTAGCGAAGTCTTAACAATGTCAGTCCAAGCACCTGGACATAACTGGGATGAAATTGCACCAATGATTAAGAAGTTAGGTTGCATTGAAATGTTTGACAGCTATGAGGATATGAAATTCCTCAATAAGTATCAGCCTATCACATCAGGAAATGCAATTTTCAATTACTCAATGATTGCATTATTGGTAGCAAGAGAAGTTGGAGTATCGCCTATTATCTTTGGCAATGATAAATCTGTAAGCAATGAATATGAATATGAAGGAGAAATGATAAATCACCAATTCGATAAGACCAGTGGATTTAGGGAAATGCTTAATAAGTTTGTCAATGACTATATTGTCAAAGGCTATAAGTTCGAGAGTCTAATTGAGGATATGCCTGGTTCAGAAGTGGCTAAAGAGTTGGCTAAATATCATAAAGAAGGATACTATGAGCATCTGTGTAGTTGCAATTATGCGAACATTAAGAAGTATACCCATAACAAGAATGGGCAATGCAGTGATTGCTTAAAGTGTATGTATACTTACCTTTGTATTTGCAATGCAGGTGATAAGCATTACGCCGATATGATTTTTGGAGATATGTCAAAGCGAGAAGATTTAATGGAAGAATTGTTAGATGACAAATTCAGAAATGATTGCTTTGGCGATTTAGAAGAGTGCACAATGTTAGTAAAGAGTTTGAAGGAGGACAAATAAGATGGGAAATTTCACATACATACCAGCAGAGGTACCAGGAGCTTGTAGCATGAACAAGAATATATTCTGGTTTGATAACGGACAAAAGCAACAGTTAGGATGGTGGAGACCAGATTCAGTATTCCAATACCCGAATGTTTTAATTTCAGCATTCTATGGAAAAGAATGGGCTGACCTTAGAAATGATTTAGAATTTCCAGATGATGGATTCATAATTGGAGACTCAGGTGGATTCCAGTTAATGTCATTGAAAGAGTGGAGTGGGAAAGATATTAACGTTGACCCAACAGAAGTATTTGAATGGCAAGCAAAGAATTGCAATGTAGGGTTTCCAGTTGACTATCCTCCTTTTGCAGATACCGAAGCTGCATTTGAAAAGTCTATTACTATATCAGAAGCAAATTTCAAAGTAGCCGAAGACCTATATGAATTGCACTTGCAAGATTGTCATACAAATAATCAGAAGCCTTTGAAAATGTATAACGTTCTTCAAGGTTATGGATTCGATAAAAAGAAACTTGATAGATGGTATGCAATGGCTTCAAAGTTTAAGAATATGACAGATACAGGTTGGGCATTTGGTTGTAAGCCGTGGGCAACACCAATCATGATAGCACATCAGGCAATGTATATGTATGAGAAAGGTCACAAGAATAGATTTCATTTCCTTGCAGTTAGTGGAAGTAAAACAATTCCTGTAATGTGTTATCTTGCTAGATACATTGAAAACATAACTTCAGATTCAAGTGGTTGGGCACAAGGAGCAATGCAACGTAAATACTTTATGCCAGGATACTTTGGAAAATACGAATTGTTTTTCGGAGGACATAATAAAGCACAAGTAAATACTTTGCCTTGTAAATGTCCAGTGTGTGAAAAGGTTGGAAAGAATGTTGGAATACTTAGTGCTCAAGGTAGTGCACCAGGTGGTATAATTAGTCTGCACAATCTTTATCAGTTAGTAGAATTCAGCACACTTTGTAATAGCTTAAAAGATGACGCAGCAGTATTCAAAGAATTCGTTAAGAAGATGTTTGATTCAGAAGTGTTGACAGCAATAGAATTCATTGATTATAGTTTAGAAAATGGATTCGATAACGCCTGTATTAAGTTTCAGAAACACTTTTACTTAACATCAGGAAAACCAAAGACGAATGAGCTACTGGACTATTAGGCTCGGACCAAAGCATTTATATACTTGCAATTATTAAATAATTATATAATAAGATAAGGTAGAGGTAAAAGAGAATGATAACATGTGAATATGAGATTGAAAACGACATTCCTGTCATATATGTTTTCGGCCGTGATAAAAACGGAAAAAGAACTATGACCAAGGATGATTCGTTTCGTCCATACTTCTATTGTAGGGTAGATGAGGTTATGAGATTTGGTTCTGATAAAAGAGTTCTGAATATTCAAGACGTCGACTATACTGATATAGAAGGAAATAAACTTGCCAAGATAATCTGTAAACTTCCTAAAGATTTGAAAGACTTAAAGAAAGAAGCCAATATTACATATGAAGCTGATATAAACTTTCCTATTAGATACATGATTGATAATTATAATGAAATTGAAGGAACACCTTTATCAGTGTGTTATATAGATATTGAAACTAATTCTAAAGCAGCATTCCCAAATGTTTCGGCAGCTCAAGATGAAATAACAGCAATAACTTGTTTTAGTAATATGAGTAAGAAATGTGTGACTTTTGTTTGGAAGCAAGACCAAATGGAAAGAACAGAGAATAATGGTAAGAAATCATTTATCGAAGCTGATGGGTCTACTTATGAATACGATGACTTTACAATGTTCTTTAATGACGAAAGAATGATGTTGGCAAAGTTTCTTAAGTATGTTGAAGATGTTGACCCTGATATGTTTACGGGTTGGAATGTGTATGATTTCGACATGCGATATATCATTAACAGATTGAATACTATGGGATTGAATTTCCAAAGATTGTCTCCAATGAAAATGGCGTTTACAAATGATTGGGGAGACGTTCAAATCAAAGGACGAATTATCTTTGATATGTTAGATGCTGTTAAGAAAATGAGTTATGGTGAGATGGAATCTTATAAGTTGGATAATGTTGCCTTAGCTGAGCTTGGTGAAAAGAAAGTATCTCGACCAGTAGTAAATGGTAAGGAAGTTAATTACAGTGTTTTCTGGCAAGAGCATTTTGAAACCTTTATCGAATATAGTAAGAAGGACGTTATGCTTACTTATCAAATCCAAAGAAAGAAAAAGATAATTCAGTCATTTGATGAAGTAAGAAGAATGAGTAAATGCTCGTTTAACGATGTGTTCAATAATTCTTATGTAGTAGATTCTTTTGTTCTTTCGTTTTGTAAAGGAACTTATGCTCTTCCAAGTAAAGGTGGACATGATAAAGAAGATTATGGTGATGGTAAAGTTCTTAAGCCGAAAAAAGGAATGCATGATTGGGTTCCAGTCTTTGATTTCAAAGCACTATACCCAAAGATAATTTCTAGTCTGAATGCCAGTCCAGAAACTATTGCTATGGCTAAAACAGAATTCACAGCTAATCTTAAGATTCCATATATCAATAGTAAGAAATTTCAAGTGGGTGATAAGTTTAATCAAAGAGGATATGATAAAGCAAGAGATACCTTTGATGCTTTCTTTGAATCTAATTGGGATTTACATAAGCAAGAATTCAATGATAAGATTCCAATAGAAATACAGCCTTATCTAATTTACAAAGAAGTTAGCTTTAATCAAGATAAGAAAGGATTCATTCCTATCATCTTGGAATACTTGTTTGACCAAAGAATTAAGATTCAAAAGGAAAGAGACTTATGTGAGTATGGTTCTCCAGAATACAATAGACTTGAATTTAAACAGTATGCTCTTAAAGTTCTTATGAATTCGTTTTATGGAGTTCTTGGACATCACGGATTTAGATTGTATAAACCAGAGATTGCAGCAGCAATTACTTTTATTGGAAGGAACTCAATTATGTGGTCTCAAATGATTGCTAAGAATGAAGGGTATATGACATTGTATGGTGATACGGATTCGATATTTGTGGTATCAAATACAAAGCCGTTATTTGAAGGAACTGATAAAGAAGACTTAACTCCAATCTTGGAAGAAGGAATAAAGATAACTAACTTCTTACAAAAGAGTTATGATGACTTTGCTAAGATTTTTAATATCAAGAAGCATCACTTAAAGATTGAGTTTGAAAAAGTATTCAGAAGAATATTCTTTGGAACTGCTAAGAAAAGGTATGCGGGCAAGTTAGCTTGGTATAAAGGAAAGAAAGCAGATAAGGTTACTATAACTGGTTTTGAAGTTGTTAGGACTGACCAAAGTAGATTAGCAAGAAAAACTCAAGAATATGTTTTTACGCAATTAGTAAATGGTAACTCAGATAAGAATGCTATTGTTGATTATGTCAGAGGAATTATGAAAGATGTAAAAGATGATAAATACGATTACGAGACACTTGGATTGCCAACACCTCTTAAAAAGAATTTGTCAGAATACAAAACAAATATTCCTGTGGTTAGGGCAGTTGGTTATTCGAATAGACATTTGAAATTAGATATACGACCAGGAGAAAAGTTCTTACTATTGTATGTAAAGAATATCCCTGGAAAACCATCAACAGATGTAATTG
>Ga0114918_10005124_pt1 | contig 11267 bp, 8 predicted proteins | sample LantaG_FD_87015 | JGI IMG/M metagenome (GOLD analysis project Ga0114918, IMG submission 87015) | Deep subsurface microbial communities from Baltic Sea to uncover new lineages of life (NeLLi) - Landsort_02402 metaG | ecosystem: Environmental > Aquatic > Marine > Oceanic > Sediment | place: Baltic... | reverse complement strand
TATTCTTCTTGATTTTTTGCGTCGTGGTGATTGTCTATCTCGAGGGCGGACTCGTCGACACCAGCACCGATACCACGCCCGGCTTCCTGGATTGCATCTACTTCGTGCTCGTCACCGTCACTACCGTGGGTTACGGCGACATCGTCCCCGTCGGCACCACCTCCAGGCTTACAGACGCTTTTCTACTCACGCCGATCCGTTTCGTCGTGATCTTTACGTTCGTTGGAACGGCCTATCAGTTGGTTATCAAGCGGTTTCAGGAGGAATATCTTATGAAACGCGCCATTAGCAAGCTCAACAACCACACCCTTATATGCGGGTTCGGAAACACCGGCCGCGTGGCCGCCGACGAGCTCATCCTCCAAGGTACGCAGCCCCAACAGATCGTCGTTCTCGACATGAGCGAAACGGGTCTCGCCGAAGCCGATGCCCTCGGCATGATCGCCGTCAACGGCGACGCCACCCACGAAGGCATACTCAAGTCCGTAGCCGTGGACCGTGCCGCCTATGCGCTGATCGCCCCAGGACGCGACGATACCGCCATCCTCATCGCGCTTACCGTACACGACCTCAACCCGGAAGCGCGAATCATAGCGATTTGTCTCGAAGAAGAAAACGCAAGACTCCTGCGGCGTAGCGGAGCCGATACCATCATTTCACGCGCCTCCGCGGGCGGCAATCTCATGGCCGCCGCCACGCGACGAGCCCACCTCGTCGAAACCATGGAAGACATTCTCACCGTCGGAGGCTCACTCCAACTCGAAGAGCGACCGGTGCACCCCGACGAAGTGGGAAAACACCCATCCCAACTCAAAAACATGGCGCTCCTGCGGGTATACCGCGACGACCGCCATTACGACGTATCAAGTCTCCCCACCATCGAAGCCGGAGATACACTCATCTTCGTCACGTCGAGCAAACCCAAACGGAAATCCGGATAACCTCGCTGGAAGCAACCGAGGAGCGCATTTTTCTTCGCTCTCATCCGGAACGGGCGATGGGGTATACTGTACGCGAGAAGAAGTAAGTGGCGCCGAGGAGACCTATATGCAACATAACCTAAAGATTGACTATACCGTTCAACTCTGGCGAGAGGAGAACCAATACGTCGCGCATGCGATGCCGCTGGACGTGATGAGCGCGGGCGCATCGCCGGAGGAAGCGCGCCATGCCTTGGACGAGGCCGTGGGGCTGTTCCTCAAGACGGCGGCGGATATGGGCACCCTCGAACAGGTCTTGGAAGAGGTGGGATATGCGTTTCAGGATGATGCCTGGGAAGGACCGGCATGGGTGGGCGTCGAACGGCACAGCCTATCCATGATGGCGTAAACGATGCCGCGCATTGTGCCCATACACTGGCGTGACCTGGAACGCGTCTTTCTCCGGGCAGGTTGGCAGTTCGCCCGGCAGGAAGGCAGCCACCGTTCCTACACGAAGACGGGCGTCATTCGGCCTATCGTCATTCCTGCGCACGGCGAGATCCCCGTGGCCGTCATTCGCAACAACCTGAAAACGGCCGGCATATCAAGGGAAGAGTATCTGCGCCTGCTTGAGGAATAAGGGATAACCGCCCTCGCGTCAACTTTCGGAACTCCCGATTTCACTCGCCCGCGAGGATAAGATCGATCCGGCTCGACAGATCCCGCAAGTACGCTTCGTCGCCACCGGCAAGCTCCGTGGTCATATACCCGGTATAACCGATTTCCTCAAGTGCCCGGCGCACCTCGGGCCAGTTGACGTCGCCATCGCGGAGGTTGGTCCATTTCCGTCCTTCTCGCTTGAAATCTTTGAGATGGATCTTCACGATGCGCTTGCCGAGGATCCGAATCCATTGCTCAGGCCAGCCATAGACGACCACGTTGCCGGTGTCGAAATAGGCTTGAAGCCAAGGGCTCTCGAATTCATCCACATACCGCGCAAATTCCAGCGGGCTCAACAGGAAATTATTCCACACGTTCTCAACCGCGATGACAATACCCAGTTCCTCCGCCAACGGCAGCAACGGCCGGATATTTTTCTGCGACCGCTCGTACGCGGCATCATAGCTCACTTCCTCATTCACGACCGCCGGCACCAGCAGCACCGTAGACCCGCCCAGGGCTTTGACGCTACGCAACGCCACCTCGATTTCCCCCTGCCCTTTCTTGATCACATCCGGATCCGCCGACGACATCGGTGCGCCCCACCCCCCGTAACATATCGAATGAATCGGCACCCCTGCCGCCTTGGCCGCCTCGCCAAGTTTCCGCGCGGCATCAAGGTCGGCCATAGGAGACCCTTCGATGCCTTCGAAACCACAGTCCTTCGCCAGCTTGAACTTCTCAGCGTCCGGCAAATCCTTCGGCAACATCCCAAGTTGAAGTGCCTTCTTCGGCCCCTCTTTCCCCTCGGCCCCAGCCGTCGTCACTATTCCCGCCACAGCCGCCGTTGCCGCCGTCCGCACCATAAACTCCCGCCGTCCCATTTGATCTCTTTTCATAGCTGTATCCTCTCCGTCAAAACTCCCGAACCGGCCAAACTGCCAACATCAAAGTAGCCTACGCTTCCCTAGAAAACGGATCAAGAAATGTCCACACATGCCGGCCCTTCATCCTTTCGCACCATACCCCTTCCCATTTCTCCCATATTTCCCATACCTCCCATCATTCCCATCATTCCCATTCTTCCTTCACTTCACCACAAGCCCAACCCGATACTTCTCGCCAAACGCCGTACGCCCATCCGCCTCGAGGCTCAAGGACACTTCCGTCGGTTCCGCAGGCATTTCGCGCACAAGGATCACTTCCGCAATCTCCACGCTCCCAAAATGCGCCACAGCATGCGGCATCAACGTCCGCTCCCTGCCGCCCGAAGTCGCGGTAACATACACAGCACCCGCTCCATCATTGCGCCACTCCGCCTCGCCAAGATTCGTAATCGCCACCCGGGCCACAACAGGCCTGTCCGGCGAAACCGACACTCGGTCCATCCTGTCCATCTCGTCCATTCCGTCCATCCTAGCCCCGCGCGTAACGTTCACCCAACGCCCATGCGTATCACACACCTCCACCTTGTCAAAGAAACCATCCAAATACTTCGGCGGATTCGACCCGTTGCACGGCGTATTGCCGACCGCCACAAGCGGGCAATTGCCCGAATCCGTCCCGGCGCCCGCCGTACGCAATCCCGGCGTGTGGCCATCTTCAATAGCTTTCCAGAATTCGTCTTTCACAGCATTATAGATACCCATTACACCATTCGCATACCGGTCCCGGTCGATCTCGATCCAATAATCCACGGGCTTCGCCGAAGGCCCATCAATCAACGCGGCGGTATTGTCGCGAATCGCCTGCGACGAAGGACGGTCCGAGCCGTCGCAATTGACGATTCCATAATCGCTGTTTTCCCCCGTCCGGAAACCGCCGGGATACCACCACCAAAAGATGCCATCCGAGCCGCTCGCGATCATCATCCGGTAAAAATCGCGAAGGTATTGGCCCTGATACGCCAGCTTGTCCGGCGTCGCTTCGCCCGCGGCCACGTCCCACGCGTGGACCCCCGCCTCAGCCCACATCATCGGCAAATGCGGCGCGGCCCACCGCGCGTACTCGAACTCGAACCAGCCCGGTTTCACGCGTTCCCAATCGCCGATCCGGCCATACCCCTCGGGCTCGAGGATATCCACCCCCGCCGCGAGATACGGAAAATCGTACGCCAGCACGCCGCCCCACTGCATCGTCGGATCGCCCGTCTCCGTCATCCGAAAACTCACCAGATGATCGGGGTAGACGCCGCGCACCTGCGTGCGCGCCGCACTGTAGTATTTGTAAAGCACCGTATCCAGAAAACGCCGGTACGCGGACACCATCCGCCGCCAGTCCCCATCTTTCTCAACCTGTATCGCGGGCGGATTCGTAATCACGCCGCCTTCGTCGCGAGGTATTGGGCACTCCCAGTCCTTTTCCGCATTCTCGACGCTGCCATACCGCTCGACGACCCACGCCGCCCAATCCGTGTCCCAGCGCCGCCGATCCTTCTGGGTCATCCACAACGGCTCCCACGCCAAGTCGAGCGCGAAGATCGCGTCGTGTTCCCACAATCGGTAGTATTGGATGAGATCCAGCATCTTGGGCCACTCGAAATCAATCGGAGTACCCGGCCGGAGCGACAGGTTTGCCTTGAGTCCCATCACATCGAGCCGCCGCAGCAAGTCAAGGAGATTCTGCGACCCCAGCGATTCGTAATGAATGAAAATGCTGACAGCGTTCAGTCCGAGGTCCTTGCAGTGGTCCAGGTCGCGCTGGATGATCTCGGGATCATAGGACCGCGCACCGACCCAGTGCTCGAAGTACAAGCCGTCTTCCGTGCCGATACCCGAGGACGGCATAAAATTCACGCCGTGGGCCCGCCACCGTTTGCCATCGAGCATGAACTCGCCATCCTTGACCGTGATAAACGACTTCTTCTCCTTAGGCCGCCACACATGCGCCTCGTGTGCCACGTGATCCAAGACCGTTTCACCCTCGACGATCTCCGCCGTAACCTTGAACCCTGCTTCGGGCCACGACGCCGGCTGCCACGTGCCCGAAACAATCTGTTCCGCGCCAGGCTCAAGATCCAGCGTCCACTCCTTGTTCAAAACTTCCGCGCCGGTGTCCGCGTCAAACAAAATAACCCGCGCCGTAAGATTGGCCCGCGCGCTTCGGCCAACATTGGCCGCGCGCACTCCGTACACGATTCCCTGATCGGCAAAGTACGTGTAGAAATTCGCGCCGCCGTCCATGATGTAGACGCCATCCCGCATTTTGCGCAGGACCTCCCCAATTGTCGCCAACACCTTCGGCGACGCATACCACGCGGCATCCTTGACGCCGAAAGATACCCACTGCCCTCCTGCAAATTGGCCGCCACTGTGGACCATCAACGCCGCCGGCGCGCCCCGCCATTCCCCATCCGCCGTCGCGGTCTCGATCAGCGGAACATAGCGCCAGGTCCGGCCCTTCTCGAATCCGCCGCCGCCCGGCCGCGGTTGAATCGAGCGTATCATCGCAGGCACGCCGAACTGCGCGCGCGAAACAATCGCCTGTCCCTCGCACGTCTCCACACGCGCGACACCCGTCGATCGGAAAAACTTGTACCCCGGCGCCAAGAGGTCCATCGCCGGAACGCTGGGCGTACTGATGACCTGCGCATACTCGCTAGTGACCGCCGCCGTACCGAAAGGCCCCACCCACCACTCGTGCTCACCCGAAGTCGTGCCCGTATGCGTGAACGCCATCCCGATAGCTAACCGCTGCGCATTCTCGGGATGAAATCGGTCGTTGCGCCGCGCGGGCGCGCTCTCCCAAAATTTGAAATCCTCAGGCGCAAGTGTATAGCGCCGCCATTCCGTGCTCAGCGGAACCACAGCGATCCAACGCGACCCATCCTGCTCCTGCCACTCGACCGACAACGCCTGAGTTCGCGGCCCGCCCTTGGCGGAAAAAACCGTCAGCGTGTGGCCTTCGGGGAAACCCCGTTCGAGCGACATCGGACCGAAGTTATCCCAGTTTTGAAGGTTCGCAACGCGGCCATGCAGCGCCCGTTGACCCGGTACGGGGCCGTCCTCGACCGTTTCGTACAAAGCCGTGGCGTCCGCCGGAAAAAACGAACGCTGCCATCCCTCAATCGCGCCCGGCGTAAAATCAAAGAGCACATGTTCCGGCATGACCGCCGCCGTCTCCCGTTCATAATCATCACGCGAGACCCACGCCCCCCGCGGATTCACAAGCAGCGTCTGCCACAAGGGAGCGTTCAACGCAAGAATATCCCCGCCGTTCTCGATATACGCCTCAATCGCCGCCGCGGACGCAGCAGGAAGCGCCGCCGCGCCCGGCAACACAAGAACATCAACCACATCCGGCGTCAACCGCGCCGGATCGCACAACGCCGCCGCGTCCAATTCCGCGACCGAGTAACCCGCTTCCCCGAGCACTCGCGCCACCGCCGCCACAAGCCCGGCGTCCTCACCCGGAAGATTCGCATGAAGCAATCCCGCCGTCGGCTCGGCAAAAACCGCGCCAGACATCATGACAAGAATTCCCTGTAGAACAACACGCGCGGCCACGCCGTGCGCCGTTTTATTTCTTTGGTTCCTGATTTGCGCCATTGCACCCAAACCTCCTCCCATAATTCTCATCACTCTCATCATTCCCATAACTCCCATTCACCCTCACCCATCCACCAGATCCCAAACCCCGAAATTCCGCCGCCGTGTCTGGCCGTCCTCCTCGAACGCGACCATGGCGCTCGCGTCCGGATACTTCGTGCAATACGCCTCGATCGCGGCCAAGGGCATCACCATGAAAGCAGTCGACAGCGCGTCCGCCATCGTCGCCGAAGGACACAAGGCCCACGCCGCCACCTTATCGCGCACCGGCGCGCCCGTTCTCGGATCCATGATGTGCCGGCCCCGGGCATCCGAGCCCGAACCGCTGAGCGCCTTATGGTACAACGCGATCCGCCCGCCCCCTTCCGGATCCTGATTCGTCCCGCCGACGCCCACCATCCATCCCGCCTCGCCCGGCGGCGCGTCCAAAGCCAGCGCCGTACTCGTGCCGCCATTGATCAGCGCCGACGAAATCTCCCATTCCTTCAGGATAGCGGCAGCACAATCAACGGCATACCCCTTGCCGATCCCCCCAAGATCGACGCTCACCCCTTCCTTCTTCACCCGCACGCGGTGTTCCGATTCATCGATCTCCAACAAATCCATGCCCACACGCGAACGGGCCTCCGCCAACTCCTCAGCGCTGGGTTGGCGCGGCGAACGGTCCTTATTCCGCCAATACGCCATCAAAGGACCGACGGTTACATCGAACTCGCCGCCGGTCCGCGCGTAAAGTTCCGCCGCCGCTTTCAAACACGCGATCGTGTGATGACCCACCCGCGCCCATTCATCCGCCGCTAGATGGTTGATCTGCGAGACATCGCTGGACTCGAGAAACCGGCTCAGCGCCTTCTCGATCAGATCAATCTCCTCGAACACCGCCGACGAAGCCTGTTGCGCATATTGGAGCTCCCCTCCTTCAGGGACAATCACCTCGAACGGCGCCGCCATGGCCGTATGTCTGAAACGATGTTCCTTGGCGCTCACAAAAACAGCAATCCTTATCCGTCCATCCAGTCCACAACGACGCGCCTACATCCGCGTCCGCATAAAAGCATCCCACAAGTCGCGCCGGATATACACCGCGATCAACACGTCGGGCCGCAACCCGTAATACTCGGTTTGATAGTCCCCACGGAGGCGCTTCTCAACCTCTTCCTGAAGTTCTTGCGAAACAACCACCACCGGAGCGTCACAGTCATACAACGGAGCCGACCAATAACCCACCCGGCCAAAACGCCGCAAGTACCACGGAAGCGGCCAGCAATCCGATCCTGGTGTGACCACCTTTACCAGCAGATCCTTGCCGTCGGGCGACACCTTCGACAGATCATCGAGACGCTGCGCAAGCCGCAACACATCCGTCGAAGTATGACCATATACATACGGATTCCGCGTATCGGCAGCATAGACACCATTTGCGCGGTACGCCTGCTGGCCCAACTGAAAGGCCGCGCAGACCAACACCACCGCCACGACAACACGCGCCGGCACGAAACGAAGCCACGTCAAAAGAACAACCGCGCCCACCCCTGCCAACAGAATCATGCCATGCAGAAAACCCAACGCGCACCAAGGCGTCTTATAAGGAATCACCGCATACCCAACCGCCAGAAGAACCGTGTAGAACGCCAAAAAACGCCCAAGATCCACATTCAAACCCAGAACACCAATCCCTATCCGTCCATTTCGTCCATCCGAATCCGGCCGCCTCAGCATCACGCCAACAATCCCCACCAGCGCCAGCCCCACAATCAGCCCCTCGCTCCACCACGGACCGGGCGCATTTTTGGTATAGATTAGCATCTTAATATAGTAGTACCACGGATGGTCGTGAATCCCGACGCCCCCGGCCCGTTCAAAATAATTCCCGTACGTGAGAAACAAGTCCAGCGCGCCCCGGGGATTCGTGAAAAAACCAGTGATGAACACGACGGCAATGACGGCCGCCATCACCGCACCCAGGATCAAATGCCAAACTTTGACCGACGCTCGCAGGGGTATCGCCACACCGTCACGCCAGCGCCCCCAAAACACCGTCAAGACCAACGCACCCACCATCGCGGCATACGCGATGATACACGTCTCCTTCGTCGCCGCCATCATGCCGAGACACGCCCCGCACAGCAACGCCCAGCCGATCCGCCTCGACTGCGTATAACGCCAGCCCGACGCCAGCGCCCCGAACGTGAAAAACACCAGGAGCATCTCCTGGATATAGTAGCGGCTGTAGAACACCATCGCCGGCGAGACCGCCGTTAGCACGGCCGCACAAAACGCCGCCCATCGCCCAAGCCCATCGCCCATCAGCAAGAGCAACAGCACCAGCCCCACGCCAAACACCACGGGCACGATCCGAAACATCCATTCCGAAGTATCCGCCAGGGTATGCGCCCCGCTGGCCCATACAAAAGGCAACGCAAAATAATAGATCGTGGGTCCGTGGTACTCGTGCGGATCGTAGGTGTATTCCCCCGTCTCGATCAGAATCCCCGCCTTCGCCGTATGCACCGACTCATCCGTGTGCATCGGACGCTCATCAAGCCGCGGCCCACGCAACGCCAAAGCCCCCACCGTGGCCACGAGAATGCCGATTATGAATAATACACGGCGCAAGAGAGATGCCTTCATCGGCGGTCCTTCGCCTTCAACGATAAAAAAGCTAGAAGCTAGGAGTTGCCAACAAATTCTCCTAACTTCTAATTCCTAATTCCTAATTCCGATTAGGCGGCGGGTCTTCCAAACACTTCGATCTCGATCATATGATTCATATCGTTCGACGTGTTGCCGTTGCTGTGGACCCGCACGTAGCGCCCCTTCACGCCCTTCGCGTCCACGAGCCGGCCTTCGTTCACTTCGATATATTCTTTTTCCTTACCAGCGCCGAGCCCGTACGAATTGTCGTGATCATTGTTGAAAACCGTCGTGACATCCTTCACAAAATCCGGGTCGTCGGAAACCTGTACAATGAAATCCTTGTATACCCGCGCCTGCGAATGGTAATGCCATACAAGTATCGCAAACATCTCATACGCAGCCTCGAGATCGATCTGGACCCACGTTTTGCCCGGCCCGAACTCGATGAAACTCCCGTCCGCGCCTTCCTTATCGGCGTCGGTTACCATTTCGAGTTCGCCGATGATCGGTTCCATATCGCTGGCAATCGCCGGCTTCCCTTCCGAAACGAGCGTTACATCCTTGGGCGCCAAGAACGGCTCGCGCTTCTTGCCCGTAACTTTCTCGAGATTATCCGACACAATATTCTTCGGCGTACCCACAAACATCGGTTTCGGCAACTCGATCTTGATCGCCTCCATGTCCTGCGCGGCGGCATACACCGCCGGGATTACCAAAACGGCCGCAAACAGCGCCGCCGAAACCACACCTATCCATTTCATACTACTCGTCTTCATTGCTGTCTCCTTAATGCTTCGTGCGGGCGCCGAACTGCCGGCGCATCCGGCCTCGAAGCGACCTACTTTCAGTCCCGCGACTGATCGCCTTTGCCTTCAACCGTCTCGCGGATTCGCTTCCACCAAATCGGGTGGTGAGCTTCCGCCCAAGAACGGCTAACCTTACCCGTCAACATGGCCCCGAGCGTACCCGGATTCGTCAGCGTCCCCAGATACAGATGCACGATGGCCGCCATCACAAATAACAGTGCCGAATAGCGATGGACCTGATACAAGAGTTCCTGGCTCGGCCCGTCAAACACCGGCACGAAACGGCCCAGACCCGATACCAGAGAAACCAGCCCCAGCAGGCCCACCGTCCAAAAATACGCCTTCTGGCCCCCGTTGAAACGATCCGCCGGCGCATGTTTTTCGCCCCACAAGTAGCCGCCAAATTTCCACGCCCACTCGATATCATACGAGGCGAACCGGGCGTTCCGCGCCCACGTTACAAGCACCCCGCAAAGCCCCAGCACAAACACCGGAGCCACCACGATATGAATCACCCAAAGCCAGCCCCGCAACGGACTCTGCTGGACAATCACCGCGATGAAACCCGTAATACCCAGCGTCAAAAAAGCCGCAACCGTCGCCACGTGGCAAAACCGTTCCCACAACGTGAACCGCTGAACCGTACGCGTCGTATCGCCCGGACCCAAACGCTTGGGACCAAACAAAACCAAATGGACCAAAGGCGCCAACAGCGCCGCTCCAATTCCTACAATCGCTATAATTCGAAACATCTCGATCCGTCCACCTCGTCCACTCAGTCCACTACATTAACTCTTCTCTTCCGATCCCGCCGGAACCAGCAATCTCAAAAAACTTTCCAATCCGCTAAACCCAAAATGCAACACGGCCGCCGCCAACACGCACGCCAGCAATAAGCCGCCCACCACCAGAACTGGCTGGGCAAGCGCCACCACCTCCAGCGCCTTCAGCAACCCACGATCCAACGTCTCCAATTCATACATCGCCGAAACCGCCGGAACCCCAGTCGAAAGCGGGCCCGCCGCGTCAACCGCCGCATAGAAGAAGCCCGCTTTATTTGAATGGCAATCCGTACAACCGCCCGCGCCCAACGACTGAGACGCTGGCCGTACATCATGGCCAAGAGGCCAACTATACGGCGCGGCCGCCGCGTGCTCCGAAGCAACAAGATCGCCTCCGCCGTCCGCCGCACGGTACACCTTGCCACCCGAGACATAGACCGGCGTACCTTCGATATCGCCCGCCGCCGCCAGATCCGCCAACGCCTGGGCGATCTGATCTTTCCTCAAAGGCACTATTTCCGGCGCCTCAGCCAACTCCGGTTCCTCGACAGGCGCCGCCTCCAGTTCCGTACTATCCGTCGCCGTATCCTCGGCCGCTACGTCCTCGGTCGCCGTATCCGCGCCAGCCGTTTCAGCGTTCTCCGCGGCTTCCAGCGCTGCCGCTTCCGCCGCTTCTTCCGCGGCTTCCAGCGCCGCCGCTTCCGCCGCAGCCTTTTCAGCTTCCTCGGCCGCTTTTGCTGCCGCCTCGGTTTGGCGAATTCCATTCACTACAAGCGCGACCTGCTCAAGCGGCAGCGGCTTCACGGTTTCCCCTTCCAAAGTACCCCAAAACGCCGGCCACATCATCTGGTACGGCGCGATCTTCCCATCATCCTGTTTCACAAAAACGGGCGACATAATATACGGCAATTCCGT
>Ga0114918_10005121_pt1 | contig 11271 bp, 22 predicted proteins | sample LantaG_FD_87015 | JGI IMG/M metagenome (GOLD analysis project Ga0114918, IMG submission 87015) | Deep subsurface microbial communities from Baltic Sea to uncover new lineages of life (NeLLi) - Landsort_02402 metaG | ecosystem: Environmental > Aquatic > Marine > Oceanic > Sediment | place... | reverse complement strand
TTGTCCGAGTTCAGTAAGGGAGTGTACGAAGCGTATGTTTCCCTCATTGCCGATGAGTTTGTACCCACATACGGGATCGATGCCTTTGTGCAGGGCAGGGCTGAGTGGATTGACACGATGCTGTCAAGGGACTCCATATATGTCAGTAAAAATACCCCACTTCATATGGAGCGTAACGCCAGAAGAAACCTCAGGCGTGAGTATGAGGCCATGAACGATCCGGAAAAGTACAGAACGGAGTACATACAGCCGTGAGGTGGCCGGCATCTGACATTTACAGCCCCAGCACTGTCGGGAATACCGAGGGGCGAGGTGGCTTCCTCTTCTTTCCCAAACGCATAGGTAACCAGTGGCGCTGGCTGGAACGTGCCGAGTGGGAAGTCAAGGCCGAATGGCGGGGCCATGTCGTATGGGTCCCGACAAAATGGAAAAAATGATCCGTTTGGCTTGAAATAGTCATCTCGGGAAGTATGTTGTGTTTAAAAGGAGAAATACATGTTCAGATTCAGAGTATGGGATAACGTTAATGACGAATACCTCGAGAGCGATGTCGGCATATCCATACGCCCCGACGGAACAGCCGTGTGGTATGACGGAGATCCCGTCAATAATATCGAGCAAGGGCGGTTCGAGGTGGAATTCGGCAACAAGTACTGTTTTCACAATGACATTGTCGAAGGTAAAATATTCGGCGGCTCATGGCGTATCGAACGCCCGGATAGATACAGTGATCCCGTCCCGAGAAATCACCGTGACATGTTTGTCATAAAAGAAGTCAACCCTGATTGCCACGACATTCATACCCTCTATTGGCACAGGGCGATCCGCGGCGTGGCACTGATGTGTCCGCAGACAATGCAGTTTCACATGGCTGGATTCAACTGCAATGATAAGTTCTATGGCTATGAGGGGGAAGAGTGTTCCATAGAAGACATCATCGTTGTAGGAAATGCCAGAACGGACGAGTTGCCGTTCTGCAAAAAAAGACTTAAATCATACAAACGTCAGATTGAACTAATTAACAAGCAGAAGGAAAAACAGAATGGATAAGATGACACCGAAAGAAGCATGGGACTTCGCGGCGGAACTGATCAAGACACACTTCCCCGATCCTAATGGGCAAGAATTGCTGATGAGGATCCATACGAAAAACAGGGACAAGATGCTGCTGTATCCGGCGGCCGTCAAGCACCACCATAACTATGAGGGGGGATATATCGTCCATGTCAATGAAGTGATGATGGGCATGGACTCTATGCTCAATAGCGGCTTCGGGCCCGACGACATCAACTGGCAGAGATGTATGCTCGCCGCCTATGTTCACGACTTCGACAAGCTGGAAAGGTATGAAGTTCTTCCTTTCGAGCCGCCGACGGACAAGCAGATATCCTTCGCCATGAAACTCGGCGTGAACATAAGCAAAGATGACAGTAAGGGCTCTATTAGCGTCAAGATAAACAACGCCAAGGAAAACGTCAACGACGAAATCCCCGATCCCAACGAGAAGGTGTTTATCTATAAGGACAATAACGGACACGGGTTCGATGAAACAGCCAAGGTTCAGCAGATGCTCGTAGCCTACAGACTTCCTCTTCCTGATGAGGTTCTCCATGCGGTGTCCATGCATCACGGCGGGTATGCACCGCTTGCCAAGGACTACCATATGAACATGTCCCCGATGGCAACACTGCTCAATATGGCTGACATGGCTTCCAGCAAGATATGGGCACTGACTTAGATTATTCTCTAGGGGAACCTATCAGGAGCCCTCTCCACTGAGCGAAGGAACTGCAATATACTGGGACGAGTATCTCGTCCTCATAAAACAAAGAAAGGAAAGTAACATGGAAAAGGAAGTTTTTGACGACAACTGCGTTAAGATGCAGGCTAAGGTGACGGGTATCGTAAAGGGCATGCTGGCCAAGCTTGAATCCTCGACGTCCCCTCTCGAATATCTCGTGACGCTGAAGAAATTCGACGGCATGATGGGCGACATGGGAGCAAGCTTCGCTGCTCTCGCCAATGTCGAATTCGAGACCCTCAGCCAGGCGTCAGGCGAAGAGCCGGTAATTTCTTGCGGGGCGACAATCAAGGCGGCTAAGGAAAGCTACAACTACACCTATCCGACGCATGTCGATATCCTCGACAAGCTGGTTAAGAATCTCAAGGAAGAAGCAAGGGCTGACGGTACTGCCAAGAAGGGTGAGAGGCGTAGCAAGCGAGACTTCACCATCTCGCTGTAGAGAGTATTACGTAAAGGCACTATGTTTTCACGGACACGGTGCCTTTTTTTTTTGCCAGAACGGCTTGACATTCTCATTCAGAAGAGTAAATTATTATTATTATGTCTAGAAAGAATAGAAGAAAAAGAGCTATATGCACTGTAGTCACTCAGGAAGACGCCGCCGCAACCGCCTGCATGGAACCTGCATTCGGTTCTGGAGACGGCTATACGACCAATGACTTCCTCAGGACTGGGGCAGTGACAGTTGTAACAGGCAGTGCGAGCAGCGGGAAGAGTCTCGTGTCGAAACATATAGTTGACCACAGCTCTAATTTTCCGCGATCATCGTTCGCCGGATTTGCCATGTATACTGCACTCCCTACGTACGTCATGTCATGGTCGATAGGGGCTTCCTCTTGCGGTAACATTGAAGAATTTTTCAGACTGTCAAAGCAGGGCGGCTTCAGTGCCGTCCATATCGAATGCGGGATTTATCTCACCAGTCAGTCTATGAATAGTCAGGATATCCTTATTGGACGCGTCAGGGCCCTGGCAGTACAGTATGAAATGGCTGTCCTCATCGAGATGAATTCACCATCGAATGTTGCAAGAATTATCGATTATCGTTCAGCCGACACTGTTATAATGACTGCAATAGAAGCAAGACGTGACGGGTTCGGCAGGCAGGCTGTTGGCCGTCTTGCGAAAATGAGATACGGTCTCACTACCGACTATTTCCCGATGAGAGTGGAGGTTCCGAGATGATGGGCGGAAGCGTAACCGTAAGCACGGGATCTGAATGCTATCCGCCATGTTCTGCATGTAGCCGTGACATAACCGTGTCAGGGTCTGACTACATGTACCGCGGCACTGGCGACTACAGTACCGGAAACACCTTCATCGTCAGCGGAACAGGCCCTTGTTATGAGGCAACATTACATGAGCCTCCACCGCCCAAGCCCAAGGAACGTGGCAAGGTCTCATTTGATCACAAGAAGTTTTCAGGAAAGAAGAGAGGGTGGCAGAAATGATGCCGCAATATTACGAGATGAGAAAAAAAGTTCGACGCAAGGCAATCAACAGGTCTATTGTCGACAAGTTATTCGGCAGGCCAAACTACGAAATCGAGTATTTCGGTGATACTGAGGTGGAGTAATGATGGGCGAAAGCGAGCATAGGATTTTCAAGATATTCGACACCGAAGAGGAACTCTACAGTCCCGGCGGGTCGATGCATCGCTACAAGTCGTGGAGCAACAAGGGCAAGTCATGGACTGCCCTCAGCCACGTCCACCGTCACATCGCGAACAACATTGACTTCTACAGGGCCTACGGCGAAACGGTTGTGATAGTCGAGTATATCACTAAAGTTTCACAGACCATTCCCATGGGAAAAACGATCTCCGGAATCGAGGAGAAAAAAGACATCAGGGAAAATAAGAAGCGCCTGCAGGAAGCTAATGGGAAACTTACCAATATGAAGCGTGAAAAAACACGTCTCGAAGGTGAGATAAAGAGAATGGAGCTTAAAAATGGCAAAGGCAAGTAGCTTCCCCAGTACCAATGGAGAGGAAAATGTGATTAGTACCCCCTTCGGCACCATGCTCATGAAGCAGGTGACTGAGGGGTCCACAATGTCACATTTCGGCAACGTCAAATATGTCAGTGACGACAAGTGGATCGAGCGTTGGCACGAGAGAAACCAGAAGGAAAAGCAGTAAATGGATAAGCGTATTAGTCCCGTATCGAACAACGGACACTTCAATGATGGGGTGGTTAGTTGGGTATTCAACGCCAGAGGCGGCATGACCGCCATTGTTCGCTACACCATCGAAAAGAATGAGGCATCGATAACGATTCGCGACGATCGCACAGGAGATTACGATAGTTACACGGGGGATGCTGCTTATGATATGATTAAGTTATGCCTCGGCTATGTCCGTCGGTGGATCTTCAAGGAAGAGGACGGCAAGTGGCTGTTTATTCATCCGAAGACAGAGATGTGGCTTGAGACCAAGTACTTCATAACCTGTTTCAGGTTCAATAGAGAACGGAAAGGTCATGGTCACCTCATTGAACGTCTGCTGTACCTTCTCAAGGAGAATGGACTGGAAGAGATGCCTGACGATGTCAAGAAGTCTCTTGAAAGCTACGGGGATCTCACCGACAGCAGATGCTTCGGATGGTACGAGCATCTTGAGGATGCCGTGGATATTGTGGAGAATAACCGATCAGACATTCATGAATGTGCATACACCTATGCCGTTATCGAGGAGGTCAGTTCCGGTCCGTGCTCTCCAGCTGTTGACCTTATGTGGTTCAAGTGGAACCGTGACGATGAAGCGTACATTAGTTGCGACAAGCCGGCAGAGCTTGAACGCATAACAGGATTCTGTTTCTAAAAATAAAAGGAGATCATTATGGGACTCGACACTTCACACGGATGCTGGCACGGCGCCTATTCCGCATTTCACCGCTGGCGTGCCGGCGTGGCCAAGGCCGCAGGACTCCCCCCCCTGTGCATCATGGAGGGCCATGCCGAGGTAAGCGGCACGTTCGACAGTGACGACATTAAGGAGATAGAGAAATCCATCGACAAGGAGGTTCTGTGGGACAGCAACAAGCAGGTATTCCATGCGATGAATATCATCCGCAACTTCTCCTACGAGAATTTCGACATGCCGCTGTCATGGGACTATTTCAAGGACGACCCCCTGACGGCACTGATGTGTCATTCTGACTGCGACGGTTATCTGGAAGCAGAGATATGCGGCCCCCTAGCCGACAGGCTTGAGGAGATTCTTCCCAAGCTTCCCGAGGGTGATGGCGGCGGACATATCGGTTGCTGGCGCGAGAAAACGCAGGAATTTATCGACGGGTTGCGTCTGGCTGCAGAGCTTGGCGAGAAAGTGGAGTTCAGATGATATGGAAAATTCTCACATGGCTGTTCGAACCAGCGACAGGTAAGGGTACCAACTCTACCGGTCCTGACGGCCATATCAGGAAGAAGTGCCCAAAATGCGGTTACGAGAAGAAACGACACTATGGAGGTCCGATGTGAAATACAAGTGCACAGAGTGCAACGAGAATCCCGTACCAGCTCCCAACCTGAAGTGCGGTGCGTGCGTTGCCAAAGAATTTAAGGGAGAGACGGTCCAGGCGACATCAGGGTACGCAAGGTCAGATATCAAGGATATCGAGCCATATCCGGGCAATGGATTTATCTACAACAATAGAGTGTACCAGATACACAGGGTTCCCTATGCACCACACTCCAATATGTGGGCGATCATTCCGCTCGTACCCGACTGTGCGTTCAAGGACGCACCAAGATGCGGTCCCTATGAAGTCCTCTCTGGACTTGACCTTAATGAGTTGCTGGACCATTTCGAGAATCCCTGCATCATTGACATAGCTTTCCTCTTCCCGATAGCTCAGAACATCATGGAACACAGGACCGACAAGAGTCATGACAAGGCATCCAGATGTTGGCATTGCAGGAACTCCGAGTGCGACACCAAGTTCGCCCTAGAATACAAGGACAAAGACTGCCCAAACAGAAAATAGGTAAAGTTTGCCATAGGTACTTGACTTCTTCTGTATGAGGGTTATATTATCGAATAACTTACAACAAAAGGAAAGTATCCATGTCATACTGCAGATTTTCAGACAGCGACATATACCTGTTCAGTCACATCGACGGCTACATATGTTGTTGCTGTTGCAAGCTCAGACCGCAGACACAGAAAACAATATTCACCAAGGGCGTCAAGCCCGGGGATCATTTTCTGTTCTCTAAAGGAATAGAGGGATGCAAGGAATGCGAAGGGGAAGGCTGTAGTTCATGCTGCACGCACCCCAATGCTGACTTCCAGAACTACCAAGATGCCATCCAGCATGTCAAGGAACATATCGCCGCAGGGCACTATGTCGACAGCAATGTAATTCCCAGACTAGAGAGAGACTACAGGATCGACAAGTGGTCTCCAGCCAGCAGGAAACTCAAGAACAGGCATCGCAGGACGCTAATGCTTCTGAGGTCGAAGGGGTTTTCTCTCAAGGGTGTTGACCTTCCGAAATTCTACATGTCAGACTCCCAGCACTATGTCGGCCCGTAGATGAAGTCAACGCACTACTGCGGCTACCCATATCCCAGACTGCTTTCCGTCCAGATGCCAGTGAGGAAGGCCATTAAACCGCTGGCGAGAAAGTTCCGTGCATTAACGAAGAAAAGGAATGGTGGGGAAAAATGACTGACGAAGAAAGACAATATAAAATCTCCAACTGTAAATATCGTCTGAGGACGCACATTTGGCTCCTGAGGGTGGTGTCATGGCTGGTGGCTGTATTCTGTGCCGCCATTGTGCTAACCTCCGTGTTGAGTTGCATAAATACGGATGGTGAACATTGTGTATTTCTGGTGTTCATGTCATTTCTGTTCGGATTCACTATGCACCAGCGCGATGTTCTCGTAAGGCAATACAGCACCCATGCCGATATACTTAAAAGTCTAACTGAGGATAAGGAAGATGCCTAAACCTAAAATAGTTTTCCTTGACATCACCACCTGGTCGGGGATATCCATCGGTGCCGAGCACTATTACGGTAAGCTTAAAGAGCATGGCGGCAACTACAAGAGTGTCGAGCTGGAATGGCCCATGTCGCAGAAAATGGCCACGTACCTTAATAAGAAAGACAGGACGCGTTCCGGCGACTCATACGACTGTTACAAGAAGGGATGTCCCACCGTCAGGTTCGACACCGAACAGGAAGTCAAGGACTGGGCACTGGAGGTATGGAAGGAACATTTTCCGGATCATGACCTCCTTCTCATAGGTACCGACTGCATCAACGAGCCGATACGGTGCCTCGACGGAGACAGCATGCTGTCCGAGTCCATTAATCAGCTTGTCGACAAGTATGATTCCCTTGACGACCTGAGGATCCCGGCCGAACGCGAAAAGAGCAATGCCCTCTCGGAGATATTCCACCGCTTGATCAAGTCCGGAGATCTGGCAGACGGGTACAGGCCAACCATGTGCCCGAAGTGCAAAAGCGAAGACGGCTACTACACCAAGGAGATCGTAAAGTATAGGTCACTGAGGTTCTTCTTTAGTGACGATATCGAAGGGGAGGTCGGTGATCTGGTTCGCGGCGGAGACAGGTGGTACTGCATGAACTGTGAGAGGGACCTTACTGAACTGGTCGCACCGTTCATCGTCATAGAAAATATGTGATCGTAGCTTGACTTCCTCATGGCAGGGGGTATATTGCTATGAACAACAAGGAGAGTACTATGAGCAAGAAAAAGGTTTTTGGAACCAAAGAATGGAGCGATATTAGCAGCAATTGCCAGGATGGCTGTGAAAATGACTGTAAGTATTGCTACGCAAAGGCTTCCGCTGTAAGTGGCGGCCGTCGCACGGTCGAGGATTGGAAAGAAAACCGTCCCGCCTTCAGAAAAATGAGCAAAGCCGTCAGGCACAGCCCATGCAAGGTAATGTTCCCCACCACTCATGACATTGTTCCCGATAATCTGGAACTGTGTTCTAAGGCTATTCAAAAGCTTCTTGACGCAGGACACGAACTTCTCATAGTCAGCAAACCTCACTTCGAGTGCATTGAGTATATATGCGACAGGTTTGGCGGGTACAGCGACAGGATACTTTTTCGTTTTACCATCGGTTCTGCGTCCGACACCGTGCTCACTCACTGGGAGCCGAATGCTCCATGTTTTGCTGAGCGTATAGCCTGTCTCGAGCATGCCTTTTATAGCGGCTTCAAGACATCAGTGTCCTGCGAACCGATGCTTGACGATAACATCGGTGCCGTGGTCAGTGCCGCAGAGAACCTTATTACCGATGCCATCTGGCTCGGGAAGATGAACAGTGCGTACGATCGTCTCGCGATCAACGGCGGAACAGACGAAGACGTAGATATCCTTGACATCCTCCTGCAAACGCAGTCGGACGACAGGATCTTCGAACTATACGAGACATACAAGGACCACCCCAAGATCAAGTGGAAGGAAAGCATTAAGAGCGTTGTCGGGATAGAGATTCCTACAGAAGCTGGTCTTGACATTTAACCTAAAGGAGACGAGATGAAACAGTCATTAGATAAATTTGCCAAGAGTATAGTTATTGACGGAGCTAAGAATGTTGGCATGTTCATGCTGGACATATTGTTTACGGTGTTGGTATTTGCCCTTCTTGTGGCCTGCCTGGCGGGAGCTGTGTACATTATCGGATTCCTGACGAATTGCATCATATGGATATTCCATGACGGAGCTAAGTTCGGGATCAAGGTATGTTGTGCATGGGGCATGATACTGGTAGTTCCAATCGCCGTTACGATATTTGCGATAAAGGGTCTGATCGAACTCAAAAAGTGGCTGACGGACAAGTGGTACCTGTCTGCAGGATGCATCAAGGTTCATACCAATTTCCCGGATCAATTCGAAGTCGGCGATCGCGTATGGACGCACCCGCACAACAGTGTCGGAAAGGACAGGCCATGTGGACTTGCACTGCTTTCTTGTCATGCGAATTTCGAGACATGCGAGTGTACTATTGAGAAGATTGACTACGACACGGGGAGGGACTGCAGTTGGCCGGCGCGTCTCTTCATCTGCCCAGTGAACAGAAAATGAAAGCTCATCGGCCAGACAAACCCGATTTCAAGCACACCTTCCAGGGCATGTATGCTGGCACCATACTTGGAATTCTGGATAGTAGTGGTGCCGTTGAATCGTATTTCATCCCTATCAACGATATATGGGGCTTCGTACATGGCGACATATTTGATTTCAAGGGTGTCTTCTATCGCTGGCGGTGGTGGCACGGCGGCGGCATAAGCACTACTGAAGCCGATTTCGAGTACGGCAATCCCATGGATGCAGATGATATGTATAAGATACAGAGTCATCTCACTAGGATGTATGGACTTAAGTTTGACGATATGGGTTGCTTCGACTGGCGACACTTTAGTGACAAGATGAAGGAAGAGGAAGATAACGGAATAGAGGACCCATACGATGATTGAATTTTTTAAACAGATACAGGAACTTAATGATGGAATGCAGGCCTTCTTGGGCATAATGACATTCATCATTATCGTGTCGGCAATTAACACTACTAACAATTACATTAAACGCAAATAACCCAAAAAGAACGAAGGAGAATAGAAATATGGAATTAGTGAATACCGGAAACATTTCCAAGTGTCAGGAACTCATGCGTACCGGACTCCCGGGCAGCATCGTCACTGTTAGTTCGGTCCGCCCGGACGGACAGCCGGTTCAGTCTTACGAGGCCGTGTTCGTCGGGTGGACGAGCGGCTACACGAAGTTCGACTATCCCATGAGGAAGTCAAACGGCGATACTGACGAGAAAAAGCCGCCCGCATTCCCGTCCGTGATCGGAGCACTCAATGACGCTATCGTCATGAAGTCCAACGGTCAGCTGGAGATTACCTCCATCAGGTCACTGAGGTTCAAGGTACAATGAGACTCATCAAAGATATCGCATCGTCCGACGAGAGTACCCGCAAGTTTATTTTCGAGACAGAGGGTATGAGAAATCTAATACTGGAGTTCTCGTACATCGACAACGGCTCGGGCAAGAACATCATATGCGTTCCGACGCAGACAATGTGCAATATGGGCTGTAAGTTCTGTCATGCTTCTGACTTCATCAGTAAGGTATGGATAAGGCCCGTTCTGTGGACCGAACTGTCCGATGGCATCCATACCGTCATTGAGGCGATGGGCATCAGGGACTCCGAGAGGACCCTCCTTATATCCTACATGGGCTGTGGAGAGCCCTTGACCAATGTCGAGAACATAGTCACCAGCATGAGGCACATCATGGACAGGTCCGACATCTATGGCCCTGGGGAGAAGCGCTTCGCCATTGCCACGATGATGCCGAAGAACACACTCTGTAACATGCTCGAACTGACATCTCAGGCAATGAAGCATGAGTTGCCGCTCAAAATGCACCTGTCTCTTCACTATACTGAAGATAAGACGCGACAAGAGTATATGCCTGCCGCCAGCGACATCTACACATCCATGCTTGCCATGCAGATGTACAGGGAAGCGACGGGCAATGCTGTTGAGATCCACTATTCTCTCATGTCGGGGATCAATGACACGGGGCAGGATATTTCCCGTCTCATTCAGCTCGTCGAGGGTACCGGGTTTAACGTCAAGTTTCTCTACCACAACACCAAGAAGGATGTCGATTGGGGCAATACCACTCCAGAGACCATACAGGCATTCATGAAAGCCCTCAAGTCGAGGGGCATTGATACTGAGTTCTACATTCCTCCCGGTCTTGATATCGGCGCGTCATGCGGACAGTTCCTCATGGAGCGATATGCCGAAGCGGAGGCATGTGATGAATGAGGACAGCCTGATTTTCTCAAGACGGCACAGGCTGGCTGCCATCGCCGAGGAATGGTGTATTTCAAAAGGCATATCCGCATGCCCCCTGAATATTGTCACGGCCCTCAATGCAATGGAGATGCTTAACGTAGAGAGAGCGATAACAGAGGATTACTATGATCTCGGAGAAGACGATACGATAGCTTTCTACAAAAAAGACGGCTCAAAGGCTTGACATTTATCTAATTGCTGTTATATTGTATGTCAGGAAATCAAAATGAAAAGGATACATGGCATGATGACAATGCAACAGAAACTAATGTCTCTTAATGGTAAAGAGGTTACCGTCAGGGATCACTTTTGCGGAGACCTCTCGATCCATACTGGCATTTCCCGCATGACGACTACCGAAGACCCTCCCGGTGGCGTGTACATCAGCGTAGACGGCTATCTGGGTGCGTTCGTCGCGGATCACACGACAGCCATTTGGGAACTCAAGGACGGGATCATCATCTCGATAGGAATAAGATGAAAAGCATAAAAGAAAAAATTCAGAAGATCATGGCGTTCGGCCATGCCAACCCGGGATGCGGACACAGCTGCTCCCTAATGGCGGAAAAGGCGGTTGAGGACTTCGACGTTGCATGGGCCGAGCTAGA
>Ga0114918_10005120_pt1 | contig 11271 bp, 9 predicted proteins | sample LantaG_FD_87015 | JGI IMG/M metagenome (GOLD analysis project Ga0114918, IMG submission 87015) | Deep subsurface microbial communities from Baltic Sea to uncover new lineages of life (NeLLi) - Landsort_02402 metaG | ecosystem: Environmental > Aquatic > Marine > Oceanic > Sediment | place: Baltic... | reverse complement strand
GGTTTTTTTTTCTCCTCGAACAAAGAAAGAAAGAAATGGAAAAAAAAGGAAAAAAGGAGACGCACCACCGCCCTCCTGCTCGGGTCCCGCACTGCGACGATGACCGCCTTCGCCCCGACCGCGACCAGCTCCTGGACGATGTCCATCGCCGAGTTGCCTGGAAGAGAACGAGAAAAAAAATGGGGGGGAGAGGGGCGGCGAGAGAAGAGTGAAAAAGAGGGTGAGAGTTCAAAAAAATAAAAACTCGCGGCGGCGAGGCGATCGTCGTCCGAGGAGGAGGAACACACTCTCTTTTTCACCAACCGCACCAAACCCGACGACCAGCACGCGCTTCCCGGCGAACCTCGCGCAAGAACCCTCGCGCGCGCTGAGCTGCGACGAGTGGATAACTTCCCCGAGGAACTCGGACTTGGTCCCCGCCGCGCGGGCCGCGACGGCCTCCCTCGCAAACGCGGGGATCTTCGGCGAGTTGTACAGCCCGCCGTCGCAGAAGACGACGTTCCGGGCCTCGAAGCAGAGGGGCGACGGGGACGGGCACGGGGTCGGGGAGGGGGACGCGCCCCCGTCTCCGTCGCCGCGCACCGGCCTCGCCCTGACGCGCCAGCGGTCCCCCCCCCCAGACGAGCAGGAGGGGGAGCCCTCGCTCCCCCCGGGAGAAGCGGCAGCAGCGGCGGCAGCAGCAGCGGGGGAGGCGGAGGAGGGCGTCGCGGCGAGGGGCTCGACCGCCGTCGCGAGCACGCCGCCGCGGAAGTCGATCCGATGGATCCTCGCGTGGAAGTCGAGGTAGTCCGCGAAGACCCCAGCGGGCAGGTAGACCGGCAGCGAGCTCGGGACCTCGACGAACGGCAGCGCGCAGTCGTCCGCGATGTCGTGGAGCGTCAGGCCGGCGTACCGCGTCCTCCAGACGTCGCCCGGGGCGGCGTGGCGCTCGAGGACGGCGACGCGGGCGAACCCCGCGCGGGAGAGGGCCGCGGCGGTGGAGACGCCGGCGGCTCCCCCGCCGATGATGACGGCGTCGAGGTGGCGCTCGGGCGGGGGCGGGGCCGCGGTGAGGGCAGGGCCGTGTGCCCTCGCCGCCGCCGTCGCAGCCGTCCTTGCCGACGACGTCGTCGAGGTCGAGGACGAGGAAGAAAGAGGAGCAGTCGCGATTCCGGCGACGCGGCTCTGCCTCTGCTGCTTCGCAAACTGCTCGGCCGAGGGCCTCCGCGGCCTGTCCACCGAGAGCCTGAGCACCTTGGTCGCTCGCAGCGCCGCGTCGAGGGCCGCAATGAGCAGAAGTAGGAGCTCGCCCAGAATCATCTGCAGTTGAAAGCTTCGCGAAGTCTTCATGTCGAATGGTTCTTCGAGAGAGGCGTTTTTTTTTTTTTTTTTCAAAAGTGATTCCGGGAGCTCTTCGGAAAAAAATTGTTGGTTTCACGTAACAAGTTTCTCTCGCTCTCTCAGTGGAGGTGGGGTCAAAAATTTACCGCGCCCGGGCTTGAGCGCGCTCGCCTCTCCCGCTCGCTCTCGCATAACAAGCCGGGGGTCAGCAGCAGCAGCAGCAGCAGTAGCGGCGACAGCAGCGGAAGGAAACAGGTAACAACGAAGTTTTTAAAAGAAAATATCTCAAAAAAGTGAAAAGAATTGTTTTTTTCTGAGCAGCAAGTGAAGAAATGATGAGAGAAAGAAGAGGACAGAGAAATCCGCGTGCCAACCGCGAGGAGGCGGCAGTCGAGGTGGTGTCCAGAGAAAGAAAGCGCGCGCGGCGCAGGGAGCGGGAGATCGCGGCGGCGGGGGGGAGGCGGAGGGGGAGGGAGGGCCGCCACGCTTCCAGGTCGACGCCGCTGCTGCCGCGCCTGCGCCGCCGCCGCCGCCGCAGTCCCTGCTCCCCTGCCGCAAGGGAAAAACTACTTCCCGCCGCCGCTGCCGTTCGCCCCCTCCGCGGCATTGTTCGCCGCCTCCCTCTTGGCCTCGGCCCCCAGCCTGATGATCTCGAGAAAGTCGTCCGGCTTGAGGCTCGACCCGCCGACCAGGAAGCCGTCGACGTCGGGGCAGCTGGCCAGGCTCGCGGCGTTCCCCGGGCCGACGCTGCCGCCGTACTGGATCCGCAGGGCCTCGGCGGCCTCGGCCGAGACGGCGGCGCGCACGACGGCGCGGATCGCCGCGTGCATCTCCTGCGCCTGGGCCGGCGAGGCGACGCGGCCGGTGCCGATCGCCCAGACGGGCTCGTAGGCGACGACGAGCCGCCGCCGCCACCTGTCCCCGACGTCGTCGTTGCCGTTGCCGCAGGCACGCCCGCCGTTGGCCGCCGACGAGGGGGAGCTGCCGTCGACCGTCGCGGTGGCCGGCCCCCTGAGCCGCACGACGGCGTCGACGACGGTCCGCAGCTGCCGCGCCACGACCTCGACGGCGCGGCCCGCCTCGCGCTCCTCGAGCGTCTCCCCCACGCACACGATCGCGCAGAGGCCCGAGCCCAGCGCCGCCGCGGCCTTGGCCGCGACCGTCGCGTCGGCCTCGGCGCGCGGCGCGGCCCGGCGCTCCGAGTGGCCGACGACGCCCCACGAGACGCCCGCGTCGCGGAGCAGGTCCGCGGGGACGTCCCCCGTGAAGGCGCCCACGCCGCGCTCGCCGACGTCCTGGGCGGCCACGGCCCAGGGCGCGGCGCCGGCGGGGAGCGCGGCGTTGACGCTGCGGGCGAGGGCCTCGACCGCGGCCGAGAGGTGCAGGAACGGCGGCGCGACGACGACGTCGACGTCGGGCGGGGTCGAGGGCGCGGCGGCGGCGAGGCCCGCGAGGAGCTTGGCGATGGCGTCCCGCGTGCCGTTCTGTTTTCGTTTTCGTTTCAGAGGAGACAGTGAGTTCCGAGCGAGAAAGAGAGAGAGAGGCACCAAAGGGGTGCCTCTTGGAAGATGAACGAGGACGACGAGGAAAAAAACGGCGGGCTTTCAACGACGGGGAAGCGCTAGCTCCTGCTGTTGATTCTATCGTCTTCTCTTTCCGTTGCTTCTTACTCACCGCCTTCCAGTTCCCTCCTGTGTGAGTTTCAAGAGTGTCGAGGTTGGCGCATGAGAGGGTAAACAGAAAGGGGATCGTGGGGACCGTGAGCGTAGGAAAAAAGTGAGGCTGAAAAAATAGGAGGAAAAAAGAACAACTCGATTGCTGCGTCAACCTCGAGAGAGACTCGAAAACGGAATCGGCCTCTCTCGTCGGGCTCAAAAGCGCCATTGATCTCGAGCCAATCATCGGAGGCACGCACCGACAATAAACTTGCGATTGCAAGTCTTGGAGACCATCGTTCAGGGCCTGGATTACGAATACGGGAGGGGGGGGACGGAGACAATCGTCGAGCCGACGGTCAGTGTGACCGTCGGCGTGGAGAAAAACGGAAAAGAAAAAAAACTCTCTCTTCAGAAAAATTGAAAAGTGCCGGCGGTCTCCTCGTCGTCGCACCTTCTTTTCTCGCTTTTCCCTTCGCCTCCTCCGTCTCTCTGGGCTCGTTTTTCCGTTCCGATTTCGATCGGTGAGAGCAGAGAGAGAGCGTACTCTCACGTCCAGGATTGTTATCCGGGCGTGTCCCTCCCTCGTTCCGGTGCAGGGAGAGACGACTTTGATTGCCCAGGCCTCGAAGATGAGCTCGACTCGTACTGGGCTCGTCGCTCGGCGGCAGCATCAGCACGCTGTCCGCGGCGGCGCCATCCGCGCCCAGGCTCGGCGTTCCCTCCCTCCCAACGGACGAGGAGGAGGAGCACATTCGCCGTCGTCCAGCTCGGGCGGCGGCTTCGACGTGGCGAAGTCGAGCTCTGCTGGGCGGAGCAGCTCGACTTCGCCTCCGTCGCCGTCGATGGCGTCGTCGGCAGCGGCCTCTTCTTCTGCGTCGAGGGGCGCCGCTGCCGCCGCGAGGCAGCAGCCCATACTCCCCACGCCGCCGCAGCAGCCTTCGCGCCCCGCTCCGGGCGTCCTTCGCGTCGCCATCGACGTCGACGAAGGTGAGTTTTTTGGAAGAGAGAAGATAGAAACCGAAAAAAGTCGACGCCGACGAGAGCACTGATGTCGAATCGAATCGAATGGGGAGGGAGAAAAAAAAACTCGACCTCGACCCCGACCTCCTCACTTTCTTCTCACTTCAAAAAATATCCAAATCCAAGTCCTCGGCCGCTTCCTGCACAAGCTCAACGGCTTCTGCAAGGACGAGTACGGCCTCGACGTCGACATCTCGGACTATCACGTGTATGAGTTCGCCAAGGTGAGATCAAGAGAAACGGAGCAAGAGAAAGAAAGAGGGAGAGGGAAAAGAAAGAGAAAGAGAGGGAGAACAAGAGAAAAAAAAAGGAAAACGAAAAAAAACGCTCACGAAAAAACTCGCTCACGAAGCTTCTCTCAAAACGCTCTCTCGTTCTTCTCCCCCCTCTCTCTCGAAAAGGTCTGGGGCTGCTCCCGCGACGCCTCCAACGAGATCGTCCACGCCTTCTTCGACTCGCGCCACTTTTCCGACGGCATCGAGCCCATCCCCGGGGCCGCGGAGGCCCTGCGGACCGCGCGCGAGTTCGGGGCGTCGCTCGCCGTCGTGACCTCGAGGCAGCACGTCATCCGCCAGCCGACCCTCGACTGGCTGGACGCCCACTTCGGCCTCCCCCTGTTCGACGCCGGCGTGCACTTTGGCAACCACTGGGCGCTCGAGGGCAGGTCGACGAGCAAGTCCGAGCTCTGCGGCGCGATCGGCGCGTCCGTCCTGGTCGACGACAACCCCGGGTACGCCGCAGAGTGCGCCGAGGCGGGCATGCGCGTGCTGCTCTACGACTGGCAGGGGGCCTACCCCTGGGCGAAGCCGCCCGCGGCCATCGGGGAACACCCGAACGTCGAGGTGGTGAGGGACTGGGGCGAGGTCGAGGCGGCACTGAGGGGCATCGCGGCGGAGGTGGCTGCTGCTGCGGGGAGCGGCGGCACTGCCGCAACGTCGTCCAGGAGCGCATAGTTTCTCTTCGTTTTTTTTTCAGCTCTTCTTCTTCGAACAGATTTTCTATCTTCAGCCTTCTTCTTCGTTCTCAGCTCTGTCCCCTCCTCCCCCCCAGCTCAAACTTCAGGACGCGAAAGACAAAAACCTTCCACGGCCAGCTCTTTTATCAAGAGATCTTATGAACCAACAAGAAAAAACGCGACGAGAAAAGAAGAGGAAACTCTCTCTCTCTCTTTGCTCCTGCTGGTGTAAAGAAAGAAACGTAACGATAACGCTCAAAAATTTATTTCTTCGCCGTTGAGAGACACTCCCTCTCGCAGAATTCGGTGTCTCGTCAAGGCACTTGTCGTCAAGGGAAGGGAGCCTCGTTGACGCGTGGCGCGGAGACTCTGTCTTTTTCTCTTTTTTCTGCAGGCGAAGAAGAAAAACCCGTCCTCGGGCAAGTTCGGGCAAGTGCACACTTTTTTTCCCCTTCTTCGTGAGCACTGCGGGTCGTCACGCTCCCCAATCTTCGCATCGCAATTCTGCTCTCGCTCCAAACGCATCCTCCTCCAACGATGGCCCGGAAGCAATATGGCTTCCTCGCGTCCAGGAGCTGGAGGGTGCGAGACGACCTTGCTGCTGAGGAGAGGGCGAGAGAGAGGGAGAGAGCCGCAACAACAATTGGACGTGCCGGCATTCGTTCGCCGCGACCGTTGACGTCCAGCTTTCTTCTCAAGCCTCTCGGCCCCCTCTTCTCCTCTCAAAAAAAAAAAAAAAACTCCATCCCCTCTCCGACAAACAGGCCCAGCACCTCGCCCTCGCCTCCCTCCTGCTCCTCACCGCCGCGCTCTCCCTCGCCCCGCTCTTCGGCGCCAGCTCCGCCGGCATGTTGGCATATGCTCAGCGGTGGGCTTACCAAAGAGACTCGATGACCTCTCCGTTTTCTGTCGGAGCGGGGTACGCAAACTTCCACGCGTCGCGTGGTCCCGTCGCCTCGGCGCCGCTGTCGTCGCTTCCGGGGTCTGTCGTGAGCAGGGCCTCCCCGGGGCTCGGAGTCGCGCTCGCGGCCCTGCTCGCGGCGTCCGCCGCGGCCGCCCTCGTCCTCTCCCTGGCCTCCCTCGCGGGCAGGGGGCTCCTCGGCCTCCCCGGGGGCGCGCCGCTCCTCTCGGTCGTGCCGGCCGTCCTGGGCGCGTCGCTGCTCGCCGTCGCGGGCCTCTTCTACGGCTTCACCGCCACCGGACTGCGGAGCCACAGCGCCGAGGCGGAGGGCGCCCTGGAGTCGAGGCCGCCGATCTTCCCCTCGTGGGGCTGGGTGCTCTCGGTCCTCGCCGCGGTGGGGTGGCTCCTGGTTCCGGGGTTCGCCGCCGGGGCTGCCGCCAGGCCCGCGGGCGGGAGGCTGTTTGGCGGAAAACGGGGAGAAGGAGGAGGAGGAGGCAGCGGTGCGGCGGGGGCGGCGGGGACGGAAGTCGCTGCTGCTGCCGATATCGAGGCGGGCAGAGGGAAGAGGGTCGCGACGGCGGCGGCGGCCGGGGCCGCCACCGCCGCAGCAGCAGCAGCATCGGCCAAGTCCAAGGCCTCTACCTCCTCTGCCGATGCAGAGGAGGTCCCAGATGCATCAGCAGCAGCTGTGGCGTCCGCCAAGGCCGGAGAGGAGGAAGAAGCGGCGGCAGCGGCGGCAGCGGCGGCAGCTGCAGAGCCCGCCGCCGCCCCTCCCTCCGCCGTCGGCAGCGCGCTCGCGGCCGGCGCCGCCGTCCTCACCTCGAGGGCCGCCGCCGTCTCTGACACGCTCGTTCGTCTCTACTCGCGCGGGTTCTCTGCCAGGGAAGAGAGGTCTTCCGGAGGGGGAGGGGGAGGAGGAGCGGAGGGGGACGACGTGGAGTCTGGCGCCGAGGCGGAGAGCAAGAGAGAAGGGAAGGCCGCCGCAGTTCCCGCTGCCGCTGCCGCAGCTCCTGCTGCCGCCGCCGCCGCCGCCAAACCCAAGGGCAAGCTCGGGCGAATGTTTTCGAAATCGCCCTCTGCGAGGGAGGCCTCCGCCGCCGCCCACGACATCACCACGAAGGCGTTCGCTTCCTCCTCCTCCGTGGCGGCCGCGCCCGCGGCCCCGACGGCGTCCGAGGAGAAGAGCGCGCTCGCCGCCGTCGAGAGGGAGGCGGCCGAGCTCCAGGCCGAGGTCGACGCCGCGGTCAAAGAGGCCGCGACCGTGGCCTCAAAAGATCTCGAAGCTGCGAGGAAGTCCGCGATCGAGCTCAAGAGGTCGCTGACGCTGGAGCTGGCCTCGAAGGACCTGCCAAGCCAGTAAAGGGAGAGGGAAAAGGGAGAGAGAGAGAGAGAAGATATGGTGAGAGAGAAACGAGGGACAGAAACAAGAGAGAAAAACAAATCGAGAATGACCTTTTTTTCCTGCAACAAAAAAAAATACTAGAGAGAGAAAAGAGGACCCCGCGAGTTTTAGCTATGTTTTTGAAATCGCGCTTTTTTCACTAGATAGATCGATAACGAAATGAAAGGAGTCACGCACAAAGAACCGAGAAGGCTCCCATCAAAGCGCAAAAGAAGAGCCAAAAAACTGGGAAATCACGGAAAAGAAGCAAAGTTCTCTCTTTTTTCGAAGCCCTAAACCAAAAAAACTATCTACTCTTTCTTGTCCTCCTTCTTCGTCGTCGCCGGCGTCTCCGCCTCTTCCTTAGATGCGCCGCCCGACGACGGCGGGAACTCCACCTTGGATCCCTTGGGCAAAGTGCCGAACTCGCGAGCGAGCCACACTGCGCTCGCCTTTGGGACTCTCTCGTTGGTCTTCTCGTCGACGTGCGTGATCCCGAATCTCTTCGTCATGCCTTCCTGCCACTCGAGCCCGTCGGTCAGCGACCAGGCCAGGTAGGTCGTCAGCGGCACGCCGTCCTCCTGCACGGCGGCGTCTGCGGCGGCGATGAGTAGGCGGTACGAGTCGAGGCGGAAGGCGTCGTCGAGGACGGCGTCTCCGGTGAGCTTGGCCTCGTTGGGCGCGTCGAGGCCGGACTCGGAGAGCCAGATCTCCTCGGGCTTGTACCTCGTGTTGACGTAGTTCAGGACGCGGCGCAGGCCGTCGGGGTAGACGAAGAGCCAGGTGGAGTCGGCGCGAGGGCCCACGGGGGTGCCGTCCTTCGACTCGTAGCGCTCGTCGAGGTCGCAGAGGCCGTCGCCTTTTTTTGAGATTTTTTTCATTTTTTTGAAAGATTTTTTTCGTCCTCGACGGGCGAGTTGAGAGTGAGCCTTTTTGCTTCCTTCGTTTTTTCTCCCTTCGCGCTCTCTCGCCTACTCTCCCCCCCTTCCCTCCCCCCCTTCGCTCTCGCCCTCTCTCTCTCTCTCGCCCTCCCCCTCGCCCTCTCGCTCTCGCTTTCTCTCTCTCGCCCTCTCTCTCTCTTCTTCTCTTACCGTAGCCGCATCTCTTGCCGGGCTTCTCCCAGATGTACTTGGCGGTGTAGTAGTTGAGGAAGAACGTCTTCGGCCTGTTCTCGACCAGGAACTCGGACAGCGCGCGCGGGATCGGCGGCAGCTCGCCCGTGGGCTCGAGACGCTCGCGCACCGACGCGGGCCACTGCCCAAAGTACAGCGGGTCCGCGAACGATCCCAGCCTGTAGTCGATGTACCGCTGGGCGGCCGCGGTGTCCTTCTCCGGGTCCACCGGCAGCGTCCACTCCGAGTCGAGCGCGACGCCGATGCGGCCCTTCAGCCCGGCCTTCTTGTACGCTTTGACTGCCGCGGCGTGCGCCTCGAGCATGTGCAGGAGCGCGGTCCAGCCCAGCGTGGCGTTGGTCGGCGGGACCTTGAGGAACGGGGCGTGGACGCCGATGGCGTACCCCAGGAAGGCCGCGTTCTTGGGCTCGTTCATCGTCAGGAAGTCGGTGGCCTTTCCTTTTCCGGTGCCTCCCAGCTCCTTGAAGACGGCGGCAGCGTAGTTGCCGAAGTCGTCGACGATCTTGGGGGAGGTCCAGCCGCCTGAGGTTTTTTTTTGGGGGGGGGGGGGTTTTCGTCATCGTTGTGGAGAAAAGGAAGAGAGAGAGAACGAGTGAGTCTTGACGTTTTTTTCCTTCAAACTCTCTCTCGACCCCGTCAACAAAAAAATACTCAAAACTATAAAACTGTCTCGCACCATACTCCTCCTGCAGCGCCTGCGGCAGGTCAAAGTGGTACAGCGTCGGCAGGGCCTTGATCCCGGCGTCGTGCAGCGCCGACAGGATCCCCCTGTAAAACTCAACGGCTTTCTCATTCACTTTGCCGCGGCCGCCGTCGGGGAACATGCGCGCCCACGAGATCGAAAAGCGGTACACTTTGACGCCCAGGGCCTTCATCACAGCGACGTCCTCCTTTCAGTGCTCGAAGCTGTTGATGGGAGAGCCGTCGACGTAGCCGAACTTGTCGGCGATGAACGCGTCCCAGATCGAGGGGGAGCGGCCTCCCTTGGCGTTGCCGCCCTCGCTCTGGAAGGCGCTCGACGCGACGCCCCACTCGAACTTGTGTTTCCCGGCTTTGTCGGTCAGGGCCCGCGACTTGGAAGGGAACGACGTCGTGAAGTTGGAGCCGTAGTCGATCGATTTCGGGGCGTAGGAGGCCGAGGTCGGGGGCTTGGCGGTCGTGCGGGCCGGAGGGGGAGGGGCGGCGTACTCTTTCTCGTCGGCGGCGGCGAGCAGGAGGCGGCGGGGACGCAGCGGGACGGCGGAAGCCAGCGAGGACGACGACATCGACGACAAAGAATCGAAGAGCGACGCGGGCCTCGACGAATGGATTTTGTACTCGTCGTCGCCGGCGTGGCCCGTCGCGTGCGCGAAGTTGCTCGCGGCGAACGCCGCGGAGAGCAGGGCGAAGAGCGCCAGCGCGAGCGAGAAGCGGGAGGAAGGCATCGTTTTGGTTTGATTGGGGGGACGGCACCCGAATTCGGGGTCGAGTCCACGGGGTCGAGCGCGTGCCTGCGACGAGAGCTGTTCGGGAGTTTGATAGAAAACTCGAGTTTTTGTGTCTAATTCTCTCCCTTAGCTTCAGGGTTGACACCTATGAATGTGGAGAGAGAGGCTGGCTTCTGCGGAGAGAAAAGAGAGGAAGGAGGCAGGAACGGGGGGGGAGTTTTTTCTCAATTGAGATCAACTGAGCTCTGTGCCTTCGTCGTTGTCATCGTCGTCGTCGTCATCTTCGATCACTGTTCGCGCCGCCCAAGTCATGCTCTCGAACGCCGCGGCTCGCTCCGGCCTCGCGCCGCCGAAGCTCCGGTCTTTCGATGCAGCGCGGCCTTCCCCTCGCCGCTCCTCTCCCTCTCCGCCGGTGATCAGTGCAGCGAGGAGGCGAGCCGAGAACGGAAGGAAAGAGAAGAGCGCGACAGCTCTCGGCGACGACCGCCCCGGCGATCTCGAAAGGCCAAAGGAAAAGGCTCGGACCGTCCCCGGCGGCGACCTCCTCGCGACGCAGGGGGCTGTCTACGACGCCCTCGCCCGGATCGCCGTCGACCTCCTTCTCGAACGCGGCGGAGAGAAGAAGAGGGTCGTCGTCGGCCTCGCCGGTAGACCCGGCTCGGGGAAGTCGACCGCCGCGGCCGCGGTCGTCGCGAGGGTCAACAGTCTTTGGCGGGAGCGGCGGCGGCGGTGCGGGAGGGGAAAAGGGGGCGAGGAGGACGAGGTCGCCGCGGTTCTCCCGATGGACGGCTACCACCTGACGCGCGCGCAGCTCGCGGCCTCCGTCGATCCGCCGCCGGCCGAGATGTTCGCGCGCCGCGGCGCGCCCTGGACGTTTGACGCCGACGCGTTCGTCGAGACCGTCCGGGAGGTCGTCGAGGCCGGATCAGAGGCCGACGGCGACGGCGAAGACGGAGGAGAGGGAGGGACGACCGTGCTGGCCCCCTCGTTCGACCACGGGGTCGGGGACCCCGTCCCCGGCGCCGTCGCGATCAAACCGAGCCACCGCTTCGTGCTCGTCGAGGGCAACTACCTGCTGCTGCCGCGGGGGCCATGGTCGAGGCTCGTCGGCGGCAGGGGCGAGGGCGAGGGCGAGGGCGGAGGAGGGGAAAGCGGGGCCCTTCCCTCCCTGTTCGACCAGACCTGGTTCCTTGACGTCGGCCTCGACGACGCGATGGAGCGCGTCGCGCGGAGGCAGGCCGCCGACGGCGTCCCGGAAGAGACCTCGAGGGCGCGGGTCGAGACGAACGACAGGCCCAACGGAGCACTGGTGGCGTCGACGAAGGAGAGGGCAGACCTCGTCGTCCGTGGGGACCTGCCTCTCTGAGTTCGAGGCACGCAGAGGAGGAGAAAGAGAAGGCGACCACTGTAAAAACACGAGAGAGAGAGAGAGAGAGAGAGAGAGAGAGAGAGAGAGAGAGAGAGAGAGAGAGAGAG
>Ga0114918_10005119_pt1 | contig 11271 bp, 22 predicted proteins | sample LantaG_FD_87015 | JGI IMG/M metagenome (GOLD analysis project Ga0114918, IMG submission 87015) | Deep subsurface microbial communities from Baltic Sea to uncover new lineages of life (NeLLi) - Landsort_02402 metaG | ecosystem: Environmental > Aquatic > Marine > Oceanic > Sediment | place... | reverse complement strand
TTGTTATTCTGTTGTTTGTGACGTTTTTAGCCCCTCGTTTCTTGTCGAAATGAGGGGCACTCCTTTTTCCAGGTAAATGATTTTTTGTTTTGGTATAGTGTTGATAACTTATTTTGGAGAAAAGAAAAATGATAGTAGAAATGAAAAAAAGAATAAGAAAACCAAAATTCCAAACCTATAAAATCATTGGTAAAAAGAAGTACGAACTTCATTACACCGATAGAGAAAAACTTGAAAAAGTTAATATCCTTTTAGGATGTGAGGGTAAATTAGCTACAAATATCGGTAATGTTTTTGGTGATGGGACACCAATAAAAAGACGTGAAGTATCTTTTAATAAATTACCCGATACTGTTAAAAAACAAGTTGTAAAGTGTATTGAGCATATAGAAAAGTGCGGCACTCCTATGGAAAATGATAAGTCTGTTTTTAGTTATTAAGGAAATAAAACAATGGAAAAAGCAAAGAAACTATGGGAAGAATTGGGAGATATCCCTATTGATGAAAACGAATCAATAGATGTTGCTTGGCATATATTCCCAAAAGGAACTGATAGAGTGGAAATATGGCAATGGTTTGAAAAAGAGTTTAACTTATCAGTAGCAAAAGATTTAATGTGTTTATAATTCCAGGTAAATAGTTTTTTACTTTGGTAGAGTGTTGGCAAGTAAATAAAACATTATCAAGGGTATGGGATTACAGACCGAAATGATGCGCAAGGCTTATGACTTGGAACCGATTAGCCCGATTGGATATAACTGTAATATATAAGCATTTAAGAGATAATGTTTTATCTATCTGTCAATAACTTTTAGGAGAAAAAGAAAATGGACAAAACAGTAACATTAAAACATATTGGTTATCGTTGTAGCGGAACTGCTATGCTTAATCTTTGGGGTGGAGGTCAAGCTTCTATAGATATGGATAGTTGGGACACTAAAAAAGCCGATAGAGATAGTGTCGTAAAGGGTGTTAATGATGGTCAATTTGGTTGTGAGTCAATCGAATCAGCAAAAGTAGATATTTTTGACCTTTATGAAAACAATTACACCGTATACCATAATACAATAGAATTTTCAAAAACAGAATTAACGAAAGCTAAAAAAGGAGTATAAATGAAAAAAATACAAGATGGGGTGCATAGAGCAAAAAGAATGGACGGGTCTGGCTATGCTTATGGATATTATAGAAATAATGGAAACTTTCCTAATGCTCCAAAAGGCCATTATATAAAAGAATTTGGACAAAATAACCATATTACACCGATCCATATAGATACTTTAAGATATAGATTAAATGGAAAGTGGGAAATAGTTGAATAGTTATTATTCCAGGTAAACAATTTTCTATTATGGTGTAGTGTAAACTATAACACTGAATAGGAGTAAAAAAGATGGAAATAAAAAAATTTAAGGCTTGGCTGATTTGTTGTAAAACTGGTTGCTCTTGTTGCTCTTATGAAAATCATCTAAGAGGCCCTTACAAGACAAAAGAAGACGCTGAAAAAAGAAAAGCTTATTTTTATCATCCTGATAGTAAGTATTGGCCACTTTCTTCACAGTATGCAAGTAGAGGAAGAAATAAGGTTAAAGAGATAACTGTTGAAGTATTACCTGATGGTAGGTATATCATTGATAGTGAATATGTTTGCGAAGATTTTGAATTTGTTGAAGTATTAGAAGATGGCTCAGTTAAAGATAATGATAGTGAGTATTTCAAGTGATGATTGACTAATTCCAGGTAAATAGTTTTATGTTTTGGTAGGTTATAGAGAAAAGCGTTGAAGAATAGTTTAGTTAGCTATTGCAAAACAAAGATAAAGCGAACTATAAAACAAACCCTTTGATTTTCTCTACTAGGAGTAAAAATGAGAGTATTGAATAAAAAACAAAAAAAGCTATTAGATAAATGGTTTGAAACTATCAAAACCGAACCAGGATTAGCTGTAGGGAATGTTGTTGATGATTTGATGCCATTAGAACTTCTTAAAGAATTAGAAGCCATGAATGACCATGAGACAATTTATCATAATATAAATAGATATATAAATGATAAAGCTTTCGAAAGAAATTAACATAACACTGAATCATTCCAGGTAAACAGTTTTTTACTTTGGTAGGTTGTAAACAATAACTTTTAGGAGTAAAAAAGATGGCAAAAACAAATTCAGAATTTATGATTTCAGCAATTTCGATTAATGGTGGGTATTCTGTTGCGTTCTATCTTGAAAACGAATGGAAACCTATGGGACCTTCTTTTGAAACCTTTGAAGAAGCAGATGCAGCAGCAAAAAAGAAAGCCGAAAGATATAACAATGAATATATCAGCATGAGATAATTGCAACACTGATTGGCTAATTCCAGGCAAACAGTTTTTTACTTTGGTAGGTTGTAAACTATAACACTGAATAGGAGTAAAATGATGTTAATATTTATTGGTTTAGAAGTATTTGATAACTCAAACCCAGACCCGAATATACCTTGCAAAACTTCATTATCTTTTAGTGATAAAACTTATCCTCATAGGTTGTGCGTTAAAGGAGCTTTACCCCATAATGCAGAAATTAGTTTTGATAAACAAAATGCTCAAAGGATGATAGAATTTTGTAAGAGTATAATAAACTCTGACTAATTCCATGTAAATAGTTTTTTCTTTTGGTAGAGTGTTAATGATAACACTGAATAGGAGTAAAGAAATGAAGATAAAACTTTCCAATATAAATTTAGATGTTAATGGGGAATATAATTTGGAAGCAATTAACTTAGAAATGCCTCAAATAACTTTTTCCATTAAACATATTTTGTCTTTTACAATGAGTAGAGTAAAAGATTTTACAGTTAAACAGATTGTTGATTATAATCTTTCCCCAAAAATAATGAGAGATATGATAAAACGTCTTCTTTCTGTTATAAATGAAGCAACAACAGACGGAAGAAGAAATATAATAATAACTATTGGTGCAGATGCAGGAAAATTAGAGCTAATCGGGAAAAGAAAAGAAATGAATATAATTGCAAACCTGTTTAATAAGCAGTTAAAAAGGTAATTCCAGGCAAACAGTTTTTTCTTTTGGTAGGTTGTAAACAATAACCTTTTAGGAGTAAAAAAATGAAAACAGTAGAAGAAATCAGACGGAATATGGCTCAAGCAATCGGCTCTATGAGTTATATAAAACATCAATATGGTATTATAATGACCGATGGAGTTAATCAATTAAGGCAAGATGCAGATGCTTTTTGGCTTATTGATGCAATCGGTTCTTATTTCTCAAAATATAAACAAGAATTTCAAGTATGGGAACTGGCCGTTAATCTTGACAAAAGAACAGCAGTTTTGACAATGAAAGAAGATACTCATCAGCCTAATCTTGTAACGCAAATAATTAGTTTTACAGATTTTCCGTTGGATAGTGTAAAATTTTATCTTCAATTAGGTAGTCTTGATGGATATACACCTAATTATATTCTAATGCTACCTAGCGAATATTAGTCAATAACTTTTTGGCTGTTTAGGGTCAGCCCACGAACTAATTAAACAAACCAAAACCCTAATTTTTATTTTTCCAGGTAAACGATTTTTTCTTTTGGCATATTGTATTAGTGATTATTGATTGAATCTTTTGGGTTCATAAACTATAAAATGTTGCAGGAGCGCCTTACTTCCAGCGTTGCAAGAACAGCAAATAGAATTGTGTTTTATAGTGGAATTTTCCAAAAGATAATTATAGGGAGTTGATAACAGGGGTTATCGTAAAACTCCCTTTTTTTATTATTCCAGGTAAATGGTTTTTTACTTTGGTAGGTTGTAAACAATAACCTTTTAGGAGTAAAAAAATGAGAAATGGAATAAAATTATTTGAGAAATTTGATAGTCTTTATCTTGAAGTTTGTGTTCCTGATGAACACAAAAAACGTTTCGAACACGATTATGCTCTACAAACGGGTTTTAGTCCTAATTATGTTGATGGTTATAATACAAGGCATAGAAGTAAAAAATATAATGCTTGGGTATTGAGTTTAGAGTTTATTTCAAAACTAATACTAATTGGGTAATAGATAGCCTTAAAAAGTTGGGATTTCATACCGAAATATCGGACCAACTAATCGCAGTAGAATTTAATGCAGAACACCCTAACAATGATTATAAAAATAGGGTAACTAATCAGGAGTTGTTTTGGTGGTTAGTTGATTATGGCTATAGGCTTGGCGAAAATTATGCTATACCTTACGATTATTATCTTATGAAAAAATATATCGGAGAAATGGAATATCAGCCGCTTTATAATATTCATAATATAGAAACTGAAAATCCTATTGATGAAGCCCTATGTTTTGCAATGATATAATCAGAAATTCCAGGTAAACGGTTTTCTATTATGGTATATTGTGGCAACGAAGCTACAAAACAAAAACCTTTTTGGGAGAAATTAAAATGGCAAAGCAAAGACAAGAAAATTCATTAGTATCGGCAATATCAGCAGTAACGGCAGCTTTGAAGCTAGAGTCAATTCCTAACCCTACAGCAGAACAACTACAGCAGATTCATCAAGCAAAAGTAAAAGCCGCCGAAGTTATTGACAATAGCAACTTTGTTACTTTGGGCAAAAGTGCTGATGAAGCTATTGAGCAGCAGATTCAGGCAGAAGAGGCAGCAGAAGCGGCAGCAGAAGAGGCAGCAGAAGAGGCAGCAGAAGAGGCAGCAGAAGAAGCAAATGCAGCGGTAGTAGCAGATGAAGAACATATACCTGCACCACCAATTGAAACCGATGAAACCGATGAAACCGATGAAATACCATACTAAATTGTCGGTTTTTACAATTTCTTTTTGCCCCCTGTTTATGGCAGGGGGCTTTTTTATTATTCCAGGTAAACAGTTTTTTACTTTGGTATAGTGTAAATAACTTTTTGGGAGAATAAAATGAGCAAGAAAATAACACCTACTCAATTTAAGGTAGTATCAAGAATGAAAAGTTGTAAGTGGTTATCAGCTTATCAACTTAAATGTAGTATGGCGACCTTAAATTCATTAGCTACAAAAGGAATAGTCGAAAAAAATACTCCTTTGGGCTCTATGTTTTGTCCACAAACAAATATACAATATCGGTTACTAAGTAAATATAAAGATATAAAGTTAGGTGAAAGTTATGTAGTCGGAGTGTAAAAATGATTATCTGCGAATATAAAAGAATAGTATCAGAAGATAATGGACCTTTTGGCAAGGTAAGTAAAGACAAGTTTAAGACGGATAATGAACTCGAAGCTTATAAAGTTATTAAAAAATGGAACGAACGCGGAGAGATAAAAACCAAAACAAATACTATGTGGAGATATAGTATTATATCTTGCTATTCAGGATTATTAGAAGATTGGGACAATAAAAAAATACCATACCACACCGAATCAAACTGTTAATTCCAGGCAAACACTTTTTTACTTTGGTATATTATGAATATAAATATTGACAATTTGGCAATAGAAGTAACAAGAAAATGCAATATGAGTTGCGAACACTGTTTAAGAGGGGCAAGCCAAAGAAAAGTAATAGACAATAATCATATTTATAAACTATTGCAGCTAATTGATAATGTTTCAACTTTAACTATTACAGGCGGCGAACCTACTCTAAATATGGAGGGATTAGAACAAATAAGGTATTGTATTACTTATGAAAATAGCGATATTCAAAACTTCTATATGGTAACGAATGGAAAAGCAATAAATGTTGATAAACTTGCCGAATGGTCTTATAATATGCTTTCCTGTTGTTCTGACAATGAAATATCAAGAATAGGTTTTTCTTTTGATTCTTTTCATACTAACAACTTAAATTATAGACAATTAGAGAAACAAAAAAGAAATTTTCATAATCTACAGGAAAAACTACAATATGAGTATGGAATATATGAAACTCCTTGCGGTGGTGATTTTGTTTGCAAACATTCTAATGATTCTTTAGGGTATCATAATTTATTAAAACAAGGTAGAGCGAAAGATTTTGGAAGTAGGGAAAGTAAAAAAGAAGTTTTTGAGATAGAATTTTATGATGAAGAAAAAGATTCTATACATTGTAACGAAAATATATTATATCTTACTTGTTCGGGTTATATAATCGCAGGTTGTGATTGGTCTTATAACTCTATGGATAATAGAAAAGACTTGCAAATATGCCATATTGACAATATAAATTGCTCTGATGAGTTGGTAGAAGCAATAAAAAAATATAATAATAAAACAGAAAAAACCTTGCAATATGCCTAAAATATGATAAAATAAGTATTGAGAAAACAGGTTATTCCAGGTAAACGGTTTTCTATTATGGTATAATATGGCAACGAAGTCATAAAAACAAAAACCTTTTTGGGAGCAAAAAATGATGAACAAAACAATTACAAAACCTATTATCGCAGTATCGGCCGAACAAATGATAAGTTTATTATTTGCTCAAAACACAACTTCTTTTGTCGGGTTTGATTCTATAACCGAACCTACTATGAATAAAACGAATAATCGTTTTATTGGTAAAGTAGAAAAAGAATCCACAGTATCGGCTTTGGGTTGGTATCAGTATGGCAGAATGGTTAATAATGCTCAAAAAAGACAGTTTTCCTTCGAATTAAGAGCAACTTTGTTGGAAAACGGAGTGCCTGAGTCGGCAATAGATGGCTTTGAAAATGACCTTACAGATATTGTTGAGTCGGCTCATCAACAATTTGAAAGTGCTGGCTTGTCGTGGGGGAAATATATGATAGACCCTAAAACAGATACAAAAAGTCGTATGTTAATCGACCATACGAAAAAAGACAAAAAAACAAAAGAATTATTGCCTGATACTTATAGAGTATATGCTCAAGTGGCTATACTGAACACAAAAACTCCTGTTTATCGTTGGAAAGATACGGGTAGAGAACTTTCCGAACAGGAAATATCGGAAATGAAAGAGTTTTTTCCTAAGACAAAAGAGGGAAGTCGTCAAGGATTAAAAAGACCTTATATAATTAGAACTTATGCTCTTGACAACGTGATTAGTTTTCGTATAAATAAGTCGGAGTATAAGATACAATAACTCCTAAATAGGTTATGACCTATTCGACCTTATCTATCCTAACAAGATAGGTAAGGTTTTTTTTATAGTCGAGCAGGTATGTAGGGAATGTTGTGGATCGTTATTATCTTTTATATTATCTATACAAATTGTCTTTTATATATAGGATATGGTGGGTAGAGAATTTGAAATAACGCTACTCCCACCCCTAGCAGTCCAGTTTTTTACCTCCCCTAATCTCAAATTCACTTTAATTTTCGTCTTCATAAACCCAATATTTTTCAGTTTAAAACTTTTAATATTTTTAATTAAAGGATTTCTTTACAAATACCGATATATTATATGGGGGGTAATATTATAAGGTAGAATATGCCATTAAAAGATAAAAAGAAACAATTAGAATATAACAAACAATGGAAAGTAAAGAATAAAGATAAGGTAAAGAAATACCAGATTCTTCATCAAAAGAATTATAGAGAGAAAAAATATCAATCTTTAATAGTCGATATTCAAAAATTTTCCTATGAAGATCAGCTACAACATTTATTAAAATTATTAGGGCCTAAAAGACAAGCTATTTTGAGAAGAATGAATAATATAGAATTAAAACAAGAGATACAAAAAAGAATTAAACAAAAACAAAAAGAAATAAGAAACAAGAAATTCAACTATAATTGGAATTATGTAAAAAATTGGATGGTAGAAAGAGGATGTGATTGTGGAGAAAACAACATAACAAAACTATCTTTTCATCATTTAGATCCTTCAAAAAAAGAAAACACCATTCGCAAAATGTGTTATGGTAATAGTATGGAGAGGATATTGGCAGAACTCAAAAAGGGTATAGTAAAATGCAAAAATTGTCATACTATTATACATGCAGGGACATCTGAAGAAAGAGAAGAAACTTTAATTAACCAATATTTAAAAAAATCTACAGATAGAAAATATAAATATAGACGAAAAAACAAATTATTAATTTGGGAATTAAAAAAAACACTATCATGTGAAAAATGTGGAATAAATAATACTGTAATTCTCTTATTTCATCATATAGATAGTGAATTAAAAAAAGAAAAAATATGTTTATTATATAAAGCTTCTCGAGGAGCAATTAATAAAGAGATAGAAAAAACTATTTGTTTATGCCATAATTGTCATGAAGATTTTCATTATATATATGGACGACAAACTAATAAAACTCAGCTAGAAGAATATATAGGTAAGAAAAAAACTCCTCTTAAAGTAAATATTCAAGATTATCTACCTATCATAGATCAAAATATTTCTCAATTCTACAACTTAACTTTTTCAATAGCTTAAGAGACTCCTTTTCTACAAATTAACTTAGTGGACCCTAAAAATAAAATCTGGAAAATTTTGAGACTAAAATTAATAGATTTTTTATCTATTCCTCCTTATTCTTTATAATATATGATATTATAAAAGAGGAAAATTCGAAAAATATATAAAAGAATAGATATGAATTGGTATGATAGAACAATATTATCTCAAGTATTAGAAACTACAGGTATAGAAACCTATTTGTATAGTCTAGGAGCTTCTGAAGATATTATTAAATATATTATTTCATTAGATCAACAAAATTCTCAGATATTAACTAATGAATTTAGAAAAAACCCATCTTTAACATTATTAGACTTACAGAATTTTCAAATAAAGAAAAAAGTAGATCCTTATTTAGCCTCAGAAAAAAGAATTGCTGCAAATTCTGAAATAGAAAGGCTACCTCAATTTTCAAGATGGATACTTGTTAGTTTAAGGAAATTAAGAAAAGGAGTTACTCCCCCAAATGAAGATATGAGAGAATTAAGTAGAATGATAGGATCTGGTAAAGCATTACATTATCAAGCTTTTTTATCTATTATTTCAGAAATAAGGGATTGGGTAATTAATATGAATGTAGATATATCTTCTTATTCTCCTGATCAAGCTATGCTAGCATCTGATGAGTGGCATAAGATGATGGCTGGAAAAGGAGAAGGAAAAGTATATGAACCCACTAAGCCTGAATCAATAGCATATGGTCCTGAATGGAAAAACGAAGAATATCAAGGTTGGACAATACAAAAAGTAATGAGTGAGAATGATTTATTAGCAGAAGGAAATAAAATGAACCACTGTGTGGGATCATATTGGAAAGATGTTAAAGATGGAGATATAATTATATATTCTTTAAGAGACCCTATCAATAAGCCCCATGTTACAATGGAAACAGATGGAGATGGGAAAATAGTAAAGCAAATTAGGGGTCAGTCTAATTTTGAGCCTGAAGATGAACACCAATCAATGTTAGAAGAATGGATCAACAATAGTAAAACAGCTCCATATACTTATAAATCTGATGAATCATCTATATGGGATATATATTATAGTGATAATCCTATTGAAAGTGCAACAGAAGTATTATCTTATCTAATAGATGGAGGGAATGAATATTATGAAGAAGATAATCAATATAATCAATACTTATTCCAAAATATTGGATTAGAAGCAGAAAATGATAATTATGGAGAGGACATAGGAAAATTCAATCCTCAAGAAATATTACAAGATATATTAAATTATATATCTTATGAGTATAGTGATATTCCTTATGAGCCTAATTCTAACGAATTAGATGTTGATGATTTTGCAAATATTTTTGTTATGGCCGTAACTGAATTAAAGGAAATTGCTGAGCCTGAAATAACGAAAATATTATATAAAATAATAAATACATATGATCTAAATGAAGGACAAGATGATATGTTAAAAGAAAGATTAAATGAAAGTAATATACTAAAATGGCAAAAGGAGTTTGCAACTGTTGTTTTAGATAGATTTATAGAAAAAACCCCTCATAGCGAACAAAAGCAACAATACTTTGATTTTAGCAAGAGTAGCAATTGGTATTCAAGAACAATATCATCATAAGTATTAGAATTATCATAACAAAAACAAGATAAATAAATCAATATTTTTCCCGCAATTTTTAATCAAATATCAAGTCCTTTGCCTAAATTACCTAATATATTAAAATATTATACTTGAAAGTGAAAGTAGAAATAGTATAATGATGAAAAACGGTATTTTATGAAAAGGATTGCAGTATGAGCAGAACTCTTGCAGACGTAAATACGGATATGATAACGCTTTATGGCACAAGGGATAATACTTACGATGATTTTCCTATAGGCACACACGTTAAGATTATCTGTTGTTGTCAGGATTTTTACTTTTTTTATGGTGAAACTGGCAAGGTTATCAAAAACAGCAATAGCTATTTAGGGATTATTGTAGAATTTAATGAACCAAGACATTTTGAAGGTGGGCATATTCAAACAGAATTTAATTTTGTGCCTACTGATTTAGCTATATGGAATGAAAATACTCAGAAAATACATCATGAGCAAGAAAGATTAAAAAAGATGGACAAGGAAGAAAAAGCTATAGAAACAGAAAATACCATAAGAAGTAAAAGATTTGAGATAATGGACTTATGAAATACAAAGCAGGAGATAAAGTTAAAATAAAAACATGGGAAAAAATTAAAGAAGAGTTTGGACTATCTATGAAAGAAATTATAAATGGTAGTTATCCCCATGCCCTTGGTGTAAAAGCAGAAGTCAATCTTAAAAAATTAAATACTAATAGAATATTAACAATTAGAGAAGTAAATAAAAATTATTATAATATGAAAGAAATAGGATGGCATTGGACAGATGGAATGATAGAATGTTTAGCAGAAGAATATAAAATAGAACCTATTCTAACCAGATTTGAGATTTTAGACTTATGAAATACAAAGTAGGAGATAAAGTAAAGATTAAGACTTGGGATAGAATGGAGAAAGAGTATGGAATACGTGAAAATGGAAATATAAATTGTAAAAAAAGTTTTCTTCCTAATATGGAAGAAGAACTTAATAAATTAAATACTAATAGAATATTAACAATTAAAGAAATAAATAATAATCATTATTATATGAAAGAAATAGGTTACTATTGGAGTGATGATATGATAGAATGTTTAGCAGAAGATTATAAAATAGAAATATTAGAACCTATTAATTCAAGATGGGAGATTTTAGACTTATGAAAAAAGAATGTAGAAACTGCAAATTTGCTAAACCTATAAAATATAAAAGAGATGGATTTATTAAAAAAATAACAGATTTTTTTTGTATCGTTGCCCCTCCAACTAATAATGGTGGAATTTACAAATTCA
>Ga0114918_10005117_pt1 | contig 11273 bp, 13 predicted proteins | sample LantaG_FD_87015 | JGI IMG/M metagenome (GOLD analysis project Ga0114918, IMG submission 87015) | Deep subsurface microbial communities from Baltic Sea to uncover new lineages of life (NeLLi) - Landsort_02402 metaG | ecosystem: Environmental > Aquatic > Marine > Oceanic > Sediment | place... | reverse complement strand
ATGGTTTATAGTTTAGAAAGATAATTTTATTTTAACCCTTCATCGTATGTATCTTCATCAGAATTTAATTCTTCTTGTTCTCTAATATAATTTCTAATCACCTTACCTAATTCCATATCATTAGGTGTTTCTTCAGCCAATTTTTTGATGTATAATAAAGCAGCTTCTAATAATTCTTTTTTCATAACTTTGTTTTTACAAATATACGAATTATTTTTTTATTAATCAAGATATTTATCTATATGAAACATAATTTAATTTTACTAATACTACTAATTATTTTTAGGTCTTATTCCCAAACCAATGTAATAATAAATAACACACTAACAATACATCATGGTGATATAACTTTATATTTAGATAATGATACAACAACATTAGCTTCTAAACATGTTATAACATATAAAAACTTTAAAAACATAGGTAAATATGGTAGATGTAATTGTTGGTTCCAAGAACCTTATAAAGGAAAATATATCAAAAGTAAATTTGCTAAAACTGGTTTTGATTTAGGTCATTTAACTCCGTCAAGCATTACATCATATGATAGTATAATAAATCGTTATTCATTTAGTATGCTAAATGAAGCACCACAATATTCATATTTTAATAGACAGCCATGGAAAGAATTAGAAATGGATGTTGAGGATTCGATAGCCAAATATAAAAAAGACGCTATTATAATCACTGGGGTTATCTACGATGAAACAAATAAAAAGTATTTACGCAATTCAAAAATAAAAATACCCACACATTATTATAAAATATTGGTTATAAATAAATTAACATACATTTGGTTAGGTGTGAATGCAGACGGTAAAAAAGATTGTATAATAACAACTATATCAATTACAGATTTAAACAAATTATTTTTAAAGAATAAAATACCAATATTAATAAAATAAAAAAAGCCTAGAATATTCTAGGCTTTTTTATTGTGTGTTAACTCTTTAATTTTATTTATGCTTTTGTACCGCATTGACCACAAAACTTGTGACCTTTACTTAATTTAGCACCACAGTTTGTACAATATACTTTTACTTGTATATCTTTAACTGTATTTATTTTTTGTGACACTGGTAACATCTTACATTCAATTGTATGGAAAGCCCAATATTCGAACTTTTTATCCACTGTAACGACCTTTTGGTCAGAAACTGAACCTTGCTCTACCCTACCAGTTTCTATACTCTTAGAACATCTCTTTAGCGTTCTAGAACTTATAGTTACATCTGGAATATCCAATGATAAAGTATCATCCATTGAATCTAGTGTTGGGAAACTTTTATTAGCATTTTGGTCAAAGAAATTAGTATCTACAGATGAACTGTATAATGCAGTTGTTCCAATGTGACCAGATATGTTTGTAAGATTAACGGTACCATTAGGTATAGATGAAACATAAACAACAAAATTGTTGTTTATGTTTCCATTCCAACCTCTAGAATTACTGCTATTTATTGTTAAACCACCGTTATTTGTGAAATAGTTAGGTATTCTTTCTCTGTAGAATTCTACTTTGAAATCACCGTTTTTTTCTATTGCTTTTTTAACTTCTTCAGAACTAGATACTTCGTAAGTATCGAATAAGAATTTTTTAGCAATATCTAAGTATCTATCCAAGAATACTCTCTGACCAGGATTCAATACCAAACCACCTTGTGAAATAGGATTACCATTAAGTATTATTTTAGCCAGAATAACGTCTGTTGTTGGATTAAATAATTCGATTGAGAACTCTTGTCCCTTTTGTAGATAATACGTTGGCATATCGCCCGTATTGTTGTATAGTTTTATTCTACTTTTGTTCACAGCAATATGAGCTGTAGGCATCTTAGGTGCCTCGTGTGTTTTTTTGTACATTTTAATTAACTTTTAATTTTTGTTATTATTGTACCGATAACTTTGTTGCCTTGACAACTCTAAACCTTTTTACTGGTCGTGACCGATACGTGAGTTAACACATTTATAAATATATGACAAATTTTTATTTTGTCAAGTCTTTTTACTTTTTATTCAAAATCTTTCATGTTACTACCCTCTTCTCAAATCTACTTGGTTAACAATATCAAATTGCAATACACCTTTTAATGTTGTTACTTCTAAATTAGATGTAACCAGAATATCTAAGTAGTATGTATTTGGGATAAGACTAGCAGTATCCAATAAGAAATAATAATGATTATTTGTTTTTTCTATAGGTTGGAAGTCAATTACTGTAAATTCTGGTTTACCTTCAGTAACATATAAACGATATTTAATATCATCAATAAGTTGTGATTGTTCAATAGTATAAGGTATTCTAGCTGATACAATAACTTTTCTAATATCACCACGTTTAATTCTCTCGTTGTTTTGAATCCCAGTTACACTAACAGCAACTTTTCTAGGTAAAGAAGATGCGTCACCTATATTATAATATTCTAATGAATCTTTAAGAACAAAATCTAGTGATATGTTTGGTCTATTAACACCGTTTATAGTTATACCAGACCAAACATCGTTAAACATAACACAATCACCATAACTTGATGGAACATTTATATCTATAGAATAAACACCTTTAGTTATATGATTAACATCTGATGGTGTGTATGAAGAAAATAAAATATCACTACTATCATAAATATTAACACTAGGTACGTTATCCAAATTAGTTGGGTTACCACCTAAATTAACATATAGATAAAGTTTATTGTTTTTATCTGTATAAAAATCATTTCTATCATCTTTTATGTGGTTTTCATAAACTGTTTCAATGTAAGGTTCATAGAATGTTTGTGTATTGTTTGTAAAGAAACCAACATATTGTGGTACCGTAGTATTTAATAATTCATAACTTCTATCATATGCAATACCTAAACCATAATTTGTATCACCAGTCAACACACCATTTACGTAATCAGTAATATCCATATCTATATTTTCATTACCTTTATCAAAGTGTTGATAAGTAACGGTTATAGCACTTGGCGAACCAGAATAAACACCAGTCCCACCACTCCATTCAATTCCAGTTTGAGCTCTTACCCAATTTGAAGCACCAACATAATATGCTGGGTCACCAAATGTAATAATTGGAATTTCATAATCATAACCAACACCGTTGTCCCATGGTTGGTCTATTTTAAAAAGAATTAAATTAAATGATGCTGTTCTCTCTTTTGAACCCATGTTGGTGTTCAATAATTCTTTATCAAAAGCACCAGTATTAGTCATTCTAAGTGTGTGTTTAAGTTTAGATAAATCAGTGAAAGTACCACCACTATAAAGCGATTTAATTCTAGTTTCATCAAAGTAAAATAAAAATCTGCTATATGTATTATTACCAGCTGGGCCACCATAAAATAACTCAGTAATAGGGTTTAACCCAGTGTTTACGTTTGAATTGTAAACTATAGTATTGTTTTTATCAAAATAAGTACGTATTACCATTGTTTGTTTTTATTATAAATATCTAAAAATAATAAATAACCCTTAATTAATACGAATGTTTTTAGATAACATTCTTTTTTCTAAATCTTCAGCTTTTGATTTTAAAGCTGCAACAGCTTGAACATTACCAGAAGCTGATAAATCTGTTGCTGGGTTTCCATTTCCATTATGTACGTGAGAAAATATTGCTTCTTTCAATAAACGTAAATAATCCAATAAAATATCACCAAATGGTAATTGATGAGCATCTTTTAAAATATTGGTTAATTCTTCATCACTAATAAGATTTTCTTGATTTAATGTAATAGTTGGTGAACCATTTTTGTGTGTTAATAAATTAATTTTACTAGAAACAATGTTAGTGACAGTACCAGTTTCTGTTGCGTCAGAATCATCTGAAGATGGAAGGTTAACACCATTTTTAATCTGTATAAAACCTTGTGTTTTACTGTTGAATGCTATCTTATATTTATTTGAATCCGAAGGTTCAAATTTACCAGCTCTAATTACAACTTCATTATTCTTTTGTGTAATATCTGTATTGAATCTACCTTGTATTGATATTTCATCAGATTTTGGGAAAACACCAATTAGTTCTGGGATAATTTTATTTGTTGTTGAGTCGGTTAAAACTGGTTCACCAGCAGTTAATTGTCCAAAAGTAAAAGGTCTTAAAGCAGTTCCAGCTGTAAACTTATCTTCATCTAATTTATCTAACTGAGAAATAATAGGACCAATGTAAAGTCTATCAGCATGTTGTGAATTTTTACCCATAACAAAAATCCATACAACTTCACCTACTTTAGGTATTGTTGATAAGTGTTTAGGTAGTAAAGGAAATGCCCACGGTAATTTATCAATTGGGGTGTCACCGTCTCCACCAACTGTTGGAGAACCGTTTATCCTAACTTTAATTCTACCCATACCTTCTTCATCTAGAATAGAATCTACAACACCATATTTTAGATATCTAAAATTATCTTGAAGATATGGGCTGTTAGACATAAAAACTTTATTTGTACCATTTCCAATAAAATACATATTATTCTCCTTTTAGTCTTTTTAAAATTATTTTGTTGGCTTCATCAAATCGTTTTTCTAGTTCAACTAATTTATCCCAATCTTTTAGCATTCTTAATTTGATAGCCTCATGGTCAGCTTCCATTTGTTTTATTTCAAACAATATCTCATTGCTTGTTTTTGATTCTAAATCTTCTTTTTTTTCTTCTTCCATAATAAAAATTTATCTAATTATACCATTACCACTAGCTATTGTTGTTGTAAAACCTTGTGCTACAACTGGTGCACCTAAATTACCTACACCTACAGTTGTGACTGATATACCTGGTGGGATTGCAACGTTAACAACTGATTCTGTTAATAATGAATTTAATATTTCTTCAACTCTAATTAATTCCATTGCTTCTTCATTATTTGGTCCATCAGCAAATACATCACCAACTTGTCTACCAGATTCTGATTGTCTAGAAATTATTCTAGCAGCAATTGCTTGTGCAGACATACCTGGTCTTAATGTAGCACCAACCATAAGTAATGGTGGTGGTAAAGGTGCTATTGGTTCATCTGGTATTGAGAATGCACTCAAAATTAAATTTAAAACACCGCTAATTGTATATGATAAACCTTTAATTGCTCTCAAAGCAGCTTGTGGTATACCTACAAGACTCAACAATTGAGACTTTTTATTTTTTATTTTTTCAATATTTTTTTCTACCATAGCATCACCTACTAGTTTTGCTATTTTTTGTAAAGCAATTGCTAATAAAATTCTAATAATCAAACCAGCAATTCTTTTTATTATTTGTTTGAATAAATTTTTATTCTTTTTTATAAAATCAATCGCATCTTTAAAGTTTGCATCTGGTCCATAAACTATTTTATAATTTATTAAAAATATGAAAACAATTTTAGGTGATAAAACTATACCTACTATAGCTTTGATTAAATTGGTAATTATTAATTGGATGAAATTTAATTTAACTGAACCTTTATCTACTTTTGCTCTAACATTTTTTGTTGTTTCATTAGCCATTTCATCTAAACTATTCGATAACACTTCTTTCTTATCTTGTGGTGTTGATGCTGATGTTAATGAATTAGTAAAAGCTGTTAGTGTTCTAGTTTCAACTGAACCATCCACTGTCTCAGCTGTTTTTATTTTAACAACACCTCTTTGCCTTTCACCAGAACGAGCTTCAAATACTGATATTTCTTCGTTACTAAAAGTAAAAAAACTATCATTACCAGAATCATCTTCTTTAGCGTTCATATCTTCGTCAACCAATTTGTCTACAATCTTATTTATTTTCTCCTCCATTTCTAATTGGAGTCTAGGTTTTTTAATTGTGAATGAGATTGAACCAAAAATTATATCAATAATTCTACTCACAATATTACCAGTGTTAAATAATGTAAGTGAATCAATAAAATTATTGTTTAAATCATTAAGCGTTTTTAAATTATAAGCTGTGTTTGATTTTATAGTTAGTGAGTTATTTGGTCTAGTTCCAGTACCAATAGAATTAAATGTTACATCAAATAACCCATTACCACTTTTATCTTTCCATGTATATGTTGTTCCATCACCTTGAATTACACCATACAGAAAAGTATTAAAATCAGTTGAATCGGTTAATGGGGTTGTAACATCATTATAAAGTAACTCACCAACTTTTGTTGTAGCATCTATTTTGAATAAGTTTAAAAAATCAATCTTTTTAACTTCTATTTCTATCCCAGGTGATTTAATAAAACTAGGTAAACTAGGGTCAACACCACAACTAACAATAGCTTTTAATTCAGTTTTAAGTGCTTTTTTTATATCCCTTTCAATTTTATCTAGTTGATGCGTTAATATATCGACAATAGCTTTAACCAAAGCAATATAACCTATAAGTGCTTTGATTAAATCGGTTAAAAATGTTATGGTATCACCTTTGTTATTAATTGACGGAAATGACGAGTTTTTCTTAAACTTAGGCATCCCTTCAGTCAAGGTTCTAGCAGCTGCTATGTTACCAAAAATTTTTTGTTTTTTGTCTACTACTGACATACTTATTCGATTTCGTTATCTAAATCATTATTTTTATTATCATTTTTTAACATTTCTCTAATTGATTTAAAATCAGTTAAAGATGCAGCACCATGACTTCTTTCGCTGATTGTTGAATCAACGTCTCCACGGTTTTTAATAATATCACTCTGTAATTTAGCTAATTCTAATTTTATTCTTATAGCAGAGTCTTTAATTTTTAAAAGACCACCTTTTTCTTTAGCAATTTTAGTTAAATCATCAACATCTGTTGGTGTAGCACTTGAAGCTAATTCGTTGATGGTTTTTTGTGCATCATTAATTTGTAAACAAGCGTCATTGTAGGTTTCTTGCATAAGTCCTTCTAATGATTCCGTGTTGTTTACTTTTACGTCTTGTTTCTTTTTTCTTGGCATTATTTTTAGTTTTACTATAAATACCTAATAAAGCGGTTTTATTGAAAATTTTCTACAAACCATGATGTTTTAGAAGTTCATAAAGTTCTTTATATCTCTTCATTGCTAACCTAATATCTTTAGTTGAAAGGTTAGTATAATTCCTCATAGTTTCTAACACAGAATTTTTATTGTATTTGGAACCACCATTCATAGATTCAAACGCTGTTTCCCAATTCTCTAAAATTTCAATTAGTGCTAATCCAACTTTTCTTTCGTTATCACTTAATCTTTTTTTAGGTGGTAGAGTTTCATCGTTTAATTCTTCTCTAATACCTTTGGATAATTTCTTTATGAATTCATCCATTGAAAAATTATCATTATCGATAACGTAACTTAAATCTTCACGTACTTCAATACTATCAGATATGTCTTCATAACATGTTGTTTGTTTCATGTATTTCTCATCTTTTATGAGTAACCCAAGAATATAATTCTTAGCAATTGTTCCAAAATATGAATAGGCTTTTTTACCTCTAGCACCTTCGAATTTATGTACTTTTGTCATTAAGAACGACACAGTATCACCATGTAATTCTTCAAAGGTTTCACCTTTGCGATATAATTTGTACCTTCTAATTATTGATTCTATCATCTTATCGAGTGGTATTTTCAACCACTCGTTAAAAATAAGATTCCTTTCTGTTTCGTCTGTTGATTCTAAAAAATTAATAACGGCTTCTTCTTCTTCTGGACCAAAATACATGTCGTTTGTTCTTTTTCGTCCTCGTTTAGTCACCATTATTTATTTTTCAACTGCGTATGTTATTTTTCTATCTTTTGGGAAATAGTATTCTTTTTTTGCTGTTGCTAACCACCATCTAGCTTCTGCTGAGTCTAAAGTTTCTTTGTATGAAGAGAATAATGAACCTGGTCTTTGATTTAAGTGTTTATAACCAAATCTTGGAATAACAAAAACTTTTGCATCTTTAAATGTCATACGTAACAAGAATTCATAGATAAATGTTAATTTGATACTAGGTTTGAATCCACCAAAATCATCATAAATAGATTTTTTAATCACCATCCCATCAATATTAAAGTTTTGATAAGCTAACAGTGCATTGTTATCTAAAACACCTAATTCATCAGAGAAACTTTGAGCCCAAACAGCTTCATTTGTAAATCCGATAAATTGACCACCGTTATCTACATCGATAATAATCGGCATGAAGATATCTACGTTTGTGTGTTTTTCTCTGTATTCAACAACATTTTTGAACCAGATTTTAGCGTACTCATCATCTAATTCTAAGATTGAAAACCACTCTGATTTACAAACAGATACACCATAATTAACTTGTGATGCAAAATCTGTTTCACCATCGTTTTCAACGATTACTACTGAATCTTTATAGTCACCATAATCAGCTGTTTTAACTGTTTTAGCTACTTTACTACCTTTAGGTACAACGATAACTAATTCATCTGGTCTAATTGTTTGGTCTATAACGCTCTGTACAGCGTTAGAAAATAAAAGTTTTGTTTCTTCGTTCAATTCATGAACTGGTAAAATAACCGATATATTTGTATTTTTCATATTTGTATTTTTATTAAGCGTTAGTTGTGTTTAATTCTTTTTCAGAATTTTCTAATGTCTCTAAAGTAATTTTTAATTCAGAAATTCTGTTTTCATGTAAAGCGGTATAAACTTTACTAGCAACAGAAACTTGTTTTTCTGAGGTGTAACCACCTTTTGATTCATTTATAGCATCTGTTAAATCGGATGGTACTGAATCTTCTAACCATACTTTTAAGTAAGTTGCGATTAATTCTGGAATATTAAGTATTGTATTTGTCCAAATACCATTTTGTTTTATAGATACGTTACCTTGTTCATCTACATTTTCCATCCATTCTGGAATCATATTAGGTATTTTACCAATTACTGGTGTGTTACATTCGATAGCTTCTAATGGGAACGTACCAAAAGCAGACTGCTCATCAACCCAAACAGCTAAACAAGATTTACTTAATTCAGAAGCAAATTGTTCTCTAGGTAAACCTCTTAATTCTTTAAAAGTAACCCATTTGTAAATTGGATATTGTAAATAGAATGATTTAGCTATTTTAGCGGCATCACCTTGATTTCTAGTTAAAATAGTTACAACTGGAATTTTTGGTTTATCACTATCTTTAAAGTAAGATGGAATAGATACTGGTACGATGTGTGTTTGAATAGATGGGAATAAAGTTTTCAAATAATTTGATTGTCTTTCAGTTGTAGTAATTACATCTGTAAATCCGTAATCAACGTTCCATCTTTTTCCAATAGGTAGTAATTCTAATAAGTAATCATAACTTTGAGAGAAAACAACTTTTTTACATGGGAAACCTTTTACTTGGTCCATAATGTTAGCGAAAATCTCTGGTATAATAATGAAATCAGCTGGGCTAACGTTTAATTGTTGTGATTCAATTGATGTGTGGGGTAATGAAGCGTATTCTTCACCTAACCAATCAGCAATACCGTTTCCTTCTTGGTCGCCTCTTAATTTGTAATCGTTTTTCTCATGAAGAATACTTGCGTTATAACCTAAATCATTTAGAATTTTAACATGCTCGTAAATATTTGCAATACCAGCTGTTGGGTTACCTTTAGTGTCTAATGTGAAAAAATATAAATTGAAATCTTTAGATTCCAATTTTGCTAGAACTTCTTTTACTTGTGTAATTTGTTCTGCGATTTGTTTTTTTTGTTCTTCCATTTTTTTTTTATTTTTTATAAAGTTATTCTTGTTCTTTTAATATACCGTAATTGTATAATGTATTAAAAGCTATTTTATATGATAAAGATGTTTTATCCAAAGCTCTTTCAGCTCCCAAAGTTGTATCATCAGTTTCTTCAGAACCATCCATTAATATTTCCATCATTAATCTAATCATTTCATATTTAGCCCCATCGATTTCTCGACCTCTTTCTCTACTAACTTCTGTTATGTCAGTATGAACGACTTTGTTATCTGAATCAACATGAACTTTTTCTTCACGTTCAATTACTTTATCTGTTGGGTTAACACCCTTTGGTATTATTGTTTTTTCTAATGCATCTAAGTCAATATAATAGATGCTTCCACCGAATTCAATCATGTTAGTTAATTTCTTCGTAAGTTGTTATTTTTGTATTTAGGATTTTTTCTCTAAGTTCTTCATTGTTTATGAAGTCTAATATAGAGTCTATCTCATAATCAGATGGTGTATTTTTATTGTAAGAAGTATTGACTTTTACACTAATTTTACCGTTTGGTTTGTTTTCGAGTGTTTCTGGGTTTGCTGTGATTAGTACATCAACATCATTCCATTTATCTAAATATGAAGTGACAAATTTGATGTTTGATGCACGACATCCAGTTTTTGATAAAAAGAAAAGTGTCGAGGGAATGCTTTTTTCAATCTCTCTACTAATCAAAATAATTTCATGTTCACCTTCATCTTTGGTGTCCATTAAAAAAGTATTAAAATGGTTAATTAAACCATCTGACATCTGGTCGGCATGACCGAAAATTTCTAGAGGGGCTTCTAAGTACAGAAACCTATTAAGTTGGTTGATGTCATCAAACTTAAAATATTCAATTAAATTGAAACTTGTTACATCTTCTTGTGTTATATCAGTTTCCTCGATATACTTAGAATAAGTGTAATTTAGTTGTCCAATAAAATCTCTTAAAACCTCGTTTATAGTTATCCCTATCTTCATAAAATAAATCTAAGGGATAATTGGCTATAAGTAAAGCAAAAATTTATTTTTTCTTAAAAAATGATAAAATATTTTCTAAAAAAGTTTTTTCTTTTACAATTTGAGGTTTTGGTGGTACTGGTTTTGCTGGTATAACTCTAGGTTCTTTTTTCTTATAATCTGCGTGTTCAAAAATCTTTATAAAGAATCTAGTAAGTCTATGTCTAACAACTTCATCATCTGTAAATTCAACAACAGAAACACCTTCTTCTGGATGTAATCTTACCATTCTAACAAGTTCTTTCAAACAACTTAATTCTGGGTTTTTTAAATCTACTTGATTGCTATCACCTAAAGCGATTACTTTTGTGTTCTCTGAGAACCTTGTAAGAAGGGTTTTACCGTTTCTATCAGATACGTTTTGGAACTCATCAAATAATATAATTGCGTTAGATATAGACCTACCACGAATAGCACCAAATACTTCCATTTTAATATATCCAGCCTCTAAAAGTCTATTTGTAAGTTCTTCACCAATAAGTTTATAGAAAGCATCAAAGAAAGACATCATAATAAATTTAAGTTTATCTTTCTCATCACCAGGTAATGTACCTAAATCTTCACCCTCTAAATTTATTATTGATTTAACCAGTTT
>Ga0114918_10005116_pt1 | contig 11273 bp, 16 predicted proteins | sample LantaG_FD_87015 | JGI IMG/M metagenome (GOLD analysis project Ga0114918, IMG submission 87015) | Deep subsurface microbial communities from Baltic Sea to uncover new lineages of life (NeLLi) - Landsort_02402 metaG | ecosystem: Environmental > Aquatic > Marine > Oceanic > Sediment | place... | reverse complement strand
GTCTGTATATTCTTTTTCTTCTATTTTTACTAGACTGGGTATGATGACAGCCTTGTCCGGGTTTCCTCCTGTTAGGGACCATTTTTTAAGCTGCCAGTCACATAAAAGAATGGCCTTCGCGATATTGGGCTTATCTTCTCCTGTGAAGCTATGAATGCTGTCTAATATTTTAGTTTTGTTAATATGAGTAAAGGGGTATTCGGGGTAGCCTCCTCTTCCTGTTTGAATTAAATCGTAGTCGTTTTCGTTGAATAGATCCCAAAAATCAGTGTTTTTCCACTCGTACGTAGGGGAGCGGCCGTCCCTTACGCTTACTTGAACTTTTATTAAATTAATCCCGTTGTCTTGCATTAACTTGATCCTAGAAGGATCGTTGTCTGGGTGAACAAAATTACTTCCGGGGGTGGGGGCAACATTTGTGTAGTAAAAGTCCACCTCAAAGTCCTCCTTGGGCAATAAGCAGGCTACTGTTTGAAGATATTTTTCTACGCCACCACAGGCCATTCCGGCATATTTTATAAAAGCTATTTTCATTACGGTTGAATTACGCTCTCGTACAGACCGCTTTGAGAGCCCTGAATAACAATGGGGGGCTCCCACCAATAAACCGCCATGCTGTGGACAAACATTTGAAAATTAAGTTCAAAGTCCGCGGGAAAAGCAAAAGGGAAAAAGGTGGTCAAAATTCGTTGCGCGGCAGTTTTTTTGACCAAGAAAGAGTCTGTGCATTTGCTAGCAGGGTGGCTTTTAAGATAGGCTGTTTTGCCCGCAAGAAGTTTGCTAGGGCGAATCCGTAGATTACACCCGCTCCCGATAAAAATAAAATCCCAACAAGAGGGGGTCGCTAAAATATTGTGTTTAAGGGAGTCTTTAAAAGTAGCGACATCAAAAATGGCGTCATCCTCTAGCACTAAACCGTATGGGTCTGCGGAGGCGGCGATCTGCTCAAGGATCAAATAGTGTTTAAAAAGAAGAGAGAGCTCCGCCCGAGAAAGCTTTTTAAATGGAACTTTATCAGGGTAGTTTAATAAGCTATTACGGTAATCCCATACCGCTGGAGAGGAGGAGTAAAGGGATAAAAAATTAGAAGTAGGTTCGGCGGTGACCCATTCGCATTTTTTTAAATGAGTGGCCGCTAACGCCTCAGAGAATGCTTTACGACGTTCCTTTAAGGGTTCATAATGGGCTATATATGTTTTCATTGAAGAATAGTTTCTTTAAAAAAACGTAGAACGCTAGAAGGGTAAAACTCTGCGTTAATTTTATTTTTTTTAAAAAGTGGTTCAGAGGTATATTGCTTATAAAGATCGTCGCGCCGGTCAACTTCTTTTACATGCGCAACTAAAGCTTCCATAGATACAAAATCAGCGAAATTAATAAAACTTCTTTCATTGAAATCGTTAGAGACTCTTTTGTCAGAAAAGTAAATGGGAATAGTTCCTGCGGTTTTGGCGTGAAAAAGTTTTTCAGTGTAGTATCCGGGGCGATTTTGGTTCTCAAAGCAAAGTGAGAATTTATATTCTTTAAGGATATTATACTTCATGAGTTCTCCTTCGCTCCAGTTACCAAAGGGCTTTCCAAACCCATGCACGTCTTTATACTCGCTTAGTTTGTTGAAGGCTTCCATGCGCTGGCGTTCAGGGTTGCTAAAAACAGTAGCGCAAAACTTATGTTTAGGCTGGGCTATATAGGCGTTTAAGTTAATGTCGTCTAAGGGTAAGAGGTAGGAGGGGTTTCCGTACCCTCCCTTTTTAAACCAATCTATATAAAGCACCCATACAGGAAGACGGTAGTGGCGAAAATCTTCCGAGAAGTCAAAAGTAAAAGCATAATCACAAAGGCCTACGTTATAGGTCTGCGCATGATTACGAACCTTAGTGGGTTCAGTATTATCAAAATTAGCCGAAACCCCTTCTCCTGTGTAAAAAATCTTTTTGCACCGATGCTTAACAAAAGCACTTCTTTCGTTTTTGTTATCGTAGCCTACGGAGAAAAACAACAAATCTGGGTCCTTTTCATCTAAAACAACCTCAAATTCTTGAGAGAGAAGGTGAAGAAAATAGTTATCACCTTTGTTGAAGTTGGGCCAAAAATCAACAAAATGTATTTTTAGCCTTTTCATTTTATAATTTTTTCCGTTAAGTTGTGCGACCCTTCTGGCGAACAATTTTCCTTGTACCACTCCATACCGTTAGCGGATATGTCTTCCCATTGGCTTTGGCTGCAATTGTTTATTAGGGCGGGAATTTCTTGGGCAGAGGAAACCCTAAGATAGTGCATTCCCTCTATGGGCATGTTGTAATAAGTCATATCAACACCTTGGGAGACAATTGGGACAACCCCTAACCCTAAATATTCAATTTCACGGTTACATTTAGGGCCGTACCCCGGAAGGCAGAGCCCGAATTTAGAGTTGGATATTCGCTCTAAGTATTCTTCTTGGGTGTAGGCCCAGTTGTGGCTGTCTCCCATTTGAATGGGCAAATTAAATTCTTCAATAACTCCGTACCAATTATCACCAGTACGATTAGATCGCTGTACGGTATTTTCTATTTTGCCTAAAAAAATAGACTCAACGGAACGCTGTTCATAAGATTTTATACCTTTGCTGATTTTCTCTTCTAGTTTTTTAGGGTGACGAGCCCAATAAGTCCACGGGAGTGCTCTTGGGTCGTTGCACTGCATCCCCCCAAACAGACCTTTTCTCCATGTATCAGGTAGCCCCGGATAAACGTCAAACCTGTCGTATTCATACAATAAAACATCATTAGGTTCGTTGGCCCAAATAAAAACATCTTCAACCTCGTCTCTAACCACCTCGCAGTACCCGCATTCTTCCCACATGTCGATGAGCTCCCGCGAGGTGTCCCTTTTGTGTTCTGGGGTTTGCTTGCCTACGTAAATTTTCATGTAAAATAAAAGTCTTTTAAGCTTTTGTTGGACTCTATGATCTCTATCGCGGGCACAGAGGGTTCTATTTTTGCACAAGAAAGAAAAAAGTCTCCTCGCGCATCGCATGGTTGCCCTGCCCATTCTGTAAGGTTAAATTTTTCAACCAACTCTAAGATGAGGAGCTGCCTTTCTGTTAGATTTATTTCACGCAGGTCGTCTTCTGTCGTGGAGTGACAAAAGAAATCTGGGTAATTAGTCTGGTTGTTTATTTTACTATCTAAGAAGTGGTCTGAAGTGAAGAATTCGTTCGTGGTGAAGGCATTGATAATGGTAAGCTGATCTGCATTCCACTTAACGGTAGGGTCTGTGAGAAGCTCAGGTCGTACGGCGTGTAACTCTTTGAACTCTTTAAAGCTGGGCGTAAGCAGGCCCGCTGGAATGAGAGAAGGCTTAAACCCGGAAAGCCCTATCAGCATACGACATGGGTAATTAAAATGATGCCCGTGGGACCGGATTGTGTGAACTAAATAATCGCTTTTTTCAAAAAAACGAGTTGCTTGGTATTCTTTTTTATTTGGGACAGAGTCTATATCTCGACTTAAAACAAGGTTAATATCTTTTTCCCATAACGCTCCCATTCTCCACAGGGCTGGCTCGTGCCCGCTGTATTCTTCCTCGTTAATCTTGAAAGAAAACATCGAATTCTTTTCGGATAATTTTTTGTAAAAGGAAAACAATGGGTTCTCTGCTGTAGAAGGGCAAACCGTAAGACTCATGGAAAAATTAGGGTATAAGACTCTATTTATGACACACAAAGCCGGAAGATTAAAAAAATACCTGTTCTCGTTGAGCTTGTCGGCATCCCACGTACGGTGGTCGTAAAACTTGCGCGGCCTAAAAAGGCTATAAGAAACAACATTCATTGGTAAATCATCTATCGCCCACTATATCTCGCCATTTTGTCGGAATTTTTTTTGTAAGAAGGTAAGTGCTTGCCTCTCATTTCATGGACCTCTTCCAGCATTTCATTTAAGGTTTCAGGGTTGGTTGATCTTCCGGATGGGTTATCAAAATAAATCCCAACAATATCATTTATCCTTTTAATTTTAGCTCCGCCCTTAACAGCCCTTATCCACATGTCAGAGTCTGCTGCAGTTTTGTAGCGTGCGTCAAAGTAACCAAACCTATCATGAATAGTCTTTTTCCACACAGGCATACAATGAGGGTTGTTGTTAAAGATTAAGTCCTCCCACCTGTTGGTTTCGTTACACGGGAAAACAGAAGACCCTCTAATTTCGCTCCAGCTTTCATTTGGTTTGTCACTGACAAGGGTGCGACCGTAAGAAATGTCAAGAGATGTGTCAAGAATAAAAGGTTGCCGAAGGGACTCCAAGGACCATGGGCTTTTTCTATCGTCTACGTTCCAGTTTCCCACCAGATCAGTTGAAGCGCTTTTACAACAAATATTCCATGCCTCATACAGCCCGGGGTCCTTATCTAGCCTTTTGTAGTGTATATTACTGTAGCCTAAGAATTGTTCAATCACAGAAAACTCAGCGTGAGGAGAATTACAATCCAATATATAAAAAGAAACTTCCTTGAAAATGGTTTGATCAACCATATCCTCAAGATAGCCTTGTATGTACATCTCTCCCTTGAACAACGGGCAAAAAACAGTCAAAGAAGGGCCTTTATTGCTTGACAAATTCATGGAATTCTTTACTATAATCATATGATTCGTTCGACGGAAAATCAAGAAAAAAAATTCTATTTAGTTTTGGGTGGCGAATGGGAAGCCATTGTTCTTGCTAAAGATGCTGTAGACGCCTCGGCCTACGGACTAGAGAAAGCTTTTGAAGAACACGGTTCCGGCTTAATGTTAAGTAACTGTATCACCGTAAGGAATGTTTCTGATGTTCAAAAAGAAAATGATGAGGAAATGGATATAGATATATTTTATGTCCCCTCGGTTTTATCTGACATAGGAAAAAACGAACTAGCCTCCCAGCTGGACGAAATCTTACGTGAAAATGAAAAAAAAGCTTGACAAGCCGAAAATCGTGTAATAAATTATTAACTATGAAAGCATACATTAAAACTGACCCCGAAAATCAAACGCTTAAACGACCCTCTTACTCAGGGGATGCGGGGTACGACCTGATGGCCGCCAGCGAGCCAAAGATTGTAGGCGAAACAAAAACTCCTAAATCAAATCTTTATAGATCTATTTCGTACATAGAGTATGACACTAACGTTTCGGTAGCTCCTGAAAGCGAAAGTCAATATTATTCGTTAATCTACCCGAGGAGTAGTATTTCAAAGTACAATTTGCAACTAGCTAATTCCGTCGGGGTGATAGACTCCGGGTACCGAGACACGATAAAAGTAAGATTTAAATATGTGTGGCAACCTAAAGATTTGGTTGTTAAAGAGGGGGAAGATAAAGAGTTCTATATCAAAATTGACGAAAAAACTATTTACAAAAAAGGAGACAAAATTGCCCAACTTGTATGGGCAAGCCACAATAAACTCTACCTAGAATTTCTCGAAGCACTACCCCCCTCTGACAGGGCTTATGGCGGGTTTGGCAGCACGGGTCTGTAAATGATAAACCTAATTGGACTTTGCGGCTTTGCTCGGTCCGGCAAAGACAGCTTCGCTAACTTTATTTTAGACGATCAAGGGTACTCCGGCCCACCAAAAGCCAAATCACTTTCTTTTGCGTACGCCATCCGCATGGAACTTGAACCCTTTGTTTTTAGCAAACTTGGGATCTCTACTTTCACAGAAGACCCAAAAGAGAAAGAAATAATCAGGCCGTTACTGGTCTGCTGGGGCTCGGAGATAATGCGAAAAAAAATAGATAAAGACTACTGGCTAAACGAAGTTAAGAAAACAGTACAAATCAATAGAAAAAACCGAATAACATCTATTATCACAGACGTCCGATTTGAAAATGAACTCAACTGGATAAAAAAGGAAAAAGGCTTGTCTATCTTTATAGAAAGAGAAGGTGTGGGGCCCAAAAACACAGATGAGCTCCACTACACCCTCCCCTTAAAAGAAGAATGCGACCTAACCTTCACATGGCCAACACTAAAAAACTTCAATATAAAAGGAAAAAACCTAGTACTAAACTTTTTAAAAGAAAATAATTTATGCCACCTAATCACAGCGACAAAGAACTAACAGATAACCTAAAACTAGACGTTGACATCGAAGCCTCTTTGCAAGAGCTGATCAACCGCCATTCTGGTATTTTTTTAGATATTGTAACCAGCTATGTCCCTAAAAATTCTACCACTGGATGCCGACAAGACTTGATCAACGACCTTGAATATTATATTTATAACGCTGGACTAAAGTACGACCACACTAAAAACACCAAGTTTAGCACTTTTCTCGGAAACGAGGCGAAATGGGCCTGCCTCAACCAATACAATAAAAACAAAAAATACTTAATAACCGATACGGACGAAGGCCGCTTTCTCTACGAAAACAAACTATCTACAAGTGAAGAGTCTTTTGTTGACGAAAAAATACTTCTTAAAATATTTAACATTATTGACCATCACCCCGACAAACGAGTCCAACAAATTTTTCAATTAAGGTACATAGAACCTCAATACAACAAGCTTACACCATGGAAAACAGTCAGCAGCGAATTAAATATGAGTATCCAAGGGTGCATTAATATACATAACTCAGCAATTAAAGTGATAAGAAAAGAACTAAAAAACACACATGAACTTGATATTTGACGCCCCCATAAACAACCTATCTTTTGGGAATGTCGCCGTTAACCTCCTAAAAGAACTCTATAAAACAAAAGCTAAAATTTGCCTATTCCCCAAGGTAGATATCAACCTAGAGGCTTTCGACAAAACAACAGACAGTTTTAAGGGGTGGGTTGAGAACGGAAGCCTCTACAAATACCACAACATTAGTAAAGAGCTACCTTCTCTAAATCTATGGCACATTAACGGATCAGAAAAAAGACTCTCTCCGAAACAACATCTACTCACCTTTTATGAGCTGGACTCTCCTACTTATGTTGAAAAAAATCTGATAGAGATGCAAAACACAGTTTTTCTTAGCAATCCTGCGGCCATCAAGGCCTTTGAGGAGCTCGGCTGCAAGAACATAAAATATCTACCCCTCGGATTTGATCAAGACTTTAAAAGGTTAGACGCTTCTTCTAAAATAGTGGAAGGGAAAATTCACTTTATATTGATGGGGAAGTTTGAAAAAAGAAAACACACTAAAGAGATTATTGAAGCTTGGTCCAAGAAATACGGCAACAACAACAAATACCTTCTTAGCTGTTGTGTGGTCAACCCCTTTATTAAGCACGACCAAATGAACGCGTTACTTTCTGAAACTCTAGGAGGCAAGCACTACAGCAACATAAACTTCTTGCCCCACCTTAAAACCAACAGCGAAGTAAATCACCTCTTAAACTCTGCGGACATTGACCTTATCGGCCTAAGCGGAGCGGAAGGGTGGAACCTTCCATCCTTTAACGCTACAGCGCTAGGTAAATGGTCTATAGTTTCCAACCACACCGCCCACACAGCGTGGGCCACAGAAGACAACTCCATCCTGCTACCCCCAAATGAAAAAGAACCCGCAGCTGATGGGCTGTTTTTCCCCCCAACAGGGGACTTTAATGTTGGAAATATCTACAAATTTGACGCCGACCAAGCTATTGCCGCCATGGAAAAAGCCGAAGGGAAGGTTGGCCAAATAAACACAGCAGGCATAAAACTGCAAACGGACTTTACCTACGAAAAAACCCTTGACATCATATTAAAGGAGATTCAAAATGGCTAGAATAAAACAAGGAAACATAATAGAAGTAAAAAACCAAGATCGCAAATTTGGAGCTAACGAAAAATACTATGCAATCTGGACAGAGAATTCGCGCAAACAAGAGAGGTGCCTGCTTTTTACGGAGTACCAGTTATTGGACGCCGGAAAACGAGCCCAAAAAAACCCTGAAGATATCCCTAAAAAAGGGTTCCTTACAGACCTTTTCGACTAATGTATAGATATAAAGCCTCACTTATAAAAATTGTAGACGGCGACACCGTAGATGCCATGATAGACTGCGGGTTTAGCACTTTTAAAAAAGAGAGAATTAGGCTTCTTGGGATAAATGCCCCCGAAAGCCGCACCAGAAATAAGGAAGAAAAAAAGAAGGGCCTTGCAGCTAAAGCTCGACTAAAAGAGTTGGTTAAAGAAGGAAAAAACGAATTCATAGTGGAAACAAAAATAGACAAAAAAGGAAAATTTGGCAGGCTCTTAGGCACGCTCTACAGAGAGGATCCCTCCGATAAAGACACGCTTCTTAGCTATAATCAAATTCTCGTCAATGAAGGCCACGCAGTAGTTTATGACGGAGGAAAAAGGTGACTTTTTTAAAACGAATTCGAAACTGGTACGAAGAGGTGACATGGAAAAAGATCACCCGACAGTACTGCGACAAGCTTTCAGGCGCAAAGATGGGGCTCGGAGAAAGTGTCACACCGAGACAAGATGACCCCTCTAACCATCTTACCAAAAAATAATTTAGTGCACTTTTGTCTCACTATGTCAATAATCCTTAGTAATTTCGCCTTTTTTAAGTTGGCACAGAAATAGCTCTAAGAACAACATGAATATTAATTCTACATATGGTATAATCGGGAATGTTAACGATCTATTTAACGAACTGTTCAGCGACGAAGAAATTTATAGTTGGAGCCACAATGGCCCCTTTTCTTCAAAAATTAAAAAAAGCGACCAAGGATACACGGCAAAAGTTGAAGTCCCCGGTTATAACAAAGAGAATCTTTCTATGAAAGTGGAGAATGGAGACCTCCTAGTGGTGCGCTCAAACAAGAAAGACGAGAACAATAAAGTGTTGTACAGATTACAGTTGACAAAAGATATTGATCATAAAAACATTAAAGCCAAGTCTCAAGACGGGGTTCTGCGCCTCACCTTGCCTGCACTTACCGAAAAGAAAAGTAAGTGTATAACTATCGAGTAGTGTTATATAAATTCCAGCATACGGAAACAGGAGAAATCCACGAAGTGGAGATGTCCATGAAAAATTACGGCCCTTATAAAGGTCCTGATGGCGACGATAAGCACTGGGAAAGAGTTTACGAAGCCCCTCAAATCAACATGGGCGTCTCCACCTCTAAATCTATTAACCCATGGGATAATAACAGTTTTGTCAATAGAACAAAAGAAATGAAAGGTTCTTATGGGGAAATGCTCGACCACGCCAAAGACTTAAGTAGCCAAAGAGCAAAAGAGTCACTTACCGGAGAAGATCCTCTTAAAAGGAAATATTTAGATAACTACTCAGCCGAAAGAGGGGGTAAAAAACACGTCTCTGAAATGAAAAAAACGGTTGAGAACAAACACATCAGAATAGACCTTTAGGAAACTGCACAACTATTACTTGTCGCTTCCCCCAATTCATTAAAAACCACCACGTAATAATTTCCTGTAGCAGATGTGGTATAAGAACTCTGGTTAGTTCCCACAGCCGCAAGAGGATCTAAAGAATACCATTGATATTTAAATCCGTCCGCGTTATAAACGATTGTGTCAGTAGAGGTCCTCCCTGTAGCCTGTACGGACAGAAGTGCAGGGTTTGTTCCTGCATCTGGCTGATTAACAATTAAAGGAGGCGTGGAGAACTTCAACCCACTGGTATCTGACATAGAAAAACTTAAACTAGCCTCCATACTACCGAGATCTCCAATAGACTGAGAAAACCCCTCGCTGTCCATCTTAGCCCCTTCAACCTGAATGTGTAGCCCTGTGTTGCCACTTTCTCCCAGCAAGCTTAAAGCAAAATCATAACTTCTTTCATTATTTTCGTCTAATCTAACTAGCTCATTCAAGGTACCCGTTTGAAAGTCTGAGGCTACCGCGCTAAAAGAAAGTGTTCCCAAGACAGGTAAAATAGCCCTGCGCCCAAAAGGGTAAATAGAACCAAACCCATAAAGAGCAGTCCTGTCCACACTAAAACCTAAACTAAAAGAATTTATAAAAGCAGATTGGCCGTCCCCGGTAAACTCCAGCCCGGGAACATTAATATTTCCCGGCAGAGTTAACTGGATTCCAGAAGGTGCCAGCGCGCTGTCTACCAACCCGTCTTGATTAGTAGTGTTCTGAAAAAATGATTTTTTAATTTTATATTTATTTGAAGTGCTTGGCTGCTGGGTGGCAGCGTCAATAGCGGGAATAAGCTTTCCTGCGTTATCGTCATACGGTTGCAACTCTACATTGTCCGCTTGCACACTCGCCTGCACGGACACTAACGAACCAACCGCTGCCCCCATAGAATAACTATTTAAAAAACAATTGCCAAGCGCCATTGTATTAAAGTTATCCTTAAAATTGCTATCCGCCGGGGTCAGCAAAACCTCATCCTTAACCCCACTTCCTATCAAAAGATAGAAGTTGTTGTCTTGGTTTGGTTTTCTCAAACCGCTCAAGGTCGCGCCCTTTGCCCCATCAACATTTAAGCCGAGCAACATTTCGTTAGTTCCGTTGGTGTAATAGTAATCCATGTCCAACGTAATTTCTGGGTTTGTAATATTAACGTCTCCTACAAAATTTGCACTCCCTATTTGCTTAAACCTTTGACGTGCAAAAGAAAAATTTAAATTGGCAGACTGCACCCTTTTCATTCCCGTCAAGTTGTCGACATTGCTTTGGTTTGCAGGCCTAGGGCTTGCTAACACTAAACACTGTCCGTAGGTTATTCTAGTTGTCCTCGCCATTTTCCAAAACTGTTACTCGTTTTTCTAATTTTTCTACTTTAGCTATCGTCTCCTTGAGTGCCCCCCATAATACAGGGGTTATTTTTTCATAATGAATTTTTTGATAAACCGGAGTTCCTTGATTAGAGTCTACTTGATCCTTCTTTCCCTCAACAGGCTTAAATTCCGCAGAACCACGTACTTTTTGGGCCACCTCTTGAAACTCATGGGCAATAAATCCAATTTCTTCTTTTATGTGTTTGTTGTAGCGCGGCAATAAAAACTGATCGTTCGTAACAATATCATCTTTATAACTAAAAGTATAAGAATTGATACCTTTAACCATTTCGTATCCATCTTCAAAGATTTTAACATTATCTTTTATACGGTAATCAGACCCGCCTCCTCCACCAGAACCTGTGCTACCTTGTCGGCCTTGTGTGCCTTGAGTTCCTGTGCCACCTGTGGTACCTGTGGTACCTTGGCGTCCTTGGATACCTTGGCGTCCTTGGATACCTTGGCGTCCTTGTGTACCTTGTGGTCCTTGTATACCCATCGATAACTCTCTTTTAGGCTCCGTTGTATAAATAGAATTACTGCTGCCCATGCCACTCC
>Ga0114918_10005115_pt1 | contig 11273 bp, 11 predicted proteins | sample LantaG_FD_87015 | JGI IMG/M metagenome (GOLD analysis project Ga0114918, IMG submission 87015) | Deep subsurface microbial communities from Baltic Sea to uncover new lineages of life (NeLLi) - Landsort_02402 metaG | ecosystem: Environmental > Aquatic > Marine > Oceanic > Sediment | place... | reverse complement strand
TTTAAGTATAAAATTAACCTGTTCTGTAGAATCTAATTCTGGCCAAATTGAAGATACTGGATTATAAATATAAGCATTATTGCTCTGCGTGTAGCCCCAAACAACGTTTAAAGGTCTTTTTATATATGATATCTCTACGTTGTTTACGTTGTTTATGCTTTGAGGTTGTATAATGATTCTTTCTTGTTCCCACAAATATTGAGGAAAAGATTCAGTTGGTCTAGTTAGTGGAGATTTATTAATTTGAAGAAAATCATTTTTTTGAATTCTTTGACATTCTATATCATAACCAACAGTTGGCGCGTAGTAAACTGTACCAAGTTTATATATAGATGTTTGAGGTGACTGCCCAGGCGGCATTGATGAACTAGTAAATGTTGGACCTAAAAAATAACCTGGCGTCGTGCCAAATGGTGCAACATAAGTCAAGTCTGAACTAGTGGCAGTTGTTTTAAAAATAGATATTTTATTATCTAATTCTTTAAGTCTTTCAGAGTATTCACTCGTGTTTTGAGGCACGCGTAGTTGTTGTGTGTAATCCTCGAAATAGTTTTCAAAGATTTGTAATTGCACTTGTGTTGCTATTTTATTGAACTCGTCTGGCGTAACATAACCACGCTGTTCTTTATTCATTATAAGCAACACAGTTTTATAAACTGTATCTACATTTAATGCCATTTTATTTTTTTATTATAATACAAAGCAGCCGCTTACGCGGCCACTCTATATTAGTATTACATGTTATTTTAGGTTTTTATCTATGTTTCTATAGACATCCATTCCTTCATCTGTCTTAAACCATGCAGCCATTGCTGAGTATGGATTTTCGTCAAAAGGTACATTCATTAACTTTCTATCATTTGATCCCCAATGAAATGATCGCTGATCTGGAGACAATTTTAATAAGCCAAATTCAGTAGCTTTAATTGCAACGTTTCTTAAGTGAACATTTTCATCATTTGCTAATTCAATAAATAACGCTGGATTCTTTTTAGCAAATAACATCAAATCTCTTTTAATTTCTTTAGACGTCATTTGTGAAACTTTAGACCCAACTTCTACTCGTAAAATAGCTTCAGCTTCATCAATGTCTATTTCTCTTGCGGCATTTAAAGCATTAAGTTCTACTTCAATATAATCAAGATCGTCTATAGCAATTTGTACTGGATTAAACTCGTAATATTTTTTATTTAAATCTGGATGATATAAAGACAGTAGCTTTTGCAAATTTTGTTTTTCTTTTGCCACATTTAATATGCCATCACGGAAAACAATATGACCTAAAGTTGCTTCGCCTTTTTGCTCGTCAACAAACGATGAGGCTTGATTTGTAGCATAGCGTAATTCTCTTTGTTCATTTTTTTCAGGATCAAAATATAATAAGCTATATTTTCTACTGTGTCTAGACTGAATAGTATATGTTAAAGGTTCTTTGTTTCCTTTTAATATATAAGTTCTGTCTTTAATTTCCCATTCAGGTTTTTTAGGTTTTCCAACCTTTGGTTTCGCAGCTGTAACAACTTCTTGTTCAACTGCAATTTCTTCTACTTGTGATTTTGGCGCAGCTTTAGCTGTACCTGTTTTTTTTGTTGCCATAATATAATATAATTAAATAATTGTTAAAAAAGTAATAGCTACCCTCGCCAATTAGACGAGGGTAACATTACTATTAAATTTATGCAGAAGCAGTAAACAATACGAAATTGTTAGCGCCTTGAACTACAAGACATCTTTCTGACAAGAAATGTACTTGCATTGCATCTAAATCAGAGGTGAAAGCCCCACCAGCAGAACCAGTTAACCAAGTTTTCATACGACGATCTTCGGTTTGCGATGCGCGGTAACGAGTATGCAAGAAAGGACGACGGATGTTAGTTCCTAGGATTTGATCGTATACAGTTGAAGTTCCAGCAGGAACAAGTACACCATCAATATGAGCAACGGTAACACCTCCACGGGTAGAAGCATCGTTCAAATATTTCCAGTCAGTCTTATAGAAATCGTAAGAACCACGACGGAAACCGCTAAATCCAAGATTTAAAGCCATATCCTCAGAGTTCTCAAACAATCCATAAGCAGAACCAGCACCAGCGTTACCGCCGTTAATACCAGCAAGCATATCGTCAAAATCAAGAGCAGTAGAACGATTCAAGAAAAGCATGTTTTCTTCAATAGCTCCTTGAGTATCAAGATTTTTAAGAATGCTATCAAACTCATCAAGACCAGCAGCAGCGCTAAAGTTATTCAGAACGTTTCCACGCTCTTGAATAGCCGCAAAAAGACCTTCAGTACCATTAACCCCTGTAATACCAGAAGTAGCAGCTACTTTTTCTCCTTCTACAACAGCCATTTCTAAATAGTCTTCAAAACGAAGACGAGTTTCAGACTCGGCTTTTAAATACCAAAGGTATCCAGAAGTACCATCTTCAGTAGCAACTTCAACCCATCCAATTTGAGCCATATCAGATCCATTAATTTGGTAACGATCACGAATGATAATTGGAGTATTTGAATATTGCGTAAACTGAGGAGCTACAGCCACAGGATCATATCCAGTTGCATTGCTAGTTCCTTTAGCATATTCAGAACCATATACAAAAATTTTAGCTCCAGTAACACCAGTTAAATCAACATCACCGGTATATAAATCAGCTTGAGTATAAGGTAAAACAGTAACTGTAGCAGTACCAGAAGCAGCAGGTGCTGTACTGGCAGTAACAAGACATTTAAGTTCTGCGCCAGAAACTGGGTTCATAACTACAATAGTGTCATTTGCAGAAATTACATTAATTTTATCTGCGCTTTGAGTAAAAGTAAGCGTAGAAGCAGTCGCAACAGCCACTGTGCCATAAGCAATATGCAAACGGTTTTGTTCAGACCAAATAACTTGGTCAGACGTCATTGGCATTTCAGCGCCAACCATACGTAAGAAGCCAGAAAGAGTACGGTTACCGTAACGCTCTACTTCTTGTTCATAAATCTCAGGCAAATATTGCTGAGCGAAAGTATCACTATCTCCAGTGCCAGCTCCTCCATTAAAAGAAAGGAAGTTTGTAGCTAGCAGTTGTTGTTTTTGAGACGGCACAATTGAGCCGAATACAGGACTTACATTAGCCATAATTTTAAATTTTTAATTAGTTAAATTTTTTTGTTTTAATTTTAAGTTTTGAGGAATCTAATCCGCTAACTGACTTAACTTTTAAACCATTTATAAAAACATTTTCTGGCGCTCTGCGGCTTTCACCAGCGCTAGGGTTTTTAGACGATGCTATAATTTCTTTTGTTGCATCAGCTTTACCTTGTTCATAAAAATGGCTTGCTAGTTTATCAGCATTCATAGCCGCATACATCGCTTTATGATACCCGGCTGGATCAGTAACATTTCCGTTTTTATCAAGGAACTTCCCGACGATATTGTTAATGTCCGATTGAGTTTCAGCAACTTGAGACGGGTTTTGAATACCATATCTAAACTTTTTTTCACCAAGATTGAAATCAAAACCTTTGAATTCATTGTTGAACATTTGTTTAGTTTGGTTTTTAAATGTCTCGTGCTGCTGCGTGCGCATGCTTTGCTCTTTATTGTAGCGATTAAAAAAGTCCATTGCTTTTTGTTGCTCTTGAGTTACGCCTGGTCTCAACTTGATCTCATCGTAATATTTACCCTTTAAGTCATTTAAAAAGTTTCGAGCTTTTCCAATCTCTTCTTTATATGCGAGTTTTTTCTTTCTGATGTCTCGCTCATCATCTATATCTTCGTCCCAAGAAAAATCTTCTAATAAAAGATTTACATCTTCAGAATCTAAATAAGGTTTTGTTTTATAATAATATTCACGTAAAAGTGCTGTTTCACTAATATTTGAATAGTCAGCATTTAAGCGAACATAATCTTCAACCGTTCCTCCGGTTTCTTCCATAAAAGCAACAAGCTTTTCAACATTTTCAGGAAGTGGTTTTCCAGTTTGTTGTTGTGTATTTAGAGCATCGTTAAACTCATCAACAATAGTTTCAGATTTTTCTTGTACTTCTTCTTCTGTTATTTCTTGAATTATCGGAGTTTCTTCTTGGTTTCCTTCTCCCATGCTTTGCAGTTCCATTTTGGCTTCTTGCCCAGCTTCTTTGCTTTTGTCCACTGACTCCAACACGCTGCCTTCTGACTTTTGTTCTTGAACGGCATCTTTTTCTTTTGTTAAATCTACTTTAATAGGTTCTTCTGGCTTTGGTTGTTTTAAATCTACCTTAACAACCTCATTAGTTTTGCCTAATTGTTTTGCTTTAGGTTTTTTCATTTTGAAATCACCTTCTTGTTTTTCTTTTGTTGACATAATAAAATAATATATAATTAATTAATAGTTTTTATTTTGGGGAAAACTGTTCTAAATTAAACCCGCCTAACACATCATTGCCCGCTGATTCAAAATTCTTAGGCATTGTGTCGTTTTTTCTTTGATCAATTAACTCGCTCTGCTGAGTGCCTTGCATTTTAATTCTTTTGTCTTTTCTTTCCTCAACAGCATCAAGGTTTACTTTTTCAGCTTTGGCTCTAGCCTCAGCTAACTGCATGTTATACTGAAACTCCATAGCCATTAACTCTTTTTTAATTTGAGCTTCTGTTTGTAATCTTTGTATTTCAAATTGAGACTTAGCTTGTTCAATACTAACTTTTTCTTGTGTAAGGGCCTGTTGTTTTTGAACTTCAGCCATAGCCGATTGCTCTGAAGCCTGCGCATTTGCTTGTGCTTGCGCTTGAATATTAGCTAGTTGTTGCTGCTGCATTGCTTCGGCTTTCTTCCTTCTTTTTAGTTTTAATAATTGATTTGCTAATTTTAAGTTTTTTATTTGTCTTATATCTATAACATCATCTAAATCAATTCCACCAGATTGTAAGGCAATTTGAATATTTTGTTCTAATTGAGCTTTTTCTTCTTCATCTGGTTCTAATTCTAAATAAATACCAAAATCATGCAAGTTTAATTTTTCAATTTCTTTTAAAACCTCAACGTTAAAATTAGATATACTTTGTATTAAGGAATTTTTTATTAAGGGAAAATTTAAACAATCAGCTATTTTTAAAGAAACGTTTTCACAAGTTCTTATTGTTAAATAATTACTTGCTCTGTTTATGTGTCTTGTAGCTACGTTTGAAGCATTAGCTGCCATTTTTTGTAGTCCCAGTAAAGCATCTTTATCAGGATTACTTCCGTCACGAGCCTCATTTAAACCTGTAACATCACGTATCATTTGTAAATAATACTGATATGTTTGTATTAAAGATTGAATTTTAGCTTGGCCAGATGATGATGTTAATTCTTGCACAGGTACTTTTCCTCTGTTTAAATCACCGTCTTGAGTAAGCGATCGTCCAACAATACTACCGGTTTGAAAATACATACTTAATGCTTCAGCTGGATTATACGTTGTTCCATTGCCAAGATCAACTTCAGCTAAACCATCTATATCTAAAAACACACCATCTGGTATAATTCTAGACATCACTTGCTGTAGCTTTAAGTGAGTCAATTGAATCATGTCAGCAAAACCAGTAATCCTACTAACAAGCGAATCAATACGACCTTTGTACATACGCGGTGCACAAATACTATAATTCATACAAACCTTAGTCGTATCAGCGTATGGCCTTGTCATATTTTCAGCTAGCTCCCATTTAAGCATCGTGTTTGTACCTAATACTTTTGCTCCTGTATACAAAACTTCTATTGTTCTATATACACGCTCAAAATTATCATTTTGCGGAGGATTAAATTCATCAGTTTTTTCTAATGCTTTTTCTAATCCTGTATCTGTTTTTTTGATTTTAAAAACTTGGTTCATATATGTTTTATATTCAAAATACAAAACTTGAACTGTGTTTTCGTCATAATTACCCCATCCTTTTATGTATTGACGATTGCCAGGCATTTGCTGGATTTTATATAATTCGTCTTCGGATAAATAAGGAAATTCTTTTTTAAGCTCTGGTATTGTAATAGCTTTCACTTCACCAACATAATATATGTCTTCAAAGTTTGGATCTTCTGTATAAGAATACACCATATATGCTGGATCAACATAATCTATAGTAATCCCGTTTGATGGGTTAAAATTAGTTTTAACAGCAGCTATACCAAGAACAGTTAAGTCATAGTTTAATTTATGACGTGTTTCATCGTATTTGTTTAAATCTAAAACGTTGTTTATGACTTCTTCTTCAGCAATTTCAATAGACTGCTTATAGTTGAGCTGCATGTGCAACTCTATTTCTTCTTTATTTTCTGGTAATTCAGCCGCTGGTATATTTGTTCTTGACAAATCAATACCAGTTGTTTGCATTACTTTTTGTATTGCCGATTGACCGTAAACATCAACAATTAAATCTTTAGCAAAATCAATTTTTTGTTTTAAAGACTCTGGATCTTGAGCTTGGGCTTTAACATCATATGTTTTTTGAGATACACCATTTACTACAATATCTACAAATTTAGAAATAACGGGTACAGGTTTCCAGTCTAAATTAAGATAAGATAAATCACCATTAATAGACAACTCATCTTTGTATTTTTGCACAGATTGCTCTCCTCTGGCATACAATCTTAACTGATGAAAATTATTCCAATTAGTATAATAACGGTTTTGAATAGTCTTTCCTTGATCAAACCATTCTTGCTCTATTGCTCTTGATACCTGCAGGCCATAATCATAGCTTGCTTTTTCAGCATCACTAACAACTTGGCTAGGAAAAGAACTATTAGTATTTGTATATACCTTCATTTATTCTATTATTTTAGACACAAGACCCTTGTTGTCATATCTTTTAAATCCTAAATTGTAAACTTCTTTTTTAACAGGAGCAACCGGAACATACAAGTGTTTATTACACGCCATGATAGCGAGCCCGGAACTAATCGACGCATCGTGTTTTGTTCTATTATTTATATTAAATTTTGCCCAATCTTCTAACGTTCGTTGAAAATACATATCACCATATCCGGGATTTAAAAACCCAATATAATTTTCTATGTACGTTTCAATTGCCGCAGCATGCGCTTGCTTTATATCTTCACTTGAATTAGGTATACCACCTATTTCCCTCTCTGTTACAGATAATTTATTCCAAACTTTATCTGGCCTATTCATTGCGAAACCACGATAACCTCTCCTTTTAAAATGATATAAAAGCCTTGGCTTATTATTTTCTGAAAGTATTGGCATTCCATAAAAAACACAAGCCATTAAAACATCTTCAAAAAACATCTCGGCTGTTTGTGGTCTTGCAATATACTCTAAAAAAAACATACTTGGCGGTACATCTTCCATAGAAAACTTAGTGAGGCCATGAAGCGAACCATTTGATCCTCTCCCGTCTGTTGTGCCAGATATATCATAAGGGTCACATCCAAACGCACCACAGTGTTCATTGCCTGGATATTTAACTCCATTCTTTATTATTACACGGTTTTGCAAATGTTTAGGCGGCACCCAGCTTACTTTAAATCTACCATCTTTATGTGGCACAAATAATACTTTACTATCTTTTTGTCCGTTTTCCCATTGAAAGCTTCCAGTCGTAACCATACTTGCTTTATTCACATCTTCATTATAATCTATTTGTTCGTAGATTTTTGTGAGATTAAATAACGATTGTTTTGTTTCATCACGAAAAGCATGCTGCTCTGTGCGTGGAAACTGACGGTAATATTCGTTTAAAGCGTCTTGATCGTGTTTTAAACCATCAACTTCATTTTGCCAATAATCAATTACACCTATATCTATTTTAGACCCATCTGGCGCATCAACTGGTTTTGCTGGTGTATCGAATAAAGGTAATCCATGAGCATCAATGTATCCCTCGTAGTTCCACTCCATAGGTATGAACAAAGAATATAACCCCGAGCGAGTCTGTCCATTGGCGTTTCGTTTAGTGACGTCTGAATCATAATACAACTTTTTAAAATTGTCGCCTCCCTTATCAAGTGCGTTACTGGTTGAACCCATCATACACTTACCAATAATGCGAGAACCGAGTCGCAAAGTGGTTTTTGTTACGCGCCAGTTATTTAATATGTTATTTGGCCTCTCCCATTTACCACTTTCATCATGAACTAATAGCTTTAGCTTTTCACCATCATAAGAGTTGTCACCAGTGTTTTTCCAGTCAATAGTTGTATCAAGACCTTCTATATCTTCCATTTTTTCATTTACATCTAACTTACGTCTTGTAAATTTCGATGCTGGCACACGATAAGCTAATTCTGTTTTGGGACGATCCATACCGTCCTGTATTGGTTTAAAGAAGAAAGGGTAGTTAACAGATATTGGAACTACCTTGTCTGTAAACATTTTTTTAGCATCAGGTCCAGACTTTGACAATATGCCGTAGCGACTATCACTTGATATTGTTGCTAAATTAACAACTTCACCTGAGGCCATAAATGAAAAACCAGAACGACGGTTTTTAAGATAACACATACCATAACATCTGTTATCAGCTTTACAAGCTTCCCAAAATATAAAAAACAATCTATTAGCTTCGCGAAAATCCGGTTTACCTACATCAATTTTACTCCATTGAAGATACATATAATGTGTTCCGGTAATATAAGTTGGCACGTTATTGTTGTAAAACCAAAAGCCTTCATCGCGGCGTTTAAATTCACTGTCAATGTAGTCATACCATTTTTCATGAAACTCAGACGGGTACTCTTTCCAGTCAAAAACTGTTTTTATTTTTTCAAGTTCTTTTGGATACTCAGTATGCTGCCAACTGTTTGAATCAAACGTATGCAAGTTTTCTTCTGCTGGCAATGCTATAAATAGCCCTTGAATTTCATAAATTTTACCAATTTTGCCGGTTTTGCTTATAACAACAACATCGTGATCTTTATTATAACCATACTCCCATTTGTTATAGCGGTTTAACTTGCTAATAACCTTAGGGTTAATATGATTATCTAATACTTTATATAAAGTTTGCTGGTACATTACTTAGATCTCCCTTCTGCAAAGCCCTTAAAAGACTTCACTTCTTTCTCTTCTTTGGGTTTATCATTCAGCATATTTTCCTCTTCTTGTATTCTATTAAGAATTTCAAAAGCATCAAATACAGCTAACTTTTTAGTTGCGGCAGCATTCTTAAGTCTGTCAGCGGAAATATCATCACCTGAGTCAACGATCTTTTCTTGTGCTACCTTAATTAGTTCCTCAACTGCTCTTTGCCCAGCTTGGATTATTTTCAACTTCGTTTCCTTGGTATTCATATTTTATTACAATATCATTTGATTTCATACAATATAATCGCTGATCATCTATAATAAAATCAAATTCTCCAAACGGAGTATACCCAACTAGATCACCAGGATTAATTTTAAGCGCTTCTAAGGACTTATTACCATACTTTAGTATACCAATAAGCTTTTGTTCTTTATCGAGCGTTAGAGGGTCGTTATTTTTAATTGGCATAACAAAGCATCTATCTCCAAATGCTTTCCAATTACCAAAACCGCCGTACATGTACACTTGATCTAAGGCTACAAAAAACATATTGTCCACAAACATAGACCTGCTGTTTTTCTTACGCCCTTTCATATCATAAAATACTCTAAAGACATTATGGTGTATAATAATTTTATCACCGACTTTAACATCTGTTTTAAAAGCTAGCGGTACGGCTACAACCTCGGCTATATTATTTACAGCTTTAAACGCTTCTATTTTAGTATTTAATACAAGTTTTTTGTTGCCAACCTTAATTGAATTATCGTAACGTTGTTCATTATAAGGCTTTACAATAAAATCATATAAACTATTCATTAGTATTCTAAATCATATTCAACAGAAATAGCCATGTTGGAATTAAATTTTTTCCAAGGCATTACTTCATTGTCTTTTTTTATATGAATATTATATGAATTATCTTTTTCATCAAAAAGAATATAAGCTATTTCATGTCCTCCATATACAGTTTGACCAATGGAATAATGCATGGCATCGTTTTTATAATCAGCGCCAATACTAATCTTCCGTATGTTCGACTGCATCTTCTTCGTTTTTAATGTGTTCGTATTCCCCTGTTTTAAGGTCGATAGTTACAGCACCATATTGCTCTTCAAGCTCTTTCTTAGTGTCTTCAATGTCTTTATTTACCTCAGCAACTCTGTGAAGCAAACTATGTTTTTCCGTTTCAATAAGCCCAATGCGATTAAGAATATCTCCCAATACGGCCTGTTGCTCATTGACTTTTTTCAATTGCTCTTCTGTAATTTTCATTTTGATTAAATTTAATTGATTTATAATTATAGTATTACACTATTTATCAATTTATTACTTATTCAGTAACAAACTTATGCTTTAAATAGTCCAGTCCCATAAAGGAATGTACTCCGTTGTCTGGAATATCCACAGCAAAGTTGCCCCAGTCTCCAGGGTGTGTTGCTGGGATCAGGTTGCCTTCCTCGTCATATGTGTCAGATAAATTCCATAAAACATCCACGTGATATTTTGTAGACATCACAGGTGGTGTTGTTTCATTTCCTTCCTCGTCATACTCGCCAGGCGTTAAAACTATACTACCTAGTTTTACCACTGAGTGCTTGTGGGTGGGATAAGTGTTTCCATCCTCGTCTGTAGCTGTTCCTAAGGCGTCGATGTTTACTTGTGCTACTGTAGCATCAGGGAACTCATATTTGCAAATTTTCATAACTATACTGTTTCTACTGGTTCATGCCACCCGTCTAAAATATCAAGGGTAGACAATTCTTCTTCGTATTTGGAATGCGCTTTAACCGCCCACAAATCCTCATTATAATGCTTAATTACATTTGCCCAAGTTGTGGTTGTTCCGTTGTACTGCTCACCTATGTTAACTCTTTCAACGTAGGCGATTAATTCATTTTGATTTGTGCTTGTATAATACATTATGGATATATATTAAAATAGTTGTTAATGTTTGACTCTATGTCTGCTCTGTTAGCGGATTGGTCTGAGTTGTATCTAATAAATTCTTGATAAACAATATAAGACGGTGCGCCAGCAGCATAATCAGCACCAAATGAAATACCAGTAAAAGATGTATGAGTACCACTATTACCGCTTGCTTCTAATGTTCCATTTTTATAAAACTCTGAACTTGCTCCATTTCTTAATATTGAAGATATTTTTTGATTCAAATCAGAATTAGTACCCGTTAAACTAACCCCATCAAATACTATATCATTTGTTGGTGTTGAATTGTCATTACCAAAATAACCCCTATTTAATACTGATGTTCCATCATAATA